>MDTA01139806.1_pt1 | contig 23934 bp, 24 predicted proteins | sample 811151 | NCBI WGS metagenome assembly MDTA01 (sample SAMN05326648, study PRJNA326480) | marine metagenome | isolation source: seawater | place: Indian Ocean: South | collected 2010
CAAAAATTTGAAAAAAAATGGTAGACTATGTTTAATGAGTGAAAAAGTTAAAATATCAACAAAAAAAGTAAACGTCTTCTATGGTAATAAAAAAGCTCTCGATAACATCAGTTTAGAAATACCTGAAAAAAAAGTAACATCTCTTATCGGTCCAAGTGGTTGCGGAAAATCTACTTTTATTAGATGCTTAAATAGAATGAATGACACAATAGATATTTGTAGAATAGAGGGTAAAATAATAATTGATAACGAAGACATATATTCTAAAGAAATAGACCCGGTACTTTTGAGGGCAAAAGTTGGCATGGTTTTTCAAAAGCCAAACCCCTTCCCCAAGTCTATTTTCGAGAATGTAGCTTATGGTCCACGAATACATGGACTAGCTGCTAGTAATGACGAACTTGACGAGTTAGTAACGCGAAGTCTTAAAAAAGCCGGTTTATTCGAAGAAATTAAAGATCGAATTCACGAGCCTGGAACATCATTATCTGGAGGACAACAGCAAAGATTATGTATTGCAAGAACAATAGCAATTAGTCCACAAATTATTTTGATGGATGAACCATGCTCAGCCTTAGACCCAATAGCAACCGCAGTCATTGAGGAACTCATTGATGAATTAGCAAAAAACTATACCATAGTTATTGTAACGCACTCAATGCAGCAAGCTGCTCGTGTCTCTCAACAAACTGCTTTTTTTCATATGGGTAATTTAATCGAGGTAGGACGCACAGATCAAATCTTTTCAACACCGAGTCAGAAAAAAACTCAAGATTATATAACTGGAAAAATAGGATAATTATGAAGGAACATATTGTAACAACTTATGATGAAGATTTAAATTCCCTTAAAAGTAATTTAACAAAAATGGGATTGAATGTTGAAAAGCAGATATTCGAAGCAGTTGATCTAATAAAAATAATAAATATCTCAAAGGCTAAAGAAATCATAAAAAATGATAAAGATATTGACGCTTTAGAAAAAAAAATAAGAGGATTTGCAACAATCACTTTATCGAAAAGACAGCCTCTTGCGGACGATCTTAGACAAATAATAATATCTCTAAAAATATCAAGCATATTAGAGCGTATTGCTGATCATGCTGCAAATGTGGCTGGAAGAATATTATCAGTAAAAAAAACACCAGAAAACTATAGGACTGACTCCATCCATCAACTTGGTACCTTAGTTTTAAAAAACTTTTCTACAGCTTTGAGTGCTTATGATCAGGAGTCTAAGAAAATTGCACAATCCGTTCCTGAAGAAGATATCACTATCAATTCGATTTATGAAACATGCTTCAGAGAACATTTGCATTTAATGATGGAAGATCGAGACATAATTGGTTTTTGCACACAAATGCTATTCATTGCCAAAGAATTAGAGAGAATCGGTGATTTATCAAAAGTAATATCAAAAGAGGTCATTTATAATCTTCAAGGAACATTAAAGTAAAATGGGAAACAAAAAAACTATTCTTGTTGTTGAAGATGACAAATCATTGTTGCCCATAATCACATACAACATTGAGAAAAATGGATATCAAGTTAAGTCAGCAACTAACGGTGAAGATGCATTGTTGTTATTAAAAGAAGAAATTCCATCAATGGCAATTTTTGATTGGATGATCCCTGAACCAAGTGGTTTAGAACTTTGCAGGATTGTTAGAAGAAAACCAGAGACCAGTAATTTACCAATAATCATTTTAACTGCAAGAGAAGAAGAAGAAGATAAAGTTAGAGGTTTGGACTGTGGTGCAGATGATTATATAACTAAACCATTCAGACCAGCAGAACTTATTGCAAGAATCAGAGCACTTATGAGAAGATCCTCCTCAAATCAAAATCAAACCTTAGAATTTGAAGATATAAAAATGATAACATCTGAACACAAAGTTTATAGAGGAAACTTAAGAATTCACCTTGGTCCAACTGAATACAAACTTTTAAAACATTTGATGGAAAATCCTTCTAGAGTATACAGCAGAGAGCAACTTCTTGATTCGGTTTGGGGTCATGGTATTTACGTTGAATCAAGGACTATTGATACTCATATACGACGGCTAAGGAAAGCTATTAACATCAAAGGGAAAAAAAATTTTATAAGGACCATCAGAGCTGCAGGCTATTCTATTGATAATGAATAGACTTGTGTTAGAATATAGGCGGGGAGATTTGAAAAACGAAGGGAATCTTTGGTGCAAAAATCAAAGTATAAAGATGGTATTTCAGTCATTGTTACCGTTTTTAATAAAGAAGAATATATTTTACAAACGTTAGACTCGGCTGTTAGCCAATTTAAAAAAAGTAAAAATAAGTGCCAAATCATAGTCGTAGATGACTCGTCTCAAGACGGTTCTTATCAATTGGCAAAAGATTTCTTGTTCAGTAGAAAAGTAGATTATAAAATTCTAAAAAAAACAAATTCTGGTCATAGCCTAGCAACCAACGCAGCTCTGAAATTTGTAAAGTATTCCTACATAAAGATCTTAGATGGGGATGATATTTTGTCTCCAGATAGTTTGGATTATATGAAAAATGAAATGGAAAAAAGATATATCGATTTACTTTACGGTGATTGGAAGTGGGAAAGCAACCCTTATACATTTAAATTTAAAAATAATTCTCCAAAATCCACCATCATGGAAGATCCTTTCAATAGGTTTGTCATAAGTGGTTGGGGTGGCGCTAGCAATCTAATGATTAAGTCCGAAGTAATGGATGAGATTGGAGGTTGCGATAAAAAACTATTTGTGCAAGATTTTTCAATACCACTTAGGGTAGCTGGCAATCATCTTAAGTCAAAAAATGCAAATAGATTTTGTATTGGTATAACAAATAAGTTGGTTTGTATAGGTCCTAAAAATGTAAAAGAAAGGGTTATGTCTGTAAGTGGCCAAACTTTGTATGATCTATCACTAGGGACTTTAAATTTTTTAGACGAATGTAAATTAATTGAAAAAAGAATTTTAAATAAATCATTGAAAAAAATTATTTCTAGATGTTGGTCATGGAGAAAAGCAACAAATAAAATTAGGATTTTTGATAGGGTTTTTTTAACATACTTAAAAAGCAAATTAAATTTTGGTCTTAATAAAGAAAAAGTTAGATACCTTGTCTACAAAACTTGGGCTGATGATAAAGAAATTAGAAGAATAGACTTCCGTGATCTTAGGAAATTAAAGATCCTAATTTATGTCGGATTGGATCTTCTTGGAGACGCACTAATCAAACTTCCATTCTTGATATGTCTCAAAAAAACCTTTCCAAATGCTCATATAACTTGGCTCGCAGGCAAAGGAAAATCAGAGTTTAGCAAAACGCTTAAACCATTGTCGGTAGGTCTGATTGATAAAATAATTGATGAAGTTGATTTTGGATCAAAGATCTCCGATCTCTTTCGAGAGCCAATATCAGGTAAATATGATTTTGTAATTGATACACAAAAAAGAGTTTTAACAACCTTGATTGTTAAAAGAATTAAAACTAAAATTTTTGTCTCACCGTGTGCAAATTATATTTTTTCTGATTTGAAACCTAGCAATCATAAAATTAAAAATTTAAGTTTACAACTTCTTCAATTGACTCAAATATTTAATCATAAAAAGATTAACTATGTAATTAAGAAGAAGCTTATAAAGTCCAATAAGGTTGCGATTTGTCCTGGCGCATCTGTCATATGGAAAAGATGGTCTTTTGATAACTTTATTGAAATTGCTAATCATTTAATTAAGAAAAAACTTTTACCAGTATTTATTCTTGGACCACAAGAAAAACATCTTGAAAGGAATTTGATTAGAGAATTTAAGGGGAAAGTTTCTATTTTTGTCAGCGATGACCCTATGAAAACTATAAGTATTTCAAAAAAATGTAAAGCTGGAATCTCGAATGACACAGGTTGTGGTCATCTAATAGCTTCATCAGGAATCCCAACCCTAAGTCTATTTGGTCCGACCGATTATAAGAAATTTTCACCACTTGGAAATGAAAAAAACACTTCTATTGCTTCTCAAAAAATATATAAATCCAAAAATATTAATGCAATATCTTCAGATTTAGTTTTAAACAAATTAAAGGGTTTAATATAGTGAATATTTTACAATTTATGTTTACTCTTGTATACAAAACATTCATTACATCTTGTAATTTATATTTAAATGAAATCAGTTGAAAAATTAAAATGGTTAGGTACATTTTTTGTTTTATCAGGAATCCTGCTAACTAATCTTAACTATTATCCTATGAATATTTATCTGCACGGGATTGGTGTTATTTTTTGGACTCTCTGTGGATACTTATCAAAAGATAAGGCTATCTTGACAAATTTTGGTTTTCAAATACCAATTTTTGTTTTTGGGATTATAAATTTCTTTTTAACTAAGTAATTTCAACTTTTTTATACTAGCTTTTTAATGATATCTTGGCTAGGTCTGGCTCCGTATTGTTGTATAATTAAAGACGCCATTTTACATCCAAAAGCAGCACACTCAAGGGGGTCAATTCCTTTAAGCATTTTATATAGAAAGCCAGAAGCAAACATATCGCCAGCCCCAGTGGTATCAACTACTGATTGAACGACAGGAGAATTAATTGCATTCACCTTATTAGTTTGAATTACCTCCACACCATTTGCTCCCATTGTTTTGACCATTAATTCAGTACTACTCTCTTTAATAAATGTTAACTCTTCATTATCTCCAAAAATTTCATTAAATTCATTCTCGTTCCCAATTAAAATATGAACATGTGACTTTATAAAATCAGTAAAGTCTTTTTTAAACATTCTTACTAAATTGAAGTCGGAAAGAGAAAAAATTGTCTTTATATTTTTATTTTTAGATATACTTATTGACTTTTCAATTGCTTTCCTTGCTGAATCTGAACTCCAAAGATATCCCTCAATTAGTAAGAAATCCACGCCATTAAAAAAGTCTTCTTTTATATCTATTTCATTCAGAGTAGTGCTCGCTCCCAGAAAAGTTTGCATTGACCTTTCTCCATCAGGAGTAACAAAAACAATGCAACGGGCAGTGGGTAGTCCTTCAGATGACTGATAACACAAGAAAGCCGTATTAGTTTTTTCCATATCCTGTTTAAACTCCTTACCCAATAGGTCGTTTTTTACTTTTCCACAAAATGAAGAATCTGAACCTAACAATGAAATTCCCACAATGGTGTTTGCCACTGATCCTCCAGAATCTTTTTTTATAGGTTGAATCTCTTTTAAAATATTATCTGAAACTTCTTGATCGACCAGGGTCATCGAACCTTTTTCAAGATTTTTTGATTTTAGAAATTCTTCAGTAACAGGAGCCAAAATATCCAAAACCGCATTTCCCATCCCAATAATTTTTTTTGTCATGTAATCATCCTAATTTTAAGTTTACATCATCGATTATAACTTTTAATTAATACAAATCTATTGCTGTAAATTATATCTTTAAAAAATAAAAAAATAGTTTTATATAATCTTTTATGGAAAAAATATTTTTAAATATCACTCTTCTCCCATATAGAAGCTTATCTAAAAGAGGATTCAGAAATCTTATGTTTATAGTATGTTTTGTTTTTTTTTCTATAGGAATGTATTTTTGGTATATAGGGGCCTGGCCTGTTTTTGGCTTTCTAGGACTCGATGTCTTACTTCTTTATTATGCATTTAAAATAAACTATAAATCAGGGGAGATTTTTGAAACAATAAAGATTATTAGAGAAAATCTTCTAATCACTAGGAATTTTCCTTCGGGTAAAAAACAAACTTGGAATCTAGAACCATATTGGACTAAAGTGGAAATATTGAATCCAGGTCGGCATCAGCATAATTTGGTAATAAAATCAAGGAATAAAGTTGTGCTATTAGGTTCATTCTTAAATTATGATGACAAAAAGAAGCTCCTTAATCAAATCGAATCAGCATTGAAACTACTAAAAAACATTTAAGGTTATTGTTCTGAAAAATCTTAATATTTCTCTCAAAAGTTTTTTTTCTCTTATTCTACTTTCAGCAATTTGGGGAAGCTCATTTTTATTCATTAAATTAAGTATAGTTTCTATACCCCCAAGTCTGCTTACTTTTTATAGATTGATCATAGCGTTATTATTTCTTCTTTTTTTTTGCAGAAGAGAAATTTTTAAAATTAATATCATTAAAAATAAAATTCTGTTATTTGGTATTGCAATTTTTGGTAATGTAATGCCTTTTAATTTAATAAGTCTTAGCGAAATCTATGTGGAAAGCGTAGTTGCTTCAACATTGATTGGAACTATGCCCTTATTTACATTCCTAATTTCCCTTGTTTTATTAAAAGGCCAAAGATTTAATTTTCTCAGCTTTTTTGGTATCTTAATTGGATTCATAGGAATGACCGTCTTTATTAACCCTTTTCAAATATCAATTGAATCTTCAGCATTTAAGTTTTCGTTTCTAATAATTTTGTCTGCTATCTTTTATGGCTTTTCAGCAAATTTAGTAAAATTAATAAAAAATGAATCTCCACTCGAGATAGCCTTTTTGACTACTTTCTATGCAACCATAATTTCTTTACTTGTTTTATTATCCCATTTTCATATTTCAGGGTATGATTTTTATTTTGTTATTCAGAATATTTCAATGGAAAGTTTTTTCTCCGCTACAATTCTTGGGGTGGTCTGCACAGGTGTAGCAACTTTAATTTTTTTCAATTTAATCAAAATGCAAGATGCTGTGTTCGCAAGTCAAAGTAATTATCTAATACCATGCTTTGGTTCTTTGTGGGCATTTATTTTTCTTGGCGAAAATCTTTCTGAAAATATGCTGTATGGTCTTATTTTTATTGTTTTAGGTGGTTGGATGGTAAATAAATCTAAATAGATTTACTTTTTTAATTTATTGAAGGCATCTGGTTTTTCACCAACATCATATTCTTCGTATTCCATAACTGGCTTAATTGTTTTTTCGTCTTCAATATTATAAACAATTTTAACGGCAGTTTGAAAATTCACTCTTGCTTGTTCCAAATTTCTTTCAGCAAAGGTAACAGAACCTCCAAGCCACGCATTGTCCTCCAAAGCATTAGCTCCTGCAATTAAGAGTTCTGATGCCTCTATTAAAGAATTATGTACTTCCCGTAATTTTCCGGAATTTGGAATTTTTAGACTTCTAAGATCATCTGGTCTGCCAAAAGCTTTCACATGCTCTTTAATTAATTCTTCAGCTTCTTTAAAATGATCCTCATCAGATCTATCATTTCTAAGGTTAAATGCGTCTAGAAGCCTGCCTTGCATGATGATAGCATTTCCAAGGTGTCCTAGCCTTACGTCCATTATAGATTTATATTCAGTCAATTCATTTTCAGATATTTTTTCTTCGCAAGAAATTACAAAAAAGAAAGACATTAACAAAATAAGAAAATTTTTTTTTAAATTCATATTTAACTATCTACCATATCCATAATCGTATACAAGCCTGGTTTTCTTTTATGGAGCCATCTTGCAGCTTCAATCGCTCCCATTGAAAAAATTTTTCTATCAGATGCAATGTGTTTAAGTTCTATCTGTTCACCATCAAGAAAAAAAAATACTGAATGTTCCCCAACCACATTTCCGCCGCGAATTGAAGCAAAACCTATTTCATTTTTTCGTCTGACATTATTGTTATTTTTTTCTCTATAAGAATATTTTTTTATATTAGTATTTCCTTCAGTTACAGAATCAGCAAGTGATAAAGCAGTGCCAGAAGGAATATCTTTTTTTTTATTATGATGAACTTCTAGTATTTCGATATCAGATTTGTGGCCTATATTTTTTGCAGTAAAACTAACAATTTTTTTCAAAAGGTTCACTCCAATACTCATATTAAAAGAGCGTAAAATAGTCTTATCTTTTAGAAGCGAATAAAATTTTTTTTCTTCAGATCTACTGTATCCGGTTGTACCGGTAACCAAGGCGGGTGGATTTTTTACTTTATTCATTTTTTCCAAAAGATTTATTGTTGCCAATGGAATAGTAAAATCAATAATCACGTCACTTTTTTTAATTAGTTCATCAATATTGTCTTCTACTTGCATTTCAAAAATTCTTTTACCAACTGACCTATGTCCCTTTTTTTCACATAGATACGATAACTCAAACGAATTAAAATTTTTCAATTGTTGAATAACATCTTGTCCCATTCGGCCTGCAGGACCAAATACCCCTATATTAATTGAATTCATTTTTTAATTTTAAGTTAAACCATCCCAAAAGTCTTTCACTTTTGAGAAAAAACCAGAACTCTCGGGGCTATTATTTTGATCGAGTTCATCATTAAATTCTTTTAGTAATCTTTTTTGATTTTCAGAAAGATTTTTGGGAATTTCAATAATTAAAGAAATTATCATATCACCAAACGAGGTTGATCTCAACGCTGGCATTCCCTTGCCATTTAGTCTGAATTGATCTCCATGTTGAGAACCCGCTGGAACCTTCACCTTAACCTTTCCTCCAGAAACTGTTGGTACTTCTACTGAACCGCCTAGCGAAGCATCAACTATTGAAATTGGCACATTACAGAAAATCTCAGTACCATTCCTTCCAAATATTGGGTGCTCTGACATAGTGACAAATAAGTAGAGATCACCTGGTGATGAACCATTTTGGCCTACTGCCCCTTCACCTGAGAGTCTTATTCTGCTCCCATCTTCTACTCCTGCCGGTATATTAACTTCTAACTTTCTATTCTTTCTCCTTCTGCCTTCACCGCTACATGAAGTACAGGGGTCTGTTATCATTTGACCAGCCCCACCGCATGAAGAGCATGTTCTTTCAACAGTAAAAAAACCTTGAGACGCTCTAGTTCTTCCTGATCCTCCACAAATTCCACAGTCTTTTAAACCACTACCTTTTTCCGAACCTGACCCTCGACAATCATCACATCTTATAAGTGTATCAAAGGAAATTTCTTTTTTTATACCTGTAAAAGCTTCTCTTAAGTCTATATCAATTTCATATTTAAGGTCTTGACCTCTTTGTTCTCTTTTTGCTGACGTTCTTCCCCCAAAGTCACCAAAGAAATCATCAAAGATATCAGAAAAACTTCCAAACCCCCCAAAACCCTCTGAAAAACCTGAGCCTCCTGTTTGAGCAAATGCATCATGGCCATAAGTATCGTAAGCTTCTTTTTTTTCTGGATTAGATAAAACTTCATATGCCTCTGAAATTTCTTTAAATTTCTTTTCAGCTTCTTTATCCCCAGGATTCTTATCCGGGTGATATTTCATTGCAAGTTTTCTGTAGGAGCTTTTTATTGTCGAGGGGTCTGTGGTTTTTGTAACTCCCAGGACTTCATAATAATCATTTTTTGACATAGTGTTTTTGAATTAAGCTGACTTCTCCTTTTTGTCATCATCATCATTTGATTTATCTTTTTTTTTCTCTGTCACATCTTCAAAATCTGCATCCATTACATCTTCTTTTTTTCCTTTAGATTTCTTTCCTTTTTCGCTTTTACTTTTATCTGAACTCTTAGGCGCTTCTTTTGCAGCCTTTTCTTGAGCTTCTTTATATATTATTTCTCCTAGTTTCATTGAATCCTGGATCAATTTATCAGTTTTATCTTTTAAGATTTTTGTATCAGCTTTTTCATCTTTAAAAGTTTCTTTTAAGCTCTCTAGAGATTTTTCTATTTTCTCTTTATCTTCCTTTGGAATTTTATTTCCATGCTCTTTCAAACTTTTCTCAGTACTATGAATTATTGAGTCTGCATTATTTCTGGCTTCAATAGTCTCCAATTTCTTTTTGTCTGCGTCTGCGTTCGCCTCAGCATCTTTAACCATTTTCTCGATTTCTTCTTCAGACAAGCCACCTGAAGCTTTTATTTGAATCTGATGCTCTTTCCCGGTTGCTTTATCTTTAGCAGAAACTTTTACAATCCCATTAGCGTCAATGTCAAAAGTAACTTCTATTTGTGGGGTCCCTTTTGGTGCTGGAGGGATTCCCACGAGATCAAATTGGCCTAAAAGTTTATTGTCTGCAGCTATTTGTCGCTCTCCCTGAAATACACGTATAGTAACAGCGGATTGATTGTCATCTGCTGTTGAGAAAGTTTGACTCTTATTAGTCGGTATAGTTGTATTTTTTTCTATCAATTTTGTAAAAACTCCGCCCAATGTTTCAATTCCAAGCGAAAGTGGTGTTACATCTAATAGGAGGACATCTTTTACATCTCCTGATAGAACACCACCTTGAACTGCAGCACCTAATGCTACAACTTCATCGGGATTTACGCTTCTGTTTGGCTCTTTTCCAAAAAAATTTTTTACAGCTTCAATAACTTTTGGCATCCTTGTCATTCCTCCTACAAGAATAACATCATCAATTTCTCCTGCACTCAGGCTAGCGTCTTTTAGTGCTTGTTTGCAGGGCTCTATGGATCTATCAACAAGTTCAGATACCAATGTTTCAAACTTTGATCTAGATAGTTTAATATTCAAGTGTTTAGGTCCCGATGCATCTGCTGTAATAAATGGCAGGTTCACCTCTGTTTGAGGGGCAGTAGAAAGTTCTATTTTAGCCTTTTCTGCAGCTTCCTTTAATCTTTGCAGTGCTAGCTTATCTTTTTTTAAGTCTATTGATTGTTCTTTTTTAAACTCATCAGCAAAATAATCTATGAGAAGGTTATCAAAGTCTTCTCCACCTAATTTTGTATCTCCATTAGTAGCCTTTACTTCAAAAACTCCGTCCCCTATTTCAAGTATTGAAATATCAAAGGTTCCACCACCCAAGTCATAAACTGCAACTGTACCTGTCTTTTTCTTATCCAAACCATAAGCTAAGGCTGCTGCTGTAGGCTCATTAATTATCCTCTTTACGTCTAATCCAGCGATTTTACCAGCATCCTTTGTTGCTTGTCTTTGTGCATCATTAAAATAAGCTGGTACGGTTATAACTGCTTCCTTTACAGGCTTCCCAAGGAATTTCTCAGCAGTTTCTTTCATTTTTTGAAGAATCATAGCGCTTATCTGACTAGGAGAGTATTTCTTATCTCCAATTAAAACCCATGCATCTTGGTTATCACCAGCAACAATTTTATAAGGGAGAATCTCAATATCTTTTTTTACAGAATCATCATCCATTCTTCTTCCAATTAACCTTTTAATTGCGAATAGTGTTTTTTCGGGATTGGTTACTGCTTGTCTTTTTGCAGATTGACCAACCAATTGTTCATCGTTTTCAGCGAAAGCAACCATTGACGGGGTTGTTCTTGTTCCTTCTACATTTTCTATTACTTTTGGTTCTTTGCCGTCCATGATTGCGACACAAGAATTTGTTGTACCAAGATCGATACCTATTACTGACATATTAGCTCCTTTTCTTCCTTAATATTAATGGACAGAATTGATAAATAACCCATGAGGCATTATTCAACAATTGTTCATAAAGCAATTTTTTTATATTATAAAACAAAGGCAAAAATCAAGAGAAAAATGAAATTTTTTTTAAATAAACTAGATTTAAATGAACAGTCTTTAATTTTATATGATGTATCGAAATTAATAAGCGAATTTCCACTCTTCCGTCCTACAACCCCAAAATTTAATAAACCATTTAAAGTTCTGATTACGAATGCTGGAAAGTGGGGCTGGAAATCAGATATTTACGGATATGGTTACACACCAATTCATCCTATTACAAATAAATTATGGCCTAAAATTCCAGAAAGTATTTTAGAGATTTGGAAAGATTATTGCAAAGATTATCCCTTGCCTAACTCCTGTTTAATAAATCTCTACAACTACCCTGACTCTACTCTAGGAGTTCATCAAGATAAAGATGAAAGAAATTTCAATAATCCGGTTTTGTCTATATCTTTGGGAAGCAGTGCAATCTTTGTTTATGGGAAAAAAAAACAAAAATGAAAAAAATATGTCTTTCTTCGGGTTCAATAGTATTAATGGATGGGAACTCGAGGTTAGATTATCATGGAATAAGAAAAATTATCAAAGACGAAAAGAATATCTTAAATCAAAAAAAGAATTTTGGCTTTCCTAGGAATTCAAGAATTAATATAACTCTTAGAGTATACGAATCAAAAAATTACTAATCCTTTTTATTATTAATTTTTCCTGATGAAACTATTACCATTGCAGGTCTCAAAAGTCGGTCAGCAATCATAAAACCTTTTTGCAACTCCTCTACTACTATTCCTTCTGGAAACTCACTCTCTTTTTTTGAAACGGCTTGATGAATATCTGGATTAAATTTTTCCTTGTATGAGTTAAATCTTTTTACTCCATTTTTTTCAAATATCTCGTAAATCTCCTTTTCTACTGCTTGAAGACCAATAACTAAATTCTTTAGATTCGCATCTTCTTGATTATCTTTAGGAATTGAACTTAATGCTCTTTCAAAATTGTCTGTAACGTTTAACAAATCATATGAAAAATTTTTAATCGCATATTTAAAGTTCTCTTGCGATTCTTTTTCATGTCTCTTTCTAAGATTTTCATTCTCTGCCAATTCTCTTAACAATTTATCTTCCGCTTCCTTTAGTTTGACTTTTAAATCTGAAATAATTTTTTCTTTTACATCAACAGATTTAGCTGATTGATTTTTTGAAGCTCTCTTTGGATGGTTCTGTGAATCATCTTCTGATTCTTTTTTTGTGTTTTCATTTTTGTCTGTTATTTTATTCATTATATTCTCCTTAACTTTTTATTTTATTTCGAATTTTTCACCTATGAGCTTTGCGGTATAATCTACCACTGGGATGATTTTAGCGTAATTAATTCTCATTGGACCAATAACTCCAATTGCACCAATTATTTCTTTTTTTTTATTTTTAAAAGGACTAATTATTGTTGAACATCCTGTTAAACCAAATAGATTATTTTCAGATCCTATGAAAATCTGCAAGCCCTCTGCCTGTAATGTTTCATCAATAACTCCCATCAAATTCTTTTTGTTTTCCAATTTCTCAATCAATAATCTTACATCCTCAAGCTGCTCCATAGCTTTTACATCCTCCAAAAGTTTGGAGGTCCCCGTAACGATTAATTTATTTTTTTTGCTAGCGTTATCCCAACAAGCAAATCCTTGCTCAATTAAGTTTTTTGTAACTTTATCAATATGTTTCTTATCATCTTTAATTTGGTTAATTATTATCTTCTTACTTTCTTGCAATGTCTTTCCACGTATAATTGAATTTAAATAATTTGTTGTTTCGATTAAGAGAGATGCTGGAAGACCTTTAGGAACTTCAATAATTCTGTTTTCAATAATACCAGATTCTGTAACAAGGATAACTAAAGCTTTTTCATTGCTTACAGGAACAAATTCAATGTGCTTAATAAAACCCTCCAATTTAGGAGCAAGAACTATACCTGCGCAGTCAAGAAGACCGGATAATAATGAACTCGTTTCACTAAACATTTCTTCAACATTTTGTAATTTTCCATTTATTACGTTTTCAATTTCTGAGCATTGGTTATTTGTCAACCTACCTATTTGTAATAATCCATCTACGAAGAACCTAAGCCCTAAATCTGTAGGGATTCTTCCTGCTGAGGTATGATTAGATCTGAGCAAGCCAGCTTCTTGTAAGTCGCACATTACATTTCTTACGGATGCCGCAGAGAGTTTCTCCCCCATTTTTATAGATAATTTTCTGGAACCAACAGGTTTGCCATCTTTAAGAAAATCATTAACTATTAATCTAAAAATTTTTTTAGATCTTTGGTCTAAATCAAAAAGATGTGATTTTGCATGTTCACTAAATTTATTTTTTCCGACTTTAGGATTGTTTTTCTTTTCCATACTTATTATTAATACATAACTTAATTAAGTTATATTTTGATGTGAGAAAATTCAACAGGAAAAATGATGAATCAAGAGAAATCTTGATAGAAAAAAATATAAGCAAGTATGCTCATGGTTCTTGCATGGTTAGTTATGGTGAGACCAAAGTTGTTTGCACAGCGTTTATTGATGACGATCTTCCAAAATGGATTAAAAATAAAGGGTCTGGATGGATTACTGCTGAGTATGGTATGCTTCCTGGTTCAACAAGCTCTAGAAATAAAAGGGAATCTAAAAATGGAAGACAAACTGGAAGAACTATTGAAATTCAAAGACTTATAGGTAGATCACTTCGATCAATAACTAATTTGAATTTACTTAATGGTCATCAAATTGTTGTCGATTGTGATGTGCTTCAAGCTGATGGAGGAACAAGAACAGCGAGTATAACAGGTGGGTTTGTTTCTCTAAATTTAGCAATACAAAAATTTTTGGTAAAAGGTCTCATTAAGAAAAACCCCATCAATGATTTTGTAGCAGCGATTTCTTGTGGAATTGTAAATGGTCAAATTATGATTGATTTGGATTACTCTGAAGATTCAAAAGCAGATGTAGACGCTAATTTCGTTGTTACCAAAAACTCAGGCTACTCTGAAATTCAGATCTCAGGAGAGGAAAAAACATTTTCATATGATTCAATGCAGGAAATGTTAAACATGACAAACCTAACAATAAAAAAAATATTCGAAAAACAGATGGATGCAGTTAAATAAGCCTAAAATAAAGTCTGGTGATACCATTGTGCTTGCTAGTCATAACAATGGTAAAATTAAAGAATTCAGAACACTTCTAGAACCATTCAATTTAAATATAATCACTTCATCAGATTTAAATATCAAAGATGTAAAAGAAACTGGTCAATCTTTTAAAGAAAATTCAATATTAAAAGTAAAAAGCATTCCATCTGAATATATAGCTATTTCAGATGATTCGGGTCTATGCGTCACTTGTCTAAATGATCACCCAGGAATTTTTTCATCAAGATTTTCAAAGATTAATGGCGGTTGGAAGAACGCAATGAAAATTATATATGAAGCGATTATAGAAAAAGGAAAAAACAATTTTAACGCGAGATTTGTTTGCTGCCTTAGTATTAAATTCTCAGATGATATTATATATTCATATAGTGGTGAAATCGCAGGTAATATTATTTGGCCGCCAAAAGGTAACAATGGATTTGGCTACGATCCATTTTTTGTTGCTCTTGGGGAGAGGAAAACATTTGGTGAATTAAAACACGAAAGGAAAATTCGAATTGACCATAGAAGTGAAGCTTTAAAAAAATTGATTAAATCTCATCTAAACGACAGCTAGACACTTCTTCAGTATCCTCATCTTTATTTATTCGCCTTATGTAAATTTCTCTCTGTAATAACCCTGAGTTAATTTTACTGTTACTAAATTCACCATAAAAGACTTTATTTGCTTTTTGATTTCTATCATGATCTTTAAAGCTCTGAACTAAATCTATAAGATCATGTATATAAAAATTTAAGGACAATGGTTCTCTAGAAAAAACATTTTTAAAACTTTTTACAAATTCTTCGTTCTTATCTTTTAGACTAGTTGCATAAAATGTTCCTCTGTAAACATTGTCATTCTTATCTGTATCTTCCCAAAGACTAGTTCCATATATATTTGTGTTATCTGAATTTATGTCATAAAAGGCTAGATGAGATAATATTTCAAGAAGGTCATCACCTTCAGAAGCTATCAAAATCGAATCAAACGGAGTATCTAATGTCAACTTTCTCTCTAAGCTACTAATTCGTATTTTTTTTGCATTTTTTTCAATTGTTTTATCATTTTTTGTTCTACTAATCTCATTTTTTAATCTTCTTTTCCTATCTTCGAATTTACTTAATTTTTTAATTTCATCATTTAGATTCATGTTTTTTTGCATCTCAAAAAATTCCACAGACGCATACTGTGATATCCCATAATTATCAATAAATTTTGAAAAACTATCCCTTATAACATAACCATATTTATCTGCATGAAAAATTAGAAGTATTTTATTAGATCTTTGTTCTGCTAGTTGCTGAATAATGCAGGAAACTTGCTCTTCAGGGTTTTGACCTGAAACGATAATGTTTTTTGAAATATTTTCTAGATCAGGTGATAAACTAAAGAATGTTAAATCTTCATTACTTTTAAAATGCCTCTTTAATTCCTTAGTCTCATTAGAAAAAATGGGGCCAATAAATGTGTTAATACCATTTTCTACACCCTTTTCTGCTGCTTCTATTGCACCTTTTGGAATTCCTCTGGTATCGAAAATTTTAAAATTAAGCTGGTTTGGTTTCAATAACATGCTGTATCGCAATGAGTTAATCACTAAGTTTCCAGCTGCACTTTTTTTTCCTGTAAGTGGAAGAAGTAATCCAACCAGATTATCAACTTCGGCGATAACTTCTTTTTTTTCTTTCTTTGGGTCTTTAAATTGCAAAAATGCAATATTTTCTCTTTCACTTTTAGGGGCTTTATCATAAGTATCAATCTCTTCATCTAATGTAATTTCATAATCTTGTTCTATTTCGTTATTTGCAGTTGAATTTGTCTTAATCTCTTCTGATTCACTTAATTCTATCTTTTGGGGTATTATAAGTTCTTCTTTTTTCTCAGATTCTTCACGCAATTCTTTTGCAAATTTTTCTTTATTTTTAGGTGCAGCCGCTGGACCAGAAATTTCTTCATCCTCAGATTCAAATATTTTTGTAAAAAAAGAAATTATCTTACTATCCGTATCTCTTGCTTGTCCTTTTCCTTTAAAATCTAGATCATTTGAGTATTTATTAGTCTTATTATCTGAAATTTTTTCATCCCCTTTTATTTTAGTATTAGTTTTCTTTTTATCGTCTCTGATAACAGTTTTTTTCTGAATTTTTTTTTCTTTATCAAGTCTTTCTTCTTCTAAATTTACTTCTGATTTTTTTTTAATAGCTTTTTTTTCCCCTTCTCGATAATCAGAGTTATCACTGTCAGAAAAAAGTTTCTCCTTTAAAAGATTTACAGATTGATCAATCTGACAACTTGGCAAGAATAATAAAAATGTAAGAAATAAATTTAATCTTAGCAGGTGTAGATTTATTGATTTCGTATATGATGTTTTCATGTTTTATAAATTAATAATTTTTATTACCATTTATATTCTTATATATAATGATTCTTTTGGCAACGTAAATAAGGATAAGGTAATAAGTTACTTAGAAAGTTTTAATTCTCTTAAATCTGATTTTATTCAAGTTAATAATAGTGGTGAAATACTCTCAGGTAATTTACTTGTTTCACGTCCAGGGAAATTTAGAATTGAGTACAAGCAAATTCCACTTTTATTGATTAGTGATTCAAAAAGAATAGCAATAATTAATAAGGATTTGAACAATATAAGTTTTCATAGATTTGATGAAATTCCTGCTGGGGTTTTACTTTTTAAAAAGTTAAGTCTAAAAGATATTAACATACTCAATCTAGAAAAAAAAAATAATACAATCACAGCTCACATAACTGATTCAAAATTTAAAGACTATGGGTATATTAAAATATTATTTGAACTCAATCCGCTAGAAATGAAAAAATGGACAATTGTTAAAAATGATAACACCAAAACAGAAGTATTCTTTGATAATATTTTTTTTGATAATGAGATATCGCCAGAATTTTACAATATTGAAAAAGAAGATCCAAGAAAAGTACCTTTTTACATTAATTAAGTACTGATTTTTAAGAAATATTTTTTATCAATCTGAACAAGAATTTGAGGATTGTTTGGATCCTTCTCAATTTTTTTTCTAAGTCGATATATTAAAGATTCAAGTGTATGGGTATTTAAATCAGTTTTATATTTCCAAACATTTACTAAAAGATCAGATTTAGTTGCACCATTTTTTTTGTTTATTATGAATTTAATTAATTTGTTTTCTAAGTCAGTTAATGTAATTGCTTTATCACTATTTTTATCTATTAACTCTGAACTTTTTGGATAATAAATTAGATTTCTGAAGTTGATAGATTCTTGGGACATATTTAGACTTTTATTTAAATTTAGAATAGTCTTAAGAATTTCGTTAAAGACTATTGGTTGGGAAATAGATCTGATTCTTTCAATCATATCTGGTATTCTAAAATCATCTTTCAATATACATAAAACCTTACAATGTCGGTTTATTTTTTTTAAATGTGAATGTAATCTCTTTAGTATTTTCTCAGAATCGATTTCTAATAATACTATTCCTTTCCGAGATAAAGTTGTTTCCATAGACGAATGGTCTTTTTTTGTTATATCACCAATGCCCTCTTGTTTTAACAATTTAATCAATTCAGAAAAGTACAAATTTCTTTTAAATATTGCTGTTATAGGAGCTGTTTTTGTCATATGCTTTTTATAGTGACAAATCTATACGTTTTTAAAACAAAAAAAAAAAATTTAGCTTATTTAACTTTCGGAAAAAAAAGAATAAATTGCTTTGTCGGTAAGAATGGTATCGGTAAAAAAACTAGGGAGGGAGATAAGATAACACCCAGAGGTGTGTTTAAATTATTAAAAGTTTTTTATAGACAAGATAGAATTGGTATGCCCCAAATAAAAATTCCAAAGAAAAGAATTACAAAGAATTCTTTTTGGTGTGTTGATTCTAAAAATCATCTTTACAACTGTTATCGACAAAGAGCAAATAATCTGTTTCATGAAAATCTATATAGAGAAGATAACCTTTATGATATTCTAATATCATGTGATTATAACGTTCAGCCAACAAAAAAATTTAAAGGTAGTGCAATTTTTATTCATTGTTCAAATGACATGACAAGATATACTGAAGGTTGCATCGCATTTGAAAAGAAGTATTTTTATGAAATATTAAGACTTATAGGCCCGTTATCAAAATTAATAGTATACTAAACCCTTTTGCCAAAAATTCCAGTACCAACCCTTATGTATGTTGCGCCGTTTTCAAGAGCGCTTTCGTAATCTCCACTCATACCCATACTTGCATGTTTTAGGTTTGAATCATCACATAATTTCCTCATTAACTTAAAAAAACTTTTTGAATTTTTTCCGAATGGGGGTATACACATTAAACCATTTACTTTCAAATTCAGATCATTAATGCACCAATTAACAAAGTTTTTAGTGGAATTTATGTCAACTCCACTTTTCTGACTTTCATTGCCAATATTTACTTGAACAAAAAAACTTTTCGTTTGAAAGGTTGGTTCACTTAAAGAAAACTTTGAGAGTTTTAGAGCAATTTTTTCTCTATCAATAGTTTGAATTACATCAAAAATCTCTAGTGCTTGCTTTACTTTATTTGATTGAAGTGGGCCAATTAAGTGCAGTTCAATTTTTCTATTTGCTGCCTTAAGTTTTCTCCATTTAAGACTTGCCTCTTGTACTTTATTCTCACCAAAGGTTTTATGCCCGGCATCAATTAAAATTTGGATATCCTTAGTTGGGAAAGTTTTTGAAACTGCGACTAATCTCGGCTTGCAATAGTTCACATCAGTCTTACTAGTAAATAAATCTATTTGTCTTATAATCTCTTTATAATTTGTTACAATCTTATTCATAAATATGTATTACATTTCTCAAAAAAAGAATTCTCAAATTCCCCATACATGGTTTTTTTTTAATCCAACAATAATTTCAAATGAAAAAATTTTCTACAAAATATCAAATAAAAACGGTGTGATCTTTTTCTTTGAAAACCATGAGATTGATAACTTTTTTAGACTTATAAAACCTTATGTTGTGTGGTGTAAAAAAAAAAAAATTAAATTTATAATTCCTTACTCTATACATTGGGCCAACAAATACAAGGCTTTTGGTATTTTGATAGACTCAAAATGCAGAAAGAAAATAAAAGACAAGAATTCTAAATTTTTAAGAAAAAAATTTTTTTTTGTTTCAAAAGTGCACAATTTTAAGGAAGCACTAAATATAAAAAATTTTGTTGATTTTGTATTTTTAACACCAGTTTTTAAAACTAAGTCTTATCTAGATAAAGTTCCTCTAACCAGATATGTTTTTTTATCTCTTTGTTTTTTTTTTAAAGAAAAGGTTATTTTCGCTTTAGGTGGTATAAATTATCAAAATTTTAATTTTATAAAAAACCAGAAAGTATATGGTTTCGGTGGTATTACTATTTTTAAAGATGTAAAATGAATTCTTATAATCCAACAAAGATCGAAAAAAAGTGGCAAAAAGCCTGGTATGAAGAGGGATTATACCAAGCCAAAATAAATTCAAAAAAAAAAAAATTTTACGTTTTAGAAATGTTTCCGTATCCGTCTGGAAAAATTCATATGGGACACCTTCGAAACTATACAATTGGAGACGTAATATCTAGATTCTACCGATTGTTAGATTTTAATGTTATGCATCCCATGGGATGGGATAGCTTTGGTATGCCAGCAGAAAATGCAGCCATGGAGAATAAAATTAGTCCGAGAAAGTGGACGGAAGAAAATATTAAACATATGAAATCTCAACTGATGAAAATAGGATTATCCATTGACTGGGATAGAGAAATATCAACTTGTGATAAAAAATATTATAAACAACAACAACAAATTTTTATTAATTTTTTTAACAAAGGTCTAGTTTATAAAAAGGATAGTTTTGTTAATTGGGATCCTGTTGATAAAACTGTATTGGCTAACGAACAAGTTATTGATGGAAAAGGTTGGCGTTCAGGAGCAGTTGTTGAAAAAAAAAAAATTGTCCCAATGGTTCTTGAATATTTCAAAATATTCAAATGAGCTTCTTAATGATTTAAAAAAGCTTAATGAATGGCCTGAAAAAGTAAAATTGATGCAGAATAATTGGATAGGAATGTCCATAGGTGCAGAAATTAAATTTGATTTATTAGGTTCAAATTCAACTGTTAATGTATTTTCAACAAAACCTGAAACTTTATTTGGTGCAAGTTTCATAGCATTATCAGTAGAGCACGAATTAGCCGAAAAATTTAAAGATAGCAAAGGTTTTAAATCTTTCAGAGAAAAATGTTTAAAACTTCAAGAAAAAAAAGACTTTATAAACGAAAAAATTGGTTTTGACACCCAACTATTTGTTGAGCATCCATTTATCAAAAATCTAAAATTACCAATATATTTTTCAAATTATGTTCTTATTAACTATGGAAATGGTGCTGTTTTTGGGTGTCCTGCTCATGATGAAAGAGACTTTGAGTTTGCAAAAAAATATGGCTTAAAAATTACTAGCATTATAAAAAATAAAAGTGATAATCTTCCATATTGTAATTTTAATGAGAATGATACGCTTGTTAACTCTTACTTTTTAGATAAATCAAATATCGATGAAGCAAAAGATCAAATTATTGAAAGATTAAAAAATGAGGGCAAAGGGTTTGAGTCGTTAAAATTTAAATTAAAGGATTGGGGGATTTCTAGACAAAGGTATTGGGGGTGCCCTATTCCAATCATTTATAGAGAGGATGGAAAAATTTTACCAGTCGATATTGATCAATTACCAATAGAACTTCCAGAAGACATTGACTTTTCTAAATCCGGAAATCCTCTAGACTATAACGAAAAGTGGAAACATACAAAATGCTCAGTAAGTGGATTAAAAGCCATTAGAGAAACAGATACATTAGATACTTTTTTTGATTCATCATGGTATTATCTAAGATTCTGCTCTCCTGATTCAAAAGAAAATCCTTTTGATGAAAAAGAAACATCATACTGGATGCCTGTTGATCATTATATTGGAGGTGTTGAACATGCAATTCTTCATTTACTCTATTCAAGGTTCTTTTCCAGAGCTCTTCAAGAGTGTGGTTATAATGTTCCTAAAGAGCCTTTTTCTAAACTAGTTACGCAAGGTATGGTTTGTCATGAAACTTTTAAAACAAAAAATAATAAATGGGTGGAACCAGAGAAAGTTTTGTATGAAAACAAAAAATATTGGATTAAATCAGGAAAGAATAAAATTGAATTAATCAAAGGAAGATCTGAAAAAATGAGCAAATCAAAAAAAAATGTTGTTGATCCTGATTCTATAATTTCTGAGTTTGGTGCAGACACCGCCAGACTATTTATGATTTCAGATTCTCCTCCAGAAAGAGATCTAGAATGGTCAATAGAAGGAATTAGGGCTACTCATAAATTCCTAGAAAAAACTTTTTTATTTTTAAAGGGCAAATTATCTTTTTCTGAAAATTTAGCATCCTTAGATAACTTAAATAATAATGAGAAAGAAATCTATAATTTTACTAATAAAATAATTACTCAGTACACAAAGGATATAAAAGGCTATAGATTTAACTCTGCAGTCGCTAAATTAAGAGAACTATCAAATAAATTATTGAAATCACAAATTGGTCCGGAATTGTTTAATTTTTCTTGGTCTGTTTTTCTTCGATTAATCTACATAATAGTTCCACATTATGCACAGGAGTTAGCAAAATTATCAGGATTTAATGGGTTCTTAGATAACCTTAAATGGCCAACTCCTGATATAAAGAATACTGACGAATCATTGGTAAAGGTCGTAGTGCAAATTAATGGTAAGAAAAAATTGGTGATCGAAACTCCGAGAAATACTAAAAAAGAAGTTTTGATTAAAACAATCCAGAAAGATTTACTAAAAGATGATATAAATAAATTAGAGGTAAAAAAAGTAATATTTGTACCAAATAAAATAATTAATTTTGTAATATGAAATTCAAACTTATTTTTTTGATTTTAGTTGTTAGCTTAAGTTCTTGCTCATTTGAACCTCTTTATAGAAAATCAAATATCTATTACCCGAATCAAATTAATATTATAATTAAATCAAGAGAGAATTATGAAAATAATGTTTCAATGTTAAAATCTTACCTCCATCAAAAGTTAAATAAAAAAGGGGGAAGAAAGTCTAATCTAAAATTAGTCATATCGCTCCACCGCGATATTTCTAATCTAGGAATAAATAAAGACTTAAATTCATATGCTAGAAGCATTCAAATTCGAATTAGGTATTCATTTAAAGACAAAAAAGGTGAGCTTACTTCAGGTAATTTGAAAAATAGTGCAAGTTTTAATTACACTACAAATAATTATGCTAATATTCTGTCGCTTGAGGATGCTTCTGAAAAATTGATAAAATCAATTTCTGACGATCTTGCTAATTTAATTCTTGCTGGATCATTCGAAAGACCAATAAGACCATGATAATAAAGTTTGATAATTTTTTGGAATTTATTTTAAAAAAACCAGATCAAAAATTCTTCTTATTTCATGGTCCAAATTTTGGAAAGGCAAACGAAGGTCTAGAAAAAATAATTCAGCATCAAAGGAATATAAAAAAAATAGATGTTATAAATGTTCATTCTCAAGAATTAAAAAAAGGAGATTTGGCGGAATTGTTCTCTGTGCATAATACGCCAAATATTTTTGGGAACTTTTCATTACTTTCTATTTATTTAAATGAAGAAAAATTAAGTAAAGAGATTATTAACTGTTTATCAAACATGGATACAACTGAGCTTATAGTTGTAATTAGATCAGAGCAATTAAGTAAAAGATCTCCTTTAAGATCACATTTTGAGAAGAGTAAAAGTTTCACAATAATTCCATGTTATGAGGAAACACCAAGGGAGAAAAACTTTCTTATTTCAAATTTATTTAAAACTGAAAAAATTGATATCGACCATCAAACATTAAGTCTTTTGTCTGAAAAACTTCCGAATGATAGACTTGAAATTAAAAATGAAATAGAGAAGATTATTGTGCTAACAAAAATTTTGCCAAATAAGTTTTCAACGAAATATCTACAGGAGTTGATTTCAGATTCTCTGGAAATCGATAGTTCTAAGTTTATAAACGCATTAATTGAGGGAGAGAGCAATTCCTTTTTCAGAGAATACAACAAATTTACTGATTTTGGCAATGATAATCTAAGGCTGATGAGTTATTTGATCGAGCATCTATTTAAATTAATTATAGTAAAAAATAAAATAAGAGAAGGAAAAGGAATCAAGCAATCGATGGATGATTTAAAACCGCCAATTTTTTTTAAGTATCAAGATTCGTTTATAAAGCAAATTCAATGTTTCAAAGAAAATGATTTAAAAAAAATAATAAAAAAACTCTTTGAATGTAAAAGGTGTTTCTTTGA
>MDTA01008852.1_pt1 | contig 23924 bp, 23 predicted proteins | sample 811151 | NCBI WGS metagenome assembly MDTA01 (sample SAMN05326648, study PRJNA326480) | marine metagenome | isolation source: seawater | place: Indian Ocean: South | collected 2010
AGAGTATGCAAAATGGTCAACTAAACCAGTCATTAATGCTCTTACTGATTTAGAACATCCATGTCAGGCTTTAGCTGATTTCTTAACAATAAAGGAGGAATTCCATGATTTTAAAGATGTAGTTTTGACATTTATAGGCGATGGAAACAATGTCGCTCATTCCCTCATTTTATCAGGAGCATTATTAGGGGTTGAGGTAAGGATTGCATGTCCAAAAGGTTTTTTGCCAAATCCTTTGGTTGTAAAAAAAGCTCGTGAAATTTATAAAAATGATAATTTATTGAAAATTATTCACGATCCAAAAACTGCTGTAAATGGTGCAAATGTTCTGTATACAGATGTTTGGTCTTCAATGGGAGAAGAAAATCAACAGGACCAGAAAGATAAAGAATTTAATGAATTTACTATTGATACTGATTTGTTAAGTAAGGCTAAAAAAGGCGCCATAGTTTTGCATTGTTTACCAGCTTATAGAAATAAAGAGATTACTGATGAAGTAATCGAAAGCAAAAATAGCAGGATCTTCGAACAAGCGGAGAATAGAATGCATGTCCAGCAAGCACTTTTATCCTGCCTTATTTCTTGAGAACTTGCAGAGTTAGCTTATAATAGGTACAAATGTATTAGAGTACATTTGTTTTATGAACAGTTCTTCCGACGATAATCTTACTGAAGCTCAGGATGAGCTATATCAATGGATAAAAAATTATTTGAAGGACTTTCAACATAGTCCATCAATTAGGCAAATGATGCAAGCCATGAGGTTAAAATCGCCTGCGCCTATTCAAAGTCGTTTAAAACATTTACAGGATAAGGGCTATATCAAATGGCAGGAAGGAAAAGCTAGAACTTTACAAATTGTAGATGAAATAATTGAAGGTATACCTATCTTGGGTTCAGTAGCTGCAGGTGGTTTGATTGAAACTTATTCTGATATACAAGAGAATTTAGATATATCTGATGTTTTCAAGAAGAGGAATGTTTTCGCACTAACCGTAAATGGAGATTCTATGATTGATGCCTGTATCGCTGATGGAGATATGGTTTTAATGGAGCCTATTACTGATTCTTATACTCTAAAAAACGGTACGATAGTTAGTGCTTTAGTTCCAGGTTTGGGAACTACTTTAAAATATTTTGTTAAGAGAGGTAATAAAATTTTTCTAGAGGCTGCCAATCCAAATTATGAACCTATTGAATTAAATAAAGAAGATGTTGTTTTTCAAGGGAAATTGCTTGCAGTATGGCGAAAGGTTTAGAGAAATTCTTGTTTTAGGCTTACTAACAAAATTATATTTTTTTCTATCAACTTACATTTTTCATTATTCTTTTTATGGCCATAACTTAGTAACTTAGTACCTTAGTTAGTTCACAATTCTCATAATACCCCTATAAATTTCATAAATTCAAATAAAATATCAAATTAAGAAAAAATATCGTTATGCAAAATCTAAAGTTTTTATTTGATAATTAATTTTTTGATATAAATATATAAAAATCCAAATAGAGTAGATGATATTATCCCATTTATGGAAAATAAAAACCTTTGGAAATCATTAAAGATCAAACTACTTAAAATTGCTGAAGAAAAAGCTAAACAAAAAATAAGCATCATCCTAAAAGAAGATCTAATCATTAAAAATGAATATTGAGGTATAATTTTCTCTTTCCAGTGATCACTGATATTTTTTTTGGAAATTATTAAAATAGATTTTTTGGTTAATTTAAATAACGAATCAATATATTTTAAATAATTTAATATTTTTAAAAGTTCTAGGATTATTATTAAGTTTAAGATTAACAAAAAATAATTCACTTTTTTAGGGATTTTCTTTTTCTTTTCTTTTTATTGTTTTTATTAAGAATACGTTTTATAGGGTAGTAAAGTATTCCCCAAAGGCCAATAAAAAATGCTGTAATAATTCCTAAAATTAAGGCAATAAGACCTCCTCCCATTCCAGGTCCAATGTATACAAAAAAATTAAAAATATTAATACTTAAAATTTGAAAAAATAATAAATTAATAATCACAATTATTCTTTGATTTAAGAAAATTCTTCACATTCATAATATCATTAACTTCATAAAGAATCCTTGACCATCCTACATTATAGGTTTTTTCGTTCTTTGCCCTATTCAAAAATGTCCATCTAAGTGAGCCATCAGCATTAAAATATAAGCTTCTTGCATAGTTAGTCTCTTCTATAAATAAATCACCATTTGGAAGTATTTGACTAAGTCCTTGAGTTCTTGTTTGAACATTGTTATCTATTAGACTATTTTTTAAATAAGAACTATGCTCATTAGTTTTAAAGTTATAAATTATAACCTCATTATTTCCCTCTAATATATTTTTATCGCCAATAACGTTAATAGCATTATTATTAAAAATTGAGATTCTATAATCATCTAATATGTCTACATCGTGTTGTTGGGAGAAAGGTCCAACCAATTTCCAGATTATTTTATTAGTTTCTGGCCTATAAAGAACTATCATTGATTGATTTCTTAAGGAAAGAAAAACATCACCTTTTTTCCAAAATTCACCATCAAAGTTAACTGGTTGTATATCATTTAAATGGATGGGATCTTTTTCGAAATCTTTAGTTCCTGTAGAAAATAAAAGATACCCTAAGTCGTTTTCAATAAAAATTTGTGATACTGATTTTTCAAATAAAATTTTTCCTGATGGAGACAACTTGACTATTGCATCATCTAAGTAGCCACCATTATCTTTAGTATCTCTTCCAACTTTGTTAACTGGAAGAGCCTGCGGATATTTATATGATGAGACAAATATATTTCCTTCAAGATCGGTTTCAATAGCATGGTGAAATTGATCATGAGTATTTTGGAAAATTAAATTAGAGCATTTATCAATTTTTATTAAAGGTGAGCCAGAAAGGTGAAATAATAATCCACCATCCTTAGTTAATTTTGGATGAATAAGTCGTGCTCTTGAATCATTTGCATTTATAGTTAATTTTTCAAATTCATCTTTTTTTTTCACTAGGCTATTGAATTTATTTATATCTGGATTCCAACTATGTAATACTTCAAAATTGGTTAAATCAACAAGTTCAACTAATCCCTGCCTTTTGTCGCCATCATATTTAGAAAGTAAAAGATATGTCTCATTAATATTAGGATTACCGTTGAAATTGTCTAAATTCGGAAATCTGTCATTAACTAGTAAAGGGTTTTTATAAGTTATAATTCTTTTTAAATATACAGGAATTTCTGATATAAATAACGCTGATTCTGAAATTTTACCAAACTTTGAAAAACCTATTAACTCTTGCCTAACTAGAAAACCAAAGAAAGCAGAAAAAGGTAAAAATAAAAATATTACAAGATATAGTAACCAGATCTCAACTTTCTTGAACATCAGTCTAAGATTTCATGGAATTTATTTTAAGCCTTTGAAAATTGATTTATAAGTTTTTATAAATAAAAGTTTAAGAATATAGAAATAATTTTCCCTTACAAATTTTAATCTCAAAAGTCATACTACAAGTGTTTAACTAGATCTTAATAACTATTCTAAAAACATACTAAATCTTGAAATCCCTATATATTTTTAAGTTGCTTAAGCTAATAATAAAACGCAATTAAAGTACTATAGAATTCAGGAACGTTACTAAATAAATCTTTAAATAGATAATATGAATGACGTTTTGAAAACTGGGGCCATAGCTCAGCTGGTAGAGCACCTGCATGGCATGCAGGGGGTCAGGGGTTCAAATCCCCTTGGCTCCATTAATTATTTTGATTTATTCAAAATATTAATTTACAAGAACACTTTATAAGTTAGTAATTTAAAAGCCTGATTAATAAGTTTTTTGATAAGATTTAATAATTTTTATAGAACGTCTTATGATAATGTCGCTTTGATTTGTTAAAAACTATAATTGAAAAGAAATTTAAAAGTTGAGTACGGTTACAGCTTTAAAATTTTTAATTTTAAAATTTTATGTCATTATCTATGTACTTTAAAAGGAAAATAAATGATCTTTTAGATTTATTGAATATAAGTCATTTTAAAAAACCTCTGAAGAGATTAATTTTTTCAAAAATAGAACTTGATCCAGATGCTGGTAGTGATGATTATAACTGGGATCTTTACCATAGGGATTATGAAAACCAAATCAAAGAGATTTCTAGTGAATTTACACTAAAACTTAAGGAAGGAGAATTTTATTTCAAAGAAGATAATTTAATTTTAAATGAGGGTTTACTTCCTCTTCATAAAAATCATACTGCTCTTTATGAAGTTATAGGAAAATTAGAACCTCGTAATGTTATTGAAATAGGATGTGGTGGTGGAGATCATCTTTATAATATTGGGGTTCTTTACCCTTCTATAAACAAAAGAGGATTTGATAGGTCAGTTAATCAACTTTCCTTTCTTAAAAAACGATCCCCTGAGTTATCTAAATATGTAGATGTTCTTGATATTACATTACCTCCAAGTAATCAATTTCCTATTGCAGATGTAGTTTATTCACAGGCTGTCATAATGCATATTCAAAGTGCAAATAGTCATTTAGTTGCTCTAGCAAATATGTTTCGTATGGCAGAAAAGAGTGTAATTTTAATGGAGAATTTCAAGCGACATAATTTTGTCGATGATATTAATATGCTTCATAAAAAGGGAATGATAGATTGGAAAACTATTAATTTTTATATTCATAGGTTCGAAAATAAGCCTCATGTTCTTATCGTTTCAAAAGAAGAAATTGCAATGGAGAAATTAAATTTATATCAAGACTTACTTAGCGCTATGGATTAAAGACTGATTGATTTATTTAATTTAAATAATCCACTTAAATAAAAGTTCTGCAATAGAAGTAAATTAAAAAAACAGTTAATCAATCTGAATCAATTTTAAATAAATTTCTTTTGAGGCACTTTTTAGTTTTTTATCAATATCAACTAAATTTTTAATATTTTTATTTTTGTTGGAGAGAATAAAATTATAATCATCATTTAATTCGAGCTTTTGAAATAAGTTTTTAAGTATTCCACTATTTGTTTCACATAACTGTTCATATGAAATTAATAATAGATTTTTAGGTTTGTTTTTTTTGATGTATTCATATAGCCATGAATAACAGTTTATCCAAGATTGAATCCAATAATTTAATTTTTCTCTTGAATTGAGAATGGAGTTCTTTTGATCATCTTTTATCTGGTAATGAAAGGGTGTTTGGTTTAAACCAAATTCTCTATGTCCTATAAGATTCATATACTCTAAAATAAAAGGATCTTTACGTTGTGCTTCACATATTTTCTGATGAGTATTATTCAAAGATACTGAATGTGAAATAGGTTCTCTAAATAAGACAATAAATAAATCATCTTTAAAAAAATTGCACAGCTGGGGTAAACGGAGCAAATTATTGTTGTTTTTTATCAATATCTTCTCTTTATTTTGAAAAATGCAGTGCTTACTTAAGAAATTTGCATAACAATTTAGTAAAAAAGGTTTATATTTTCTTTTTGTACTTATTTTTTGAGAAAAATACTTATGATTTTCTTTTATCCAAAAAGGTTCATCAAGGCATTCAGGGGAATCAATTGATATCCTTATTCCATCTTGATGAATCCTTTCAGTGGCCTCTTGATTTTTATCAGATATTTTTGAGAATAAAAAAGATAATCTCGGGTTGAGAACGAAAGGCATATGAGAATATTTTAAAGAAGCAAATTGCCCAGTAATGTAAAGCTGATTCAAAAGGGCTGTTGTTCCAGCCCTTGCTAAACCAGATATAAAAACTTTTTGTATTTTTTGCTTTGGTTTTTTATATTTTTTTATTCTATTAAAAAGGAAGTTAGATAATTCAGTATCGCCTAGAAATTGGTTATGCAGATATTGATCTAAATCACTGTAAGATTGAGTTTTCATTTTTTCTTAATAAACAACGGAGAAAATATTAATGTAGTCAATAATAAAGTTAATAATTGACTCGCAATTATCTTGTAAATTAAAAAATAAGCTAGAAAAGATGGGAAAAGCGATAAGGAAAAAGAAAAAATTAATTTAATACCGCTTATAGATAAGACATCTAGATCTTTAGTTTCTAAATTATTTAATGATGAAAGTACTTTTTTTAAATCATCTATGTATTTTAAAAATTTTGTTTTAATATTTAGCTTTTTCCAAATAAAAACAAATAAAAAAGAATTTATGGATAAAACTATAATCAAGGAAATAAGTTTCATTTCTTTGAATTTTTTTTATTTTTTGAGAAAGATTTTTTTATTCTTTTAAGACCCTTACTAATTAACTTAAAGGTTTTTATTAATATTGAAGAAAAAAAAGCGGCTATTACAGTTATTATAATAATTATAATTCCTATCGCTGAACCTGGACCAGCATATGCGTAAGCAGGCGAAAAAATAAATGTAATCAAAAAAGAAAATAGAAAATACTTTTTTGTATTTTCTTTAATCATTTCTTTAACCTATAAAACTCTCATTATATTATAGGATGATAAGCAACTCTAAAGAAATATTCATTTTATGAAATTAAAAGAATTTTTTAAGAAGGGATATCAATCTTTATCAGTATTTGGTGCAGTTATATTTTTTACTTATGGAGGCCAAAAATTAGCGAATTTAGAGAATATATGTAATAGGGATCAAAATAAATTTTTTGAAGGTTTATGTTACGCTCAAAAAGTAAATAGTAAAATTTATTCGGAAATAAATTTTTTTATTGGAACAGTAAAATTATTATATAAGGGCACTAAAAGAGCGCCAAGATGGGCCTCTTCTTCTTCGCTAGATCGATTTAAAGAATACAATAGTGGGTTTGATTTTTCATATGATGCAAAAAAAGGAATAAATAAAGGTTTCTTCCTTTTATCTAGAATCGATCCTGATTTTAAAGTTCCCAAAGTTGAATTATGGGATCTAACTCAGCAATCAATTATTCATACCTGGCAATTCAATATTGAAGATATTAGATCAAAAATTAAAATAAACGATAAAGATTGGGAGGTTTTGAGATTTCTCCACCCTCTATTATTAGAAGATGGATCAATAGTTACTCATATTCAACCAGAAAATGATAATACACAGCTTCTTAAATTTGATTATTGTGGAAATCTCACAAAGATACAGGCAGATAAATTAGGTTATCACCATTCAATTGAGATTGGAGATAAAAATAGATTATATGTTCCTATTGCAAGAGTCAAAGAGCAATCAAAATTTTATGAAAACTACAAGAAGTTTCCTCCAAATTTTCGTAATGAGGGGATTGCGATATTAAATACTGATTTGGTTCTTGAAAAGGTCATACCTTTAGATGAAATTTTTGACTCAATTGGGTTACTTAGCTACGTTAATTCTAGATTTAGTGATTTTAAAAATGATCCATATCATCTAAATGATGTACACCCATACAGAGATAAAAATGGAAATTTAAATCTTCTTTTAAGTATGCGACATTTTGGGTTGATTTCTTACAATTTGGATAGAAAAAAAGTTAATTGGTTCTCCAGAGGTTTAACAGATTTTCAGCATGACATTACCCCATTCTTGGGGAGTAAAGAAATATTTACAATATTCGATAATGGAGATTTGAAAAATAGTCCTTTAAACAAATTTAATGGAAATACAATTGTAAAATTAGATTTCTCAGATATCAAAAGTTTTAACGATAGAACTGCAATTTTTGGCAAAGATCCAAATCTAGATCTTGTTAAAATAACGAGGTATGATTTTGGAGAATTAGCCAATAATCTAATTCCTAGATCAAATACTGAAGGAAGAGGAAGATTTATCGATGAATCAAGAATATTTATAGAAGAAACCAATCACGGAAGAGCATTTGTTTATAATTTAGATACAAAAAATTTAGAATGGTCTTATTTTAATAAAGGGAAAAGTGGATATAGCTCTTTCCTTGGCTGGTCAAGACACCTTGATAATATACCTGAAGTATTTAAAAAGAAAAATTTTTGTGAAGATTAGAAAAATCATCCAAAAAAATTCTCATGATTTATGGTTGCTATATTGTTTGTAATGATATATTTTGTGAATTAAATAAATGTACCCATATAAATTATTTATAAATAAAAAATTTATTCTTATTCGAAAAATCTAAAATTAATATGAATACTTTTAAAACTATAAAGCAGTTAATTCAAATACTAGGTGCAATTTCAAGAGAGGGTAAGCCAATTTTAGTTTTATCTATATTGAGTTTTTCGGCATTTATTTCTGAAATACTACTATTAGGATCTATAGGAATACTCTTAAAAACAGGACAAGATATTGATCTTTATCAGCAATTTTCAATTTTTAAAAGCTCTAGTTTTTTATTAATAGTTATAATTTTGTGTTGTTTAATTAGACTCCTTATTAATTATAATCTAATTAGATTCACCCATTTTTTTGGTTCTAAAATAGGTGAAGGGATTGCGAGGAATAAATTTTTTATTTTTGAGAAATTAAATAAAAAAAGCATAACTACCGACAATACTTTTATACAAATATTATGCAATCATACTATAACTTTTGTCTCATGTTTACAAAATATTTTTATGGGAATAATAGGATTTTTTACAGCAATGTCAATATATATTTTTTTATATATCGAGAAATTTTACTTATCAATTTATTCAATAACCTCTATCGCTTTTATTTATTTTTTTATAACATTATTAACAAGCAAATCCCAAAAGAGATTCTCTAGAGAAGTAACATCAAATCAAAAAAAACTTATAGGGATAAGCAAAGAAAGCTTATCAATTTCAAAAGAACTATTTATAAGCAATAGACAGGAATTTGTAATAAAAAAAATTAAAAATATCCAATCAAAAATAATGAGAAAATTAGGTAATGCTTCCTTCTTAATAGTATTCCCTAAATATACAATAGAGGCCTTACTTTTTGTTGTTTTTGCATTCTTTATTTTAAGTGGATCATTAAGCGATGAATTAATGAAACAATTACCAATTATAGTTTTGGTAGCTTTAAAAATAATACCTAGTTTTCAATCCATATATGGTGCAATATCAACTTTACATCTTCTAACAGATGCTATTAATGAAGTTTATGTTGGCTTGATTCAAAATAAGTTTCAAAATAATCCCAAGAATAATGAAAATAAAAAAAGTATTAATCAATTATTAATTAATAATTATGTAAACCCATTCATAAAAATAAAGGAAAATTCATACTATATATATATTAAAAAGTATAAATTAAATTCAAAAGAGATTGATTTAAAAAAAATTCCAAAAGAAATTAAATTTGGCTCATCATTATGTTTATATGGTGAATCAGGTTCTGGGAAAACAACTTTTTTGCAAAATTTAATTTTTAATACATTCTTATCTATAAATAAAAAAAGTTTTAACAATTTTCAGCTTACCCCAAAATTAGAATATCTTGATCAAAAACCAAATTTTATATCAGGTACTATTCTTGAAAATTTAATTCAAGATGATAAGAACTTAAATTTGGATTTAATTAAAGAGCTTTTAATATCTCTAAAGCTTTGTGAATCTTTTAAAGAAGCATCATCATTTTTAAAGCTTCAAATTGGTGATTCTTCGAAACTTAAACTTAGTGGAGGTGAAGAACAACGCCTCTCTATAGTAAGAGCTTTATGTAGAAAACCAGATTTTCTATTTGCAGATGAATTCACTTCAGCTTTAGATAGTAACCTTGAATTAAGGACTTATCAAATAGCAAGAAAATACACAAAAAATTTAATTTTTATTTCTCATTCTGATCAATTAATCAGAAATTCCGATTATAAATTATTTTTTCCATTATAAAAAAATGATATTCGTAATCTAAAAAATCATTTATGAACAATTTATTATTTAATCAATTATTGCATTCTTTTTGAATCGGTTTTAGTTTAGGATTAATTCATTATTGTTATGCAAGATCAAGTTAAGGATTTAGAAAATATATTTATAGATGTTCTTTTACCGATTTGCAATTCAAATGAAGACTATTTAATTAAATCCTTGGAATCAGTATTGAATCAAAATATCAAAACAAGATTAATCTGCATATTAAATGGCATGACTAATATTGAAAATGAACACTATATTAATATGTTAAATCAATATAAATGTATGATCTTAATTTGCCCTAAAAAAGGAGTAGCTAATGCGCTTAATTTTGCAATCCCATTTACGAAATCTGCCTATATTGCAAGACAAGATGATGATGATATTTCTCATCCCAAAAGATTATTAATGCAAAAAAATTATTTAGATCAGAATCGCTGTGATGTACTTGGTACAAATATATTTTTAATTGATAAATTCGATAAAGTAATAGGTAAAAGGAAATATCCTAAGAATGATTTGCAATGTAAAAAACAGTTAATATATAAAACATGTTTTTGTCATCCTTCTGTCATGATGAAAAGAGAATTTTTACTAAAGAATAATTATCCAAATCTTTCATCTGAAGATTACGCTCTATGGATAAAAGGATGTAAAGATAATGTTTATCAAAATTTAAATCATGAACTTTATTTTTATAGAAAACATGCAAAACAATGTACTGTAAAAAATGAGATTACTTATTTGTATATAAAACCATCAATCAAATTAATAAAAAATTACTCAAATAATCTTTTTGGAAGAACTCTAAATATTACTAAATTATTATTTTATATATTTTTTTATATCCTCAAAAGCAGGAAAATAGATATGAAAACTAATATATAGAATTAATTAGTTATGGAAATGATAATTTCTATGCAAAATAATTTTTTGTAAATAATTTATTTAATAAAGTATTTTTATTGACCAAATTGATACAATTAAAAAAAATTCATTCATGAATAATTTTATATGGACTGAATCTTTTGGAGAGGCTAAAAAAGGTGCTGAAGTTATCAAGGATTTTATTAAAAATAATAAAAATATAGAATTAAATGTTTTTACCTTTAATGAAGATCTTAAGTACCTGCCAATTGCCAAAAACATTATTTATCACACATTTAAGAAAGTAAACCTTCTAAATTGTATTTATAATAGAGTCTTATCAAATTTTCAAGAAAAATATAATTTAAATGAAAATTTATTAAAAAATTTTCATAATAGTAAAAATTCAAAAGCTTACCTATGGGCTTATATTTTTAAGAATTTTTCTCATTGTTCAAATTTTATTCATTTTGATAAGAATCTAAATTTTAAGAAAAACTTTTTATCTGAATTAATAATTTTCTCCACGAAGTACGATATTGTGGCCCAATTTGATTATCGAGTACCTATTTTTTTAAATAAAAATCAAAAAAAGAAATTTTTTGAGACTTCATCGCTTTTTATATTCAAACCTACTTTGTGCTCATCTATAAAAAGGCTTCCCCAAAAAAAACTAGAATTTTTTATTGGATGTAAAAAAAATGCTTTCGGGAAAATCAAGTCTAATTTTTGTGATAAAATTTTTTTTGAGATTTTAATTAATAAAGGAAAATTTAAATTCCTTAATATTAAGGAATTTTTAGTAAATTGATTTCTAATAGATAAAAATGCTAAGCAGTATTAATGCGAATATCAATCAATTTTATCTCTTTGAAGAACCTGATTTACTATTTAAAAATTATTTTTAAAGCTAAATGAAAGTTGTTTTAAGTTTTTTTACTTTAAGAAAATTTCAATTAATTTTTATACTTACTGATTTTTCTATACTTTTACTTCTATTTTCTTTTCTTTTTCAACTAAATAATTTATTTGTATTTCAATTATATATATTATTTTTTTTAGTAATTAATTACATATGCGGTAAATATAACTTTTTAAATTTAATTAATAAAAAAAATATATTTAAATACATACAAAAATCAATTTTTTCTTACATCATCTTTTACTTTACTAGTTTTTTATTTGATTATTTTTTGGTTATTTTTGAAATTACAAAGAAATTGCCTTTGGAATTTGGTTTCAAATTACTTTATATCTATATAGCTTGCTATTTGTTTCAATTTAGCTTAAATATTTTTTTTGTTAAATTTAATAGGCAAAGAAAGTGGATTTTTATTGGAAGATCATTTGTATTTGATCAAATTATTAAGGACATCAATTTAGCAAAATTTAATAATTTAAATATTACAAATATAGAAATTAATAAATTTTTATCGGACTATAAAAATTATAAAAATTATACTGGCCTTATATTTGACAGCGAAATAAAATTATTTGGTAAAAAGATTGAAATAATTAGAAGTTTAGAAAAAATGGATTTTTTAGTAGTATCTCATATAAATTGGGTAGAAAAATATTTATGTAAACTACCAACTGAAATGTTGAATCAAAATTGTTTCTTAAATCATAGAAAGAAAATAAGTACTTTTTCAAGATTCCAGCTTCATTTAAAAAGAATTGGGGATATTGTTGTAAGCTTTATCTTAATTCTTGTTACTTCACCAATTTTAATAGTATCAATACTACTAATTAAATTTGAGGATGGTGGCCCAGTTTTTTATAAACAAATTAGAAATGGAAGAAATAAAAAAAAATTTACGATTATAAAATTGAGAACGATGAAGGTAAATGCTGAAAAAGATGGTGCCAAATGGTTTGTATCCGACGACATTAGAGTAACAAAAATTGGAAAAATATTGCGATTATTTAGGATTGATGAATTAACACAACTTGTACAAGTTTTTTCAGGGAATATGAGTTTAATAGGGCCTCGCCCAGAAAGGCCAGAATTTGATTCCACATTATCTAAAGAATTACCTTTCTACGATAAACGATATTCATTAAGACCAGGAATTAGCGGTTGGGCACAGGTTAATTATCCATATGGATCTTCAAAAGAAGACGCATATCAGAAATTAAGTTATGATATTTACTATTTAAAAAATTTTTCTATTTTTTTGGATTTTTTGATTCTTTTAAAAACAATTAGATTGGTGTGCAATGCAAAAGGTGCTTTACCAAGAAAGTAAATATATCTTTTCTCATTAAATAATATTTATTATGAATATTAGATTTGTCCTATTATATTTTTAATAATTCAAAGTGTTAAAATCCATTTAAAGTATAAATATTTTCTTGTAGATAATTTTTTTAATGACAAAAACAGCACTTATAACAGGAGTAACCGGACAAGATGGTAGTTATCTTGCCGAGTTATTATTATCAAAAGGATATATAGTTCATGGTATAAAGAGACGTTCAAGTTCTTTTAATACACAGCGTATAAATCATATATTTCAAGATATTCATGAAAAGCAAATTTCCTTTAAATTGCACTACGGTGATTTAACTGACAGCACTAATGTAATAAAACTAATTCAAAAAATTCAGCCTGATGAGATATATAATCTAGCAGCACAAAGTCATGTAGCTGTAAGTTTCGAAACTCCTGAATATACAGCAAATTGTGATGCTTTAGGCCCTTTAAGGATTCTAGAAGCTGTTAGATTACTTGGGATGGCTGATAAAACAAAAATTTATCAGGCTAGCACTTCTGAATTGTATGGATTAGTAAGAGAAACTCCCCAAAAAGAAACAACACCTTTTTATCCCAGAAGCCCTTATGGAGTAGCAAAACTTTATGCATACTGGATAACCATCAATTATAGAGAGGCTTATAACATGTTTGCTTGCAATGGTATTTTATTTAATCACGAATCTCCAAGAAGGGGGGAAACGTTTGTAACAAGGAAAATTAGTATGGCACTAGCAAAAATAAACTTTGGAATGCAGAAATGCTTATACATAGGGAATTTGAACTCTTTGCGTGATTGGGGGCATGCCAAGGATTATGTGGAAATGCAATGGCGAATGTTGCAACAAGAAAAACCCCGAGATTATGTTATTGCAACTGGAAGACAAGAATCTGTTAGAAGATTTATCGAATTATCGGCAAAGTGTTTAGGTTGGGGTGGGATTGAATGGGTAGGTAAAGGTTTAGATGAAATAGGTAAACGTCTAGATAATGGAAATATAGTTATTAGGGTCGATCCAAAATATTTTAGACCTACTGAAGTCGATTCTCTACTAGGAGATGCTACCCAAGCAAAAGAAATATTAGGTTGGGAATCATCCACATCTTTAGAAGAACTTGTTAAAGAGATGGTCGAAAGTGATATTGAAAATTTAAAAAATAAATCATAATATAAAATATATAGAAAATTTTTTGAATATATGAAATGGATACTTTATAGGATAATCTTGATAAAGTAATAAATTTTAAATTTGGTAAAAATTTTAGTTACTGGTGCAAGAGGAATGGTTGGGAAAAGTATATGTGAACATATTGATGCAAGTAATCATGAAATTTTAAAACCATCAAAATTAGAGTTAAATTTGCTTGATCCTATATCCACTAAAAATTTTCTTAATGACACAAAACCCCAATTAATAATTCATGCAGCAGGAGTTGTTGGAGGCATTGAAGCAAATATTAAGGAGCCCAAAAAATATTTTTATGATAATTTGCAAATAGGTCTAAATTTAATTAATTATTCCCAAGAATTAGGTATAAATAATTTTTTAAACATTGCAAGTTCTTGTATGTTTCCTAGAAATGCTAAAAATCCTCTATCTGAAGATTTAATTCTAAAAGGTGAGTTAGAGCCAACTAATGAAGGTTATGCTCTCGCAAAAATTTGTATCGAGAGACTCTGCAAATATATTTGTTCAGAGGATAATAGTTATTTATATAAAACAATTGTCCCATGTAATATTTATGGGAAATATGATAAATTCGATTTAGATGTAGCACATATGTTGCCTTCAGTTATTCATAGAATGCATAATGCAAAAAAAATGAATGAAAATTCAATAGAGATCTGGGGAGATGGTAAAGCAAGAAGAGAATTTATGTATAGTGAAGATTTAGCAGATGCAATTTGGTTTTGTGTAAATCACATATCAGAACTTCCTCAAACAATAAATATTGGGATGGGTATAGATTATTCTATAAAAGAATATTATGAAGAGGTTGCCTCTGTAATTGATTTTAATTGTGAATACATCTTTAACTTAAACAAACCAACAGGAATGGTAAAAAAACTTGTTGATTCTAGTCAAATTAATAAATTAGGTTGGAAGCCTAAATTCAATTTAAACAAAGGAATAGAATCAACCTATAAATATTTTCTTTCAAACTATAAAAATTAAATTTATGAAAAGAAGTTTACCACTTGCTATTTCCTCATGGGATCAAAGAGAAATAAGTGTCATGAATGAGGTTATAAAGTCTGGAAGATTTACCATGGGAGAAAAAGTTAAAGAATTTGAAATTAATTTCGCAAAATATTTAAATTGTAAATATGCGGTCATGGTTAATTCTGGATCTTCTGCAAATTTATTGATGATAGCTTCACTTTTTTTTACTGAAATCCCTATACTAAAACCTGGTGATGAAGTGATTGTACCAGCAATATCTTGGAGTACCACTTACTTTCCTTTAAGTCAGTATGGATTAAATATAAAATTTGTTGATATTGACAAAGAAACTCTTAATTTTGATTTATCACAATTAAAGGAGGCTATCTCTCCATCTACAAAGGTAATAATGGCCGTTAATTTACTTGGAAATCCTAATGATTTTGATGAAATTAACAAATTAATAGTTGGTAAAAATATTTATTTATTAGAAGATAATTGTGAGGCAATGGGAGCTACTTATAAAAATAAATTTACCGGAACATTTGGATTATGTGGCTCATTCAGTACTTTCTTTTCGCATCATATTTCTACTATGGAAGGAGGATTAGTTACTACAAATGATGAAGAGATTTATCATGTTTTATTATCTTTAAGAGCCCATGGCTGGACAAGAAATCTCCCTAAGAAAAATAAGGTATCCGGTATAAAAAGTGATAATGAATTTGAAGAGTCTTTTAAATTTATGTTGCCAGGTTATAACCTCCGTCCACTTGAACTTTCAGGAGCTATTGGATGCGAGCAATTAAAAAAGCTTCCCTCCTTTATTTCAAACAGAAGGCAAAATGCATCTCATTTTAAAGAGATAATGAGTAACAAAGAAAATTTTATAATTCAAAGAGAAATTGGAAGCAGTAGTTGGTTTGGATTCTCAATAATAGTTAAAGAAGAGAACGGTTTATCAAGAAATGAATTTATAGATTTTTTAAGTAAAAATTCAATTGAATATAGGCCAATAGTCACTGGGAATTTTGCTAAACAACCAGTTATAAAATACTTAAATGCAGATTTAAGTTTCAATCTTGAGAATGCAGATTACGTTGATAGAAATGGTTTGTTTATAGGAAATAATCATGAAGATATAAGAAAAGATTTAGATTTATTGTTAAAATTATAGGCTCCTTTCTTAATCATTAATATTTTTTTAAGGTAAAATTGAATAGCTTTAGTTTTGATTTTATTCCAAAAATCTTAAATGATATTTCTGGATAGATAATGAATATTATTTATATGGAATAGTTCTTTAAAAATTTATATGGCTATTTTAAAAAAAGTTAGTGTGGTAATCCCTTCTAACAAACCCTTAAATCAAATAACTGAAATCTCATATAAATTTATAGTTCAACAAACTTATCGTAATATTGAATTACTAATTTATCTAAATGGAATTAATAAAAAAGAGAGAAAATTAGTAATAAATTATTTAGAAAAATTGAATATATACAATCATAAGATAATTTGTTTTTATTCCAAAAAAACAATCACACCAGGATTAGCAAGATTAAAATTAATAAATGAATCTAGTGGAGAATATATAATTTTTATTGATGCAGACGATATTCCAGATATAAATCTAATTTCTTATAAGATGAATTTTGCTAATAAAGAAAATTCAGATATTGTTTGCTCAAGTGCAAATATATTTTCAAATATTAAAGAATATAAATATGAAAAAATGAAAATAAGAAGTTACTTTATCAAATTAATGTTTTTAACTTTATTTAGGAAATCTTTTTTACCTCTAACAATAAATCTTATGCCTAATAGTGGTACTTTAGTAAAAAAAAATTTATCAAATAAAAGCATTTTTGAAAATTACCCTAATTATAAGCATGAAGATTTTATTTTCTATTTAAGTTTAATTCATAATATTAAAACCATTTCGATTATAGAAAAACCTCTTATTTCATATTATGTCAGCAGAAAAACAATGACGGGAAATAAATTCTTGTCAAGAATATGGCACGCTAAAGCGATATCATATTATAAAAAAATTCCGTTATTTTACTCTATATTATTAACTTTATTTGGGTTTCTTTTTTTTCAACCACTTATTTTCTTATTTGACAATGCAAGATTATTTTTTATGAAATCGGATACTAAAAATAATAAATTCTCTTTTTTGTTTAAAGACTAAATTGATAAGATAATGATTAGTGTTGTTATCCCAGTTTTCAATAATCAAAGAAGTATTAAATTAGTAATAGAATCTGTTGTTAAAAACTTAAAAAAAAATGATGAATTAATAATAATCGATGATCATTCAACAGATGGTACTTGGCAGATTCTGAGATCTTTCAAGGAGAAAGAATTTGAGTTTAGTTTTGTTTTATTAAGAAATAAAGAAAATTTAGGTATTTCACCAACTTTAAATATTGGAATAAAATTAGCTTCTAAAGAATTTATAGTAAGGCATGATGGAGATGACATTATGATTTTTGGAAGACTAAAGCATCAAATCAAATTAATAAAATCTAATAGTAAAATAGATTTGATTTCTTCTTCAAAAATAATTTTTAAAAAATATCCGATCAGTAAAAAAATACCCTCTATAAAACATTCTTCAAAAGATTTAAAAATAATAAATAAAAATGATCTAGCTCTTAATAATTTAATAACTCACCCAGCTATAATATGTAGAGCAAAAGTCCTTAAGGAAAACCTATACAATAATAGTTATAATTGTGATGGCGAGGATTATCAGCTTTGGTTGAGATTAATAATTAAAGGATATAAGTTATATTTAGACTCAACTCCAGTAATTATGTACTATGAAAACAATTACTATAGTAAAATTAAAAAGCAACTTATTGGTTCAATAAAGTTGAGGATAAACATGATAAATTTTAATTTTCCAATATTTTCTTTATACTTACTATTAGGTTCACTAAATGATTTTTTGAGATTAATATATAAATTTTCTATTTATGAATGATTTTCCACCTATTTGGTATGTTTATTGTTTTGATGAGATTGAGGAAAGAGAATCTTACAATAGGCTTAAAATATCAATAAGTAGTGTGCCGGAATCATTTAAAATTAATCTAATCTCTTGGCATTCTAATGTAGAAAAAAAATTAAAATTAGATTTTCCTAATAGAACAATATTTGTATTGCCAGTTATCAAAAAAGCATTTTCTAAATCTTTTTATATTAATATTATTTGCGAATACGAAGATAATAAAAATAATAGTTATATATACTTATCAGATATTGATTTATTCTTTCATCCTGAATATTTTTATTGGCTGAAATTTATAATGGATCAACTTTTATATTTGGAGAGTGATATTCGTATAATTACTAATAACTACAATATAAGAGCGATACCAAGAGTAAAATTCTTTCCGGATAAATTATATGGCAAATTAAATTTTTATTTCCCTCGACTTTTCGACTGGAGTTTGCCAACTAATATCAATCAAATCCTATCAAGAAAATTATCAAAAGCAGGCTTTGCTCATGGATGTGGCCTTATTCCAATAAATTCTCTTAAACTAATTGGCGGATATAATTCTGAACTTATAGGTTATGGACCCGAGGACGATTTATTTAATCAAAGAATAAAATTTTATTCTAGGATTTATTACCATAAAGGTACATTTAGATCTTCCACATTTCATTTACCCCATCCATCTTTGAATCAGCAAAATAGATTTAAAAATCTCAATTATTGGCAAAATTCCTTAAATGATATTAATTTAAATGGTGTATATTCAGATTTAATTAAAAGATAATAAACTTTCTAATTTGCTATAAATAGACATATGCATAATATATATATTTCATTAATAGGAGGATTAGGTAATCAACTTTTTCAAGTGGCATTAGGTCATGCTTTAATGAAAATCTCTTCTAATAATATTATCTATGATATATCTAGATTCAATAAATATAAAGACCATTCTTTAAAAGTAAATTCTTTATTCCCCGAAAAAAAATTTATAAATTTAAAAAATAAAATATTCAAGAAAAGGATTGAAGAGAGGCATTGTGGATTTGATGATTTACTTATTCAAAAAATTATTAATCAATCTATTTCAAAAGATGTAAATGTTTCCGGATATTTTCAAAGCTTATCTTATTTTTCTTTATTCATTCCAGAAATAAGAGCAATGATTAAGAAAAGGATTGAATTACTTTTCCCAGTATTAAATTCAATGTCCTTAAAAAATAAATTGCAAAGAACTTTAGGTATTCATATTAGAAGAGGAGATAAGTTAAGCAAAGTTAATAAAAGCATATATGGAAAGAGATCAACTAAAGAAATAATAAATAATATTGAGTTGATTTTTTTTAAAGGCAATTTTGCAAGAATCCTATTGATTGGGGATGATTACGAATATTTGAATAACTTAAGAAGTTTAATCAAATTAGATGCAGAAATTAATCTTTCAAATGATCTACTCGGTAATTATTGTGATCTTGTTGACTTTTATTTGCTTGCTAATGTTAAATCACTTATTATTTCCAATTCAACTTTTTCTTTGTGGGCCGGTTATTTATCGAATGGTGAAGTTTATTATCCAACTCCATTTTATCCTTACCCTAGACATAAAATAAATTTAAATCATAATTACGAGGACTTAATTTTCCCAGATTGGATTCCATATAATGTTAATTTAGATGCATAATATATATTTATCTCTACCTAAATATTCTAATTATTGTGAGTATTTAAGATTAAACAAAAATATCTTAACAAGAGATGACCTTAAGAACCTTAGCCAAAAAGAAATAAAAAAAACAGTACTTGTAGCAATAGACAAACCTCGCCATAGTGATTTGCTGTTACCTTTTAAGAGAAAACTTCTTTATAGACTTGAATACGATGTTGCGAGATCAATTTATAATAAATATGATATCTATTTGTATTACTTTCTTTTTGATTATATCTATGAATGGGATTCTAATTATTTATTAAATTCAAGATCATTTCTCCCCTTTTTCCCCTCAAGAATTGGAATACTTCATGAAAATATTAATGTAAGGGAATCTTATAATTTGACTTATTTTTTAGAAAAAGATTTCAAAAAAGAAAAAAGTTTTTTGATAAGTACTGTAGTTAGTAATAAGTCAGTATTAGATTGGCATAGAAAAAGATTAAATTTAATTTTTAAACTAAAGTCTTCATTACCCCAGATAAGTCTTTATGGAAGAGGTTTCAACTCCATCGAAGATAAATCAGATGCCCTCATAAATTATAAATATCACATATGCTCAGAGAATTCTCCTGCTGGTCCAAGTGAGAAATTATGGGACCCACTTTTATGCCAATGCATAGTTTTTTATGCTGGAAGTTTAGATCTTGTACATCCAAATTTGAGGTGTGCGATAATACAAATAAAATTGGATGATCTCAATTTTTCTTTGGATATAATAAATAAAGAATTAAATACTCAACAAAGACTTAATAGTATAAAATATACTGATTGGATTAAGATAAAACATACAATTATCAATTACTATACATTTGAAAATACAGTTTTAAATCATGTTAATTTTTTATAGAAGTTGTTATAAATAAATTTTAGATTTGTTTTTTTATTAATATTTATTAAAAGAAATTACTGATTTTTTGTTAATATATTTAATTAGAAATTAAGTCATTGATGTATGATAATAAATATCCAATATTAATAACAGGAGCAGCTGGATTTGTTGGAGCAGCAGTTTCGAAGAAATTTTTACTTGAAGGTATTAATGTAGTTGGAATTGATAATTTAAATAATTATTACGACAAAAAATTAAAAATAAAAAGAATTGAAAATATAAAAAATTCCATTTTAGATAGCGCAAGTAAATTTGACTTCCAAGAACAAAAAATTGAGGATAAGCTTAATTTGGAAGATTTATTTAATAAATATAGGCCAAAAATCGTCATTAATCTCGCTGCTCAAGCAGGTGTAAGATATTCTTTAGAAAATCCAAGCTCTTATATTCAAAGTAATTTAGTTGGCTTTGCTAATATATTAGAAGTATGTAGAAAATACAATATTCAAAATCTTATTTATGCTTCGAGTAGTTCAGTTTATGGAGGCAATTCGAAGTTGCCTTATAAAGAAGATCAATCAGTAAGTCATCCCGTTAGTTTGTATGCTGCAACAAAAAAATCGAATGAATTAATGGCTCATACTTATAGCCATCTATTTGGAATTCCCGCCACAGGTTTAAGACTATTTACAGTTTATGGCCCCTGGGGAAGGCCTGATATGGCCCCTATGATTTTTGCAAATGCAATTTTAAATAATCAGCCTATAGATGTATTCAACTATGGCAATATGTTTCGGGATTTTACATATATAGATGATGTAGCTGAGATAATTTTTAGGTGTGCATTTAAGCCAGCACAACCAAACAAAAATTTTGATAAGACAAATCCTGATCCATCCACTTCATTTGCGCCTCATAGGATTTTTAACGTAGGAAATAATAATTCAATTAAATTAATTGACTTTATTCAATGTTTAGAAAAAGAACTAGGTAAAAATTCAGTAAAAAATTTTAAAGATATTCAACCTGGAGATGTTGTATCAACTTTAGCCAATTCAAAGGCTATTGATGAATGGATAGGCTTTAAACCAAGTACATCATTGAATACAGGTGTTAGTAAATTTGTTAAGTGGTATCTTGAATATTTTGAGGTTAATAATTAAGCCTATAAAGCTCTTTTTTGAAGTAATTAATTGTAATGTCTAAGCCTAAATCTAATTCTATATTTGGTTGCCAATTTAATTTATCCTTGGCTAATTTTATAACAGGTCTTCTTTGCATAGGATCATCTTCTGGAAGAGGATTAAAAATAATTGTGGAGTTAGAATTAGTTTTCTTTTTTATAATTTTTGCAAGCTCAAGAATTTTAAATTCAGATGGGTTACCTAGATTAATTGGCTTTGTATAATTACCTTTCATCATTTTTAATAATCCCTCTACCAAGTCATCTATAAAGCAAAATGATCTTGTTTGGATACCGCTTCCATAAATTGTAATGGGTTTATTTAAGAGTGCTTGAACTATAAAATTACTCACAACTCTTCCATCTTCAATTAACATTCTAGGACCATAAGTGTTGAAAATTCTTGCGACCCTTACTTCTAAATTATGAACCCTTTCATAATCATAACAAAGGGTTTCGGCAATTCTTTTGCCCTCATCATAACAACTCCTAATGCCTAACGTATTTACTGAACCTGTGTATGTTTCTGGTTGAGGATGAACTTTTGGGTCTCCATATACCTCGCTTGTGCTGGCTAGAAGGATCCTTGCGCTTAACCTTTTTGCTAATCCAAGCATATTATAAGTGCCTAGAAATGAAGTTTTGGCTGTTTTAATAGGGTTATTTTGATAATGTACAGGTGATGCAGGACAAGCCAAATGCCAAATTTTATTTACTTCTAATTCAATAGGTTCACAAACGTCATGTCTAATGAATTCAAAAGAAGGGTGATCCCACCATTTATCTAAGTTCTCTATTCTACCTGTATATTTATTATCTAAACAAATGACTTCTTCACCAGCCTCAATCAACTTATCAATTAAGTGAGAGCCAACGAAGCCTAATCCACCAGTAACTAAATTTTTAGAAGATTTAGACAAAATTTTTTACTTCACATTTTTTGATCCTACACTCCAGTAATTTATATTATTTTTTATAGCTTCATTTTTGTTACATATATTTCTTGTGTCAAAAAGCCAAAGAGGATATCCACTTAATTTTACAACCTCTTCCCAATTAATAAATTTAAATTCTTCCCATTCTGTAAGAACTATAACAGCATCAGAACTATTGCATGCGTTCATTGCTGTTTCACAAATTTCATATTTTACTATATTTTCAGACTGCTCAAATATTGAAGTTATTTGACTTTCACTTACTTTAGGATCATAAAAAGCAAGTTTAGCTCCCTCCTGAAAAAGATATTTTGAAATACTTATAGCGGGAGATTGTCTTGTATCATTAGTATTTGATTTAAAAGAAAAACCAAGAATTGCAATTCTTTTATCGGATAACGTCCCAAATAAATTTTTTATAATTATCCTAGATATTCTTTTTTGTTGCCATAAATTAATATTTACTACTTGTTCCCAATAATCTGCTACTTCATTCAATCCATAATACCTGCACAAATATACAAGATTCAATATATCTTTCTTGAAACAACTTCCGCCAAATCCAGGGCCTGGATTCAAAAATTTTCTTCCAATCCTTGAGTCTGTTCCAATTGCTTCTGCCACTTCATTAATATTTGCTCCAGTTGTCTCGCAGAGTGCAGAAACTGAATTTATTGAAGAAATTCGTTGAGCCAAGAAGGCATTAGCAACTAATTTAGATAATTCTGAGCTCCATAGATTTGTAGTTATTATTTTATTCGGATCTATCCAATTTTTGTAAATATCTGCAATTAGATTAATGGAATAATCATCCTCACCACCGATAAGAACTCTATCTGGATTTTGAAGATCATTTATAGCACTTCCTTCTGCTAGGAACTCTGGATTAGATACTATTGAAAAAGTTTTATTATTTTCAAAATGCAGTTCATCATTTTGTTCAGATGAATTCAATATAGTTTTAATTGTTTCAGCAGTTTTTACAGGTAATGTACTTTTTTCTACTACAATTGTATGTCCTGAAGCATACTTTGAAACCTGTCTTGCGCAAGCTTCTACCCATTTCAAATCACTCGCTTTACCAGCTCCAACTCCTTTTTTTTTGGTGGGCGTATTTACTGATATAAAAACAATATCTGCTGATGA
>MDTA01095879.1_pt1 | contig 23913 bp, 20 predicted proteins | sample 811151 | NCBI WGS metagenome assembly MDTA01 (sample SAMN05326648, study PRJNA326480) | marine metagenome | isolation source: seawater | place: Indian Ocean: South | collected 2010
ATGAAATAATTAATGAATTAATTAAAATTAGAGGAATAGGACGATGGACGGCTGAGATGTTTCTTATTTTTAATCTATGCAGACCAGATATTTTTCCAGCTGATGACTTAGGTCTAATTAAAGGTATTTGTAATTGTTATAACTTAAAATATCCAATCACAAAAGAACATGCTATAAAAATGTCTTATAAATGGAAACCATATAGATCTGTAGCAACATGGTATTTTTGGAGAAGTTTAGATCCTATCTCTGTCGAATATTAGAATGAATAAAATTAATTTTTCATACGCTTCAAAAGTTGAACACAATTTTGCGCAAAGAGTATTAATTAAAACAATTGAAAAATTTTCTGGAAAGAAAAAATTGGAAAATTTATACAAAAGTTATTCATTAGACTCAAAAGATCCAAATACATTTTGGACAGATATATTAACTTTAATGGATATTAAAGTTACTAATAAATCCAAAAAGAAATTAGAAATCCCCAAAAATGGATCGCTAATTCTAATTGCTAACCACCCTTTCGGAATAATTGATGGCCTGATACTTTGTTCTTTAGTATCAAAAGTTAGAAGTGATTTTAAAATTATGACTCATGAAACACTTCAATTTTTACCACAACTAAGAAAATTTATATTACCAGTAGATTTTAGTGGAAAGAATAAAAGCTCAAAGATTTTAAATATTGAAACAGCCAAAAAAGCAAAAGGTCATCTTGAGAATGACGGTATCATTATTATTTTTCCATCTGGAGGTGTATCAATAGCAAGTAATCTTAAATCAGATGCTATCGATGATGAATGGAAACTGTTTCCAGCTAAACTAATACATCAAACTAAAACTGATGTACTGCCAATATTCTTTGATGGAAAAAATGGTTTTCTTTTTCACTTATTTGCATCCAAATTGAAAAATCAAACACTAAAATATTCCTCATACATTCATGAAACCAAAAAAAAAATTGGAAAAGAAATAATCATATTTTCAGGAGAAGTTATAAATTATAAAAATATTTCCCATATTAAAGATCGAAAAGAGTTAACTCAATATTTAAAAAAAATCACGTATAGTCTAAAAAAGAATATTTAGTTTCAAAAATCTTTATCTATATTTTTCTAATTCCTTTTCACACATTATTTTTACTAAAGCTCTAAAATCTGTTCGTGGAGACCATTTTAGAATTTTTTTAGCTTTGCTTGAATTGCCATATGTAGATTTTATCTCTATAGGCCTGAATAGCTTTTTATTTATACGTATAATAACTTTTTTATTTTTTTCATTAATAGCCTTCTCGCTTAAACCTACGCCAATCCATTTTAATTTAATTTCTAAATTTTTGGCGACTTCATTTACAAACGACTTTACTGTTTTATTAATGCCTGAGGATATAACATAATCATCGGCATTTTTTTGTTGAAGCATTTTCCACATAGCTTCTACATAATCCAATGAGTATCCCCAATCCCTTTTTGCATATATATTACCCAAATACATACAGGATAATTGATTAAATTTTATTTTAATAAGGTCGCTAACAATTTTTTTCGAAACAAACTCACTACCTCTCAATGGTGACTCATGATTGAATAATATTCCTGAGCAACAATATAAGTTGTAAGCGCTCCGATATAGTCCAAGCATCCAGTGCGCGTGAAGTTTAGAAATAGCGTATGGGCTTATAGGTTTAAAATGAGTTCTTTCATCTTGAAATTTGCTATCTGAATTGCCGTACATTTCTGAACTAGAGGCTTGATAAAATTTAGTTTTTTTTGAAAATTGTCTTATAGCTTCTAATATACGAATAACACCCAATGCATTTACATTTGATGTATAAATAGGACTAGTGAAGGATTTATCGACGTATGACTGAGCTGCTAAGTTATAGACTTCATCATATCTTCCATGCCTAATTTCTTTGTTCACATTATTTTCATCGAGAAGCTCAAAAGGAATTATCTTTATTTTTTTATCGATTCCAAGATCTTTAAGTCTCCATAAATTTTTACTGGCATTTTGTCTTTCGCCACCGATTACATCATAACCTTTATCTAATAAATACTTAGATAAATAAGCAGCATCTTGTCCAGAGATGCCAGTAACTAATGCTTTTTTTTTAACCATTGAATTAAAAATAAGGTATTTTATATAATTAAAATTATTACCATAGCAATTTTAAAAAGACTATCAAAGAAATAACAATATATAAAGAATATAGGGAATGAATTACCAAAATTTAGAAAAATTTAAATTAATTTCTTTTTATAGATTCACTAAAATTAAGAATAAAAATAAACTTAAATTTAAAATAGAGAATTTATTAGTTAATAAATTAATCAAAGGAACAATATTACTTTCAGATGAAGGTATAAATGGTTCATTATGTGGCAAAAAAGAAATATTTGACCCCCTTTTTTCCTTTCTTAAAAAAGAATTAAAAATTAGAAAATTAAATACTAATATAACGAATGTAAGCTTTATACCCTTCAACCGTTTAAAAGTCAGGCTTAAAAAAGAAATTGTATCTCTTGGTAAAGATAATATATCTGTTAAAACTTTTAGAAATAATCATGTAACTCCTTCTCAATGGCACAAAATATTACAAAATAAAAAATTTAAAATAATAGATGTTAGAAATGATTATGAGGTTTCTATTGGTAAATTTAAAAATTCCATAAAGCCTAATACGAAATCATTTCGCCAATTTCCAGATAGAATAAAAAAAATGAAAATTTCTAAAGAGGAAAATATTGGATTATATTGTACTGGTGGTATTAGATGCGAAAAAGCTAGTGATCACCTAAAAAAAATAGGTTACAAAAATATTTACCAATTAGAAGGTGGAATAATCAATTACCTTAAATATATAAAAAATAAAAAGATTCAGTCAATGTGGATCGGTGAATGCTTTGTGTTTGATGATAGGGTTACAATAAATAAAAATCTTGATAAAGGTAAATATCTTCAATGTTATGGCTGCAGAAGACCAATACAAAAAAAAGACACTAAATCAATTCATTACAAAAAAGGCGTCCATTGTTCATATTGTTATAAATTTAGAACTCAAGAACAAATTAAACGATCTACTACAAGACAACAACAGATTGATAATGCAATCGAAAATAATTTGAATAGTACCTTTATTAAAGAAAAATATTAATCTTTAGAGTTATACTATGACTGATTAGATTTCATTTTATCTATGATTTTTTTAATATGCCTTCCAAATTTTGGCCAGTCATCTGAAGAAATAATATAACCAATGCAATTCTTTGAACCACAATTACATATATGATCTTTATAGTCATCTTTATCAAACTCATAACCATAATCATAATTTAATTCTGATCCCTTTTTTATGTTCTTTATTGAAGAAATCCAAATTTCATCATTACTAATATCAACTTCACAGTTCGGATCGCATGAATGATTAATAAAGCGTGCTTTATTTCTTTTTACATTACCGTCAATATCAAATTTTTTATTTAGTTCAAATATATACACTGACCCAGTTATTGAAGAATTTAGATATTTTTTGATACGTAAAGCTGATCTTCTGTCTCCTTCAGATTTTGTAACCTTATCACCAATATATTGAATTATTCTTGTGCCTTTCGATATATCTTTTGTAGCAAATATACCTGTCCCATGTACTTTTGATATTTTTACTTTCCACATATATTGTTCTCTAATTAAATTTTTATTTTTTTTAAGTAATTTAAAATATCTGATACCATTATATCTAATGATTCAACAGCTTTCCAATTTAACTCTTTATTCGCTTTAGACGGATCACACCAATATTCAGCTAAATCTCCTTCTCTACGACCATGAATTTCTATTGGAATTTTTCTTTTAATCTTTTTTTCAAACATTTTAACTATTTCAAGAGTGCTATAACCAATTCCGGAACCTAGGTTCCATATGTGGTAGCCCGAATTTTTATTGATGAAATTCATCGCACTTATTTGACCATTGGCCAAATCAGTAACATGAAAATAATCTCTAATACATGTTCCATCATGAGTTTTATAATTATTTCCATATATATTTAAAATACTCTGTTTGCCATCTATCACTCGAAGGATATTGGGTATTAAATTATTACTTACATTATTGAATTGATCACCTATTAGACCAGACTTATGAGCTCCAATCGGATTAAAATATCTAAGTATTCCAATTCTAAAACTATTGTCTTTCCTGAATAAGTCTTTCAAAATTCTCTCAACTAATAATTTGGTTACGCCATATGGAGTTTCGGGCAGTTCAGTTGCACTGCCTTCTGTCAGAGGTAAAGGTTGTTTTTTATCGTATACGGTGGCCGACGATGAAAAAATAATTTTTTTTACATTATAATCTATCATTGCATTAATTAAATTAATAGATCCCCCTATATTAGTTTCGTAATATTTAATTGGAAATTTAATGCTTTCTGAAACTGATTTTAATCCAGCAAAATGCATTACAAAATCAATTTTGTTTTCTGAAAATATCTTTTGAATTATTGATTTATCTTGAATTGGAGAGTTATATAATTTTATATTTTTTTTATTTGTAATGGATTCGATTCTAGATTTAATATCATTTAAACTATTTGATAAATCATCTAAAATTATTATATCATAATTTAATTTTAAAAGTTCTAGTACTGTATGAGAACCAATATATCCTAAGCCACCTGTTACTAAAATTGTCATTGAATGTTATAAAGGAATTTTTTATTAATAAACTTTATAGTAATTACTAAATTAAATTTTATTGAGTTTTATTTTTTCGTAAAACGTTAGATATTAATATAAAGATTGAGCTAAAAAATAATCCGATTAAAGTAGTAAATGCAATATATAAGGATTGTCGATTTGTTGAGGCAATATCAGCCAGACCAAAATCATACCTAATCCAGTCACCAGGGTTATCATTTTCAATTGTTACAAAAGAATTTCGTAGTTGAGATGAAGAGGGCAAATTTTCAATTGCGAGTATCTTTTCTTTTAATTCAATATATCCAGGAGCCATCAAAAGTCTGACATCATCTGGACGACTTTTAATTAGAGAAATTTCTTTTTCAATTGCATTGTAACCTCTTAAATAATACGGAACTTCACTAGAGCTTATTGTTAAAGATATGTCATTACTTTGCGAGTTTGCCAAAACATTTGCGTCGAGTTTATTAAATTCTATTCCTAACTCTCGAGCAATAGCGGCCTGTTCATTTAAAAACCTGATATTTTTTTGTATTTTTTCGATTTCTGTTAATTCAATTATCTTTAATTGATTATGTAAAAGCTCCAGGGAACGTTGGGCTTTCATATCGATTGAAATCGCTAATTGATCAATATCATTGAATAATGTTTCTTTTACAGAGTTTAAAGTAAGTTTTATAGCATTTTCAAACAAGACTATTCCGTCTGATGCACTATGCCAATTAAATGATAAAGTCCAATTTTTATCTTTCATAACAGGAGGCTTAATAGAAAATGATCTTGCATAATTAAGTAAAACTTGTCTTTTGTCTTGATCAGGCACTTCTTTCATCAATTGTTTAACAAATTTATCATTTTTCAGTACGTCGATCATTTCTTCATAATCGTTGAATTCTGTAATAAAAATTTTGAATACAGTAGGTGCATCAATTCTATATCCTGTTAAATTTTGATCATTTAACAGATCATTTTCTTTTAATACATCATTAGTAGTGGTGTAATCAATAAAAACAGAGTCGCTACCACTGATAAGTGGAGTAGTAACGATATAGGAAACTGGTTTTATGATACTATAAATATAGCCGACTGCTGCAAATACTAAAACTATAGCAACAATTTTCAGTTTAGCATTCCAAAAAATTTCAATTAGGTCTAAAAAATTAATTTTATTTTCAGCAGTTGATGTTTGTGCACTCATTAAGATGTTCCATTTTTTTTATTATTTTTTTAATTTTTAATTCTTAATATTTTCTTTCTTTAAACTCCAAAACAAAAAGGGTAAATTTATGATCATTGCAATATTTATCCAATTATTAAATACATTCAATGTTGGTGCAAATGGCCACAAGTATATTACTATCCCAGATAAAATACAAACGTCAAAATCACTAAAATATTGGCGATCTTGAAATTTAAGTATTATATGTTTGATTAGATTTTTGCAAAAATAAAAGAGGGTTGTGAATAAAAATAAAAAGCCAATTATACCCGTCTCCGATAATATTTGCATATAGGCATTATGTGGATGTGTTGAACACGATAATTCGCTCACGTTGTATCTTTCATCACCACAGAAATCTTTGAAATTTTTAATTCCTACACCTAGAATTTTATTGTCTAAGAACATCCTATAAGCTGTTATATAGTGATGAGTGTGTTGCTTAGAAAAGATATATACTTCATCATTCATTTCGTTTTCTTGATCTACTAAATTCATTTGACTCAAAGTTTTATCAATTACCCTCTCAGTTGCAATTGGATTAAAATAACTTATAGCAACAATTAAAAGAATACTTGATATTAATGTGAATAGTCTGAGCTTTAGTAAATTTCGTGAAAATAAGATAACAAATATTGCTGATAAATTAATATAAAAAAAAGCTGTTCTGTCACCGCTTAGAAAGATTAGCGTCTCTGATAGGATGAAAATTGCAACCAATAAGTAAAATAATTTATTTTTTTGTTGAAAAATATAAATAGATAAACCAAAAAATAATGGCCATAATCTACTTAAGTAATGACCTAAAATCTGTTCTTCACCAAAAAAACTAGAAACTCTGTAACTATTAGGAGTTTTATATCCCAAAATATTTTCACCCACAAAATATTGATAGTAACCATCGAAGATAAGTGCCAAAAAGCAAATTAAAGCGCAATAAAAAAAATATTTTATAAATTTATGATCAGTATCTAGTAATGCGACTACAGCAATAACAAATACACCATATCTAAAGTATACTATGGCAGTTCCAAAACTATCAAAATTAAAATTATTTAATAATATATTTAATACTAAATATATCCAAAAAATTAAAAAAAAATAAAAGTATTTATTTTTAAAATAGAAAAAATTTTTTTCCTTAAAACAATAAACTAAAAAAATTATACTTATTAAGGAAATAGAAAGATCACTCAGGAATGGACCTGTAATTAAAAAAAAGGGCAGTAAAGAAAATAATAATACTGGAAAACTATAAAATATTAATTTTTCTCTATTAGAATTAAATATCATATAGCAATTTTTTTTTAATAAATTTACTTTATAAGTTTGTTTGGAATGGATTAATCATGAATATTAATAGTGTTTCTTATTTAAAACTTTATATATTTATTTATTATTAAATTAATAATTATTAAAATCCATAATTATATTATGAATTACTCTTTATTAAGTTACTCCATATTAAGTTTTATTATATTATATTTAAGTGCAATAGTTTCTTATAAATTACAATTAGTTGATTTACCTGATAAGAGAAAATTACATGTAAGTGCGACTGTTTTTACTGGCGGTGCAGCTATATCAGTTACATACATATTATCTATATTATTATTCGAGATTTATAATAACAGTTTAAATCTGATCATTTCTATGTCCTTCTTGATGTCAATGATAGGTTTAATTGATGATAAATATCGATTAAATGTAGGTGGAAAATTAAGTCTTCAAGTTATTCCAATATTTTACCTAATAATTTTTCAAAATTTGGCTTTGAGTCATTTAGGTAATTATGATTATTTTATATTTCATATAGGGGCCTTTTCAATACCGTTTACTTTAATATGTGCATTGTTTTTGATTAATGCGTTCAACTATTTTGATGGAACTGATGGAACGTTATGTATTACATCGTGTTCAGTATTGGCTATTTTGTATTTTTTAATACCTGATCAGGAGTTTCAATTATTTTTAATTATTATAATTATACCAATTCTTATTTTCTTAAGTTTTAATTTTTCTTTTTTCAAATTACCAAAAATGTTTTTAGGTGATAGTGGTAGTTTACTCTTAGGTTTTATAATTTCATTCACATTAATATATCTTGCTAATAAAAGTTTAGTTCATCCAATATTACTTGCTTGGTCTATCGCAATTTTTGTATATGAATTTTTATCAATAAATCTTATACGTTTAAAAAATAATAAAAATCCTTTTGTAGCGGGCAGAGATCACTTGCACCATGTATTGTTTGAAATTACCAAATCTATTTTTGCAACTAATTTTTTTATATTCATAATAAACATATCATTATTCATAATTGGCTACTTAAGCTTTTCTCTTATAAATCCATTGGCATCACTTTTGTCATTCTTAGTATTATTTATTATTTTTTTTACTATTCGTAACAAATATTCAAATTAAATAGTATTAGTTTTCTTTAAATAAAAAACTTATTTATATTTTTTTAAAAACTGTAGGCCTCGAGAAATAATCTTATTTACAAAAAAATTAATCTTATTCGTTTTTAAACCATGACTTTTAAGAGCATGTAATATCTCTCTATTCTGAAGCAGGATATTAGCTAATTTATTATTGCTTGTTCCCCCCATGCGCATTATTACCCATAACTTTGGAACATACTCTACATTTATTTTGTTTATTTCTAGAAACCGCATCATTAATTCAACATCCGATGCAATCATATAATTTAAATTAAAACTACCTTGTTTTTTATAAATTAAGCTTCTAACAAAGAAAGTTGGATGTGGAGGTGACCAGCCTCTTGAGAATGATCCAGGTATATATTTACTTGATTTCCAATAGCGAATATTTTTTTTTAAATTTAATTTACTTACATAAAGTAAGTCTGCATAGCATGCTTCAAGAGATTCATTTTTTTGAAAGGTACTTAGAACATCTGATAAAACATTATTATCTGCATAAAAATCATCTGAATTCAAAAAACCAATAATATCACCTGTAGCTATTTTTATTCCTTTATTCATCGCATGGTAAATACCTTCATCAGGCTCACTAATTAATTCAGTTATCTGATGACGTCTTGACTGCAAAAATAACAGTGTTCCGTCAGTACTACCTCCATCAATTACTATATGCTCAACATCAACATTTTTTTGACTTTGGACAGAATCTAAACAACTCTTTATTACGTCGTTGCTATTAAAACACACTGTAATGATGGAAATTTTCACAGTTTCAATCAGTTATTAGAAATCCAATGTAATGTGTTCTCAATTGCATTCTTCATATTGTATGGTGGATCACCACAAACATTGTATGTGTCTTGTAAATTATATACTTGGTCTGTAGTCATATTTTTAAGTCTATAACTAGTCATTGGAAATTTGATACCTATTTTATTAAATAAATCTCCAAAAATGGCAAAGAATTTAAAAATATATATAGGTATTGTTTTTGGTTTATTGACATTTCCTATTTTCGCTATTTCATTCGCCCATTGTGAAATTTTTATTGGTGGCATATCGCCTATATAGAATATTTTATTTCTTATTCTTTTTTTTTCAGCAAATAATAGTTTCTCAATTTGGTAAACAGTATTTCCAACATATCCAAAAGTTTTTTTACTTGAACTACTCCCTGGATGAAAGTACTTCTCACTTAACACGTAATTAAAAAAATTTTTATATGGCTCACCAAACCATTCTCCCCAAATTGAAGTAGGTCTTATTATACAGAAATCAGTTGGAATATCTTGATTATTTAGAATTAATTTTTCTCCAGCTATTTTACTTTTACCATAAAGCGTATTTGCATTATAATTGTAAATATCTTTAGAATTGTGACCTGTTTGATTAACTAACATAGTAGATGCAAAAATCATTCGTTTAACACTTTTATTACTTTTACAAAACTTGATTAAATTTTTTACACTTTCAATGTTAATATCATAATCACTGTATTCTTTACCATCAAGATCGGCTTTTGCAGCTAAATGAACTATATATTCAGGATATTTATTAATCAAAATCTCAGAAATATTTTTATAATCAGCTAAATTTACTTTATGCCAGTATTTATAGTGTTTTTGATTTCGAGGAGGATTAATATCTAAATTAATTACTTCATAATTTTTTTTTAGAAAATATTCTATTAAGTTTGTACCAATGAAACCTGACCCGCCAGTAATAATGATTGTCATTTAATTTCTTTCTATTAACCAATTTTCTAAAACTAATAAATCCATTTTTGTTCGTAGAAATGTATCTAAGGCTTCCTCTGGCTTACAAACAACTGGCTCATTTTCATTGAAAGAAGTATTTAAAACAATTGGGACGCCAGTTAGTTTTTCAAACTCCTTAATTAAAGAGTAATATCTTGGATTTGTGTGTTCATATACAGTTTGTAAACGTCCTGATCCATCAACATGCGTTACAGCTGGAATTTTATTTCTTTTCTCTTCAAGAATTTGATAAACTTGCATCATAAATGGTACGTCGTCAATCTGCTCAAACCATTCTTCAACTTTTTCATTAATTATTGACGGGGCAAAAGGTCGAAAAGACTCTCTTCTCTTGATCTTTAAATTAAGAATATCTTTCATATCGTGACGACGTGGATCACCAATAATACTTCTATTGCCTAATGCACGGGGTCCCCACTCCATTTTTCCTTGGAACCAACCAATAACCTTTCCGTTAGCTATTGCAGTAGCTGTTTTACTAACGAGTTCAGGAAAATTACTAATATGAGATATTGTACAATTTTCTTTTTTTATTTTTTCTTTTTCTTTATCAAGTAAAATGCCACAATATTCATCATTAAAACTTGGGCCCCAATAAGCATGGTCATGTGAATTGCATCTTTGCAGTGCTTTTTTTCCACCAACTCTATGCCAGGTTTCATATGCCGCTCCAATAGCGCCTCCTGCATCGCCCGCGGCTGACTGAACATATATTTTTTTATAGGAAGTATTTAAAAGTACCTTACCATTGGCAACAGAATTAAAACCACAACCTCCAGCAATTGCAAGTGAATCAATTTTGAATTTTTCATAAATTGAATTAATGATATGAAAAAATGCCTCTTCATACATAGCTTGTGCAGAGTGAGCTATATCTCTGTGGTGCTGGGTTAATTCCTCACCTCGTTTACGAGATGGTCCTAAAAGTTCCTCAAGCTTATATGTAAATAGAGATTTTACTGAAGGGCTATCATTTCTCCATACATACTCAATTTTTTCTTTATGATGACAAAAATAGTCTAGATTTAGCTGAAATTTACAATCAGGCATTAATTTTATAATTTGACGCATTTGCTCTAAATATGTTGGTCTACCATAGGGGGCTAAACCCATCACCTTATACTCGTCACCCCAATTATTGAATCCAATGAACTGTGTAATTGCCATATAAAATATACCTAGGGAATGAGGAAAATAAACTCGATCATCTAAACTAATATCAACTCCGTCCCCAATACCCCAAGCAGTACTAGCAAAATCTCCAAATCCATCAACTGATATTACTGCCGCTTTATTAAAAGGGGATACATTAAAAGCTGAAAAAAGATGTGCAGTATGATGTTCAACTGCATGAATTTTTCCTTTAAATACTTTTTGAGGAAATTCTTTTATAAGATAATCTTTTATATTACCCCTCTCCATTCTATTGCGTAGACGCCCCCATAACATATTTAATTTTGGGGGATTCTTAATTGTATAAATAATTTTTTTACCTATATTTGCTTTTGGATCTTGATTAATTGCTATGTGCTCAACATCTTCTAATCCTATCTGTGCTTCACTAAGACACCATTTAATTGATTCTGATGGAAATCCAGCCCAATGTTTTATACGACGAAAACGTTCTTCTTCAGCCGCTGCAATTAAAACTCCATCTTTTAAAATGCAAGCAGAAGAGTCTCCATGAAACGCATTTAAACCTATTATGTACATTTTTTTAATTTATCTTAAATTTGAATTTTTTTTTATCTAACATTTTATGCCTTAACGATTTTCTTTTACAGCACAATTATAAACTTATCCAGACCTGAACTAAATTTATCTAATTTATAATTTTTCTAGTTATCTAGTCTATTAAAAGCATAAACAAAAAGTGCCTTATTTAATTCGAATGATTTATTATTATTATTATATTTATGTGCCACTCTCAATGCTGCTTTTTTCCTCCTGATTAACTTTTCATTGCTATAATTTGACCACTTAGAAATAGTTTTTGCCCATACACCTTCTTTTAATGGAAGAGTTTGAATTCCACCTTGTCTGTCATTTTTCCAAAATACTTTATTACTTACTAGTACAGGTACACCCGCATTTAATGACTCTAAAATAACATGACCAAAATTTTCACCCAATGTTGGAAGTACAAATAAATCGTACTTTCCAAGAGTTTTCTGGACTAACTCATTTTTAATGTGCTTTTTAAATGATACATTAATATTTTTTGGTAACTGCTTCATTTGATCATAACATTTTTTATAATACCCCTCATCTTCCTTACTACCATAAATGGATAAATCGATTTTTTCACTAACTTGTAATAATGAACGTAATAAAAAATCTAAATTTTTCATTTGCGATATACGCGATAGAAAAACTAATTTTAATACATTCTTTTGTTTATTCTTGATTTGGTTTTGCTTTATTGGAAATACTGTAGTTAAATTTGGTGCAATCAATATTTTTTTTTTCGTTTGTTTTATATTTTTTAAAATATCAAATTTTTCAGAGTGATTTGAAGCCTGGAATATTAAATTTTTATATAATCCTATAAACTTAGCTATCAAAAGAAAAGCCTGTTTTCTGAATGGTTTTAATTTCAAAGCATTTTTTGATAGCATGCCTCTTGGAGCAATTATACATGACGAGGTATTTGGCGCTAACTTAAGTTTTCGAATTATTAATGGTAATATTGTAAAATTAAATGAAAAAAGACCATTCAGGTACAAAATATCATATGATGTTGTATTTAAAATTTTTGCTATTGTAAAAAAACTTAATATTTTTTTATTTATATAAAAAACTTTTGCTTTTCCTACATTATGCCATTTATTGAAATTTTTATATGGATAAGCTTTATCATCTAAATAATCTCGATCAGAGCATATAACCTGAATTTCATAGTCATCACCAAAAAATTTAACAAAGTTAGAAATAGTTCTTACTGGCCCTCCGGATCTTTGACCTGGTAAATAATATTCTACAAAACAAAGAATTTTTATTTTATCAACATTTTTTTTTATTTTTGAATACTTCATTGATGTGGAAGATTTATTGTGAATTTGTACATATTGAATCTAATGTTTATTGGTCATTTTAATAATTAGTTTCCTTTAAATTCAGTAAGAGTAATCTAATGAATTTAAATAAAATAAATATTGATCCTGCTACAATCAAAAGAAATAGCATGTTTTTAAAATGTGCGAATACAAGAGTTAAATCATTTCTATGAATATAAAAAGATAGAAAACTTAAAAATAAGGTACTAAAAAGAAATATAGGATTAGAGCGGTAAAATACATTATTTAAAAAGGCTATAGTTATACTTACAAGAATCGAAAATAAAATTACACCAATTATATTTAAACCTGCATATGCCTCAGCCCAAAATGAACCTCCAAGCTTATATGAAAAACCAGGATTAGCATGCTCCAAAATTACTCTTGAAAATCTGACATCATCTTCTTTAATATCAGAAAATCTTTTCACAAAAGGTAGTGATCCAATAACTGTCGTTGGTAAATCATAATATTTACTTAAATCTTTTTCTGTTGAAAGTGATAAGTTAGATGATATTTGGCCCCACTCATTGTAAAATAAAGTTTTTTTCAATAAATTACTTGTTGATCCATAGAATGAAACACGCGATTCAAATCTTTCTGAAATAGTAACGCTGTCATCTCGCAAGTCATAATAAGTAATTTTATAAATTGAAAAAAATAAAAATAAAATAATTACTAAAAAGCTTATAGTTAAAAATTTTAATGAATTAAATTTTGAATTAAAAGCGTATATTGTTATGCAGCCAACTAATGCGGTAACCAGCTCTGCTCTGTAGCCCATATACCCATAAACAAGTAGAGGTATAAACGATAATATAAATAAATTTCTATTTTTTGTAACTGTAGAATAGACTAATGACATTGCTGCAGGATAGTGAAGCCATATTGGATTGATATTAGCTCCTGTGAGAGCTTTTGAGTATTCACCTTTTAGAATAAAGTCAAAACCTACAATATACAAACCTCTGAAGGTTAAAATTAATGAAATAAAACACAGTACGTATGCAATCAAATTATAGTTTTGATTGGTGTTAAAATTGTTAAAAGTTATTTTATTTTTAACAATAAAATCATGAAAAATAGTAATTAAAGTATGTATTAAAAATATAGTACTAATTATAATTATAGACTCGTCACTTGCTTCAAATTTATACGGAGGTACTATTATTTTACCCCCAATAATTTGCCAATGATAAAGAGTTGTTGATAAAAAAAAAACTAGAAGAAAGTCAATCCTATTTCTATATAAAAAATAAATAAATGATGAGGAAACAGAAAAGTAAATGACAAATTTAATCAACATATCCTAGTGTATTAGAAATTAATATTTGGTAAATTGTGATTAGTTTTCATAAACTACTTTTTTTGTAACAGAAACTTAAAATAATCAACATATTTATCTTCATGAGATTTATTTTTAAACTTTTCATTAAATAGGTTGATTAACCAATAATACTTATAATTGTAATTTTTTGTATAATTTATGATATTCCACTTGCTTTTATCTAAAAAAATTTTTTCAAAATCAGGTATTAGCCACCTATTTATTTCAGGATATGGATTATCATTTTTTATTTTTTCATTAGTGTATCTATTTATTTCTTCGTTAATTTTTAAGTGCTTATAAAAAAATTCATAAGCAACTCTTTCTTCAAATATATTTTGAATATGAGGAACACCTGAGAATTTTTTTCTATGAATTGCAAAAGGGGAATTAAAGGCTGCGAATTCAGCATATAAATATCCACCTTTTTTTAATTTATTATAAACTTTTTCTAAAACATCACCTGGCTTCTCAAAATGTTCAAAAGCACTAAACGACATTACAATGTCAATATTATTAGAACCTAAATCATCATTTACAATATCTAAGACTTTATATTCTATTATTTCTTTTTGAGCTTCATTTAAATTAGGCACATAATTCAAAAATCTATCATTGGAGTAATCATACCCAATAGCTTTTTTAATTTTAAATTCATGAGCTACTAGAAGAGTTTCCCCATGGCCTGCCCCAAGATCGCATACATCTTTTCCTTCAAGATCAATTCCAGAAGATCGTAAAAAGAGAAATCTGTCTCTAGCTGACTGTAGTAAGTTATTAAAAATATAATTCTCTTTTAAATCAATCTTAGGGAATAATTTATCTAGTTGAATTAACAATTCTAAATCATAATTTCCATCTGGGTTCCTTTTAGTATTCTCCAGTAATAACTTACGAGTCTTGGATGACCGCTTTCTATCATAAAAGATGAAATCCTTATAATTAAATATGTTTCTTAAATTGTCAGAAAGTCTTTGACCTATTAGTTTGTAAAAAAGTCTTTTAATATGTTTTTTTTGCATATTATTATTTCTTATTGCTGCCATTAAAGTATTCATACTTTAAATAATTATTTTTTTTTACCGATCTATTTAACCTTAATCCTATTAAATTAAAATAATTATTGGCACTTATTCCTTTAGCAGGCCGTAATGTTGATAGATCGCTTTTTTTTATTTTATGTCCTTTAGATAAGTCTTTATTAAAATATACTCCTCTACGAAAAGTATAAACATGGTTATTATCAATTTCGGACTTAGTAGGTTTTTTGATTGAGCTTCCCTTTAATGTTTTAACTTTTTGAATATATTTAGTTAACTTTAAAAGCTCATCTTTAGTAAATGAGACCTTATGATCTCTAAAGGACTTGTTCGTTCTGTCATCTGTAAAGTGTACCTCAATAATTTCGGCCCCCATTGCAATAGCAACCTCTGCCGCAAGACTTCCCTCAGTGTGATCGGAGTATCCTACAGGTAATCCAAATTTATCCTTATAAGTTTTCATCACATTTAAATTTGCATCTTTTTCAGGTATTGGGTACATCGAGGTACATTGAAGTATAGCTATTTTTTTTTCAATAAAATAACTGGGATCAGCAGATTCAATGAATTTTAATAAGTTTTCAACCTCATTTAATTTTGCTAGACCAGTTGATATTATTATTGGCTTCGATGTTTTTAAAAATTTTTCAATTATATTGTAACTTGTAAGATCTCCCGATCCAATTTTATATATTTGTATGTACTTATCGATATATGAAACAGCATCCACATCCCAAACCGATGCCATAAATTTTGTTCCTAATTTCTCACATAGTAAAGCTAGTTCTAAATATTGATTTTTTTTTAGTTGAAATTTTTTAAAATGCTCAACTCTACTAGGGTCATACACATTATTAACTAGTTTATCTCCTGTATATATTTGAAATTTTACAGCATCAGCACCAGACTCTGCAGCAAGTTTTGTAAGATATTTTGCATATTCAAAATTTCCTTCATGATTGCCGCCAACTTCAGCAATAACATAAACATCATTTTTACCTTTAAAAAATTTTTTTTTCATAATTATTATGAGACAGTAATTGTTACTGTTTTAGTATATCTCCTTAATACTAAATTCATAAATTTTTCCATTTTTGAGAATGATACTAAGTTTCACTATGTATACCTTATTGAGAATAGTTATCAATAGCAAGTGGGTATGAGTCTATAACCTAGAAATGCCTATACTGCTTAAAAAATTCTTCAAAATTTTTTTTGGCATTAGGCTTAAAAAAAGCCGAACTAAAATTTTTATTTGAAGATATAAGCATTTTTTTAAAGTCTGAATAGTTCTTAATCGTATAAATGTTAGGATAATGTAAAATAGTTTTCATGCTTTCCCAACCTGGTATTACTAATATTCCTGTCTTTAATTTGCATGAATAGCCTTCATATAATGCAGTTGAAAATACTCCAATTTGCATTGTGTGCTTTTGAAATAATTTATATATATTTTGTTTTCCATGAATAATTTTTACATTTTTCATCAATTTATTATTCTTTAAAAAATTTTGTGCAAACTTAATATTTTCCTTAGGATGAGCTTTATATGTAAATTTTAAATTCTTTTGATTTAAAACCATACTTTTTATGAAGTCCAATAAATACCTTTGCATAGTTTGTTGAGATAAAACGAGCACTCTGTTTTTATTTCTTTTATCTATTTTTTTTACTTTAGAATAATTTTCATCAAAATGTGGCGAGCCTAATGATATGAGTTGTTTATTATTTATTGGATAATTTGCTTTGTCTTTCCAAAAATCACCAAATAAAACTAGCTTTCTGGGAAATGATAATAGTTGATTCTTTTTTAACTTTGGAAAATGATATCCTAAATGATTTTTGTTAATTACTCCATGCTGAAGTTCGATCGTATCAATATTTAATTCATTTGCTGCATATAATATTGCCTGATTACTATAAGAATTTACAACGATTATAGTTTTGAATTTGGTTTTTTTTAAAAATTGTTTTGCTACTTTATACGCATTAATTTGGTTTTGAATATATGAGTACATTGTATTTTCAAAGTTATCATCTAATAAAAATTCATGCTTGAATATTTTTATAAATTTATTGACACTTTTATTTTGATTTGGTTTTGAAAAACCTAATAAAGATAAAATTTTTTTTAATAATGAAAAATAATCGTAGTTGATAGAATTAGTCTGAAAGGTATAATTTTGTCCAGCACTATGATGCAAAATTGAGTATTCTTTTATTATTTTTTTTAGGTAATCAGTATAAATATCTTTTCTGTCAATTTCCCTACTATGTTGAATTATGCATATTTTATTATTAATCAGCTTTTGTCTTTTATTCCATGAAAAAACTTCTTTAATTATATAGTAAATTGTAAGGGAAATATTTTTATATGAATAATCTTGTTTGTTAAAAATTTTTTTTTCTTCAACAATATAGTAATACAATTGCATTCTTATTAGTTGGTAGAAAGCAATATTATTAACTTTCATTTCAAATAAATTGTGATTTTTTTCTAGCTTGAATATTTTTTTAACAACTGCTTCTGGTGTCATAAATTTATGTCGATAATTAACTAGCTATATAAAAAAACTTATATTTTTTTGTATACAAATTTATTTTTTACTTTTGTGTATTTCTTCGTACAGCAAAAGGTCTTGTTCGTTATTTACTTTTATTGCACTTTTGCTATCCATAGAAATATGGGAGTTTTTTTTCCCAATTATTTTTCTATTTTTATTAAAATATTTACCACTTACAACATGAATACCTCCAGTTTCGCGATAAATGAATTCTCTCTCCAACCTCAAATTTGTATTAGATTTTAGAGGTCTAAGACCATCTCCCTTATGATGGTAAAAATTGGCATTTTCTTCTACAACTGATAATACACTTTCAGCATCAAAAAGATATAATGTGTTCACTGCTTTTTCGAAATAAAAATGCTGCCTGAACGGATACTCACAATTTATAATGCTAATAGTATCATATTTAATTAAAGATAGTTTTTGTAAAACGTGGTCAACAGTCTTGTCAATCAATGTATTTTGTCTAGCTAGGGTAAGTGGTCTTTTATCGCATTTAATTGAATTTTTATATTTGCTTTTTATGTAATTTAAAATTTTTTTATTTGGTGTAGTTACTACTATTGTTTTAAAAAATTTGTTTGCTTGTAAATTTTTGATTGTTAAATCTATAAGAGTTGAGCCCAAAAACGGTTTTAGAAACCAAGTATTTTCCTCACTGTCACGTATAGGTATTATTGCTAAATGTTTTTTTTTCTTTATTTTGTTAGGATTGAGGTATTTCTTTATAATTTTATGTCTTGTTGCATAAAGTTTTTCTTTATCCTCAGTCAAATTTTCACCATGTTTCCTATAATTGAAAAGTGGTAAGTTTATGTTGCTAACCTTCTTATATTTAGATATTTTAATCCACAATTCATATCCGTCCTGTCGAGAAAATTCTTTTGAATAGCCTCCTACTTCCTTTAATACGCTTTTTCTAATCATAGTACATGCTCCATGCGCAGGCTGGTCGAATAATGAAACTTTTTTAAAATCATGGCGTTTTTCTTCTGTAATAATTGTTCCTAATTTATCTACGAGATAATAATCAGAAAATACAAGACCTATTTCTTCATTACTTTCTAACTCTTTTACCATAAGTAAAAGGGCATTCTCATTTAAGAAATCATCAGCATCTAATCTAACAATGTATTTGCCTTTTGATAAGCTAAGAGCTTTATTATTCGTTGCATTAAGCCCTTTATTTTTTTGGTATATGATCTTTACTTTTGAATTATTGATATATTGTTCAATAATGTCTTTTGAATTATCAGTGGAACCATCATCAATAATTATTAATTCAAAGTCCTGAAAGTTTTGATTTATTACTGAATCTATTGCTTGTTTAATGTAATTTGCGTAATTGTAATTAGTTATATAGACAGTAACCAATGGAGTTTTGTATAATTTTTTCCAATCTAATGATGTTTCAACGTTTTTGGGTAGACTTTTCTGCTTTATCTTTTCATTAATTTTTAAAAGGTTTGGGTTTTTATCAAAATAATCAAATATATCGTCAATAGTGTAAGTAAACTCTTTTCTCTTATTTTTAAAAGAAGACAACATTTTATTAATTAATTTAAAATCTTGTTCAGTATCCATAGTTAATCTTAATTTTTGATCATGACGTGGCAGTACTTCTAAAGAGGCGACCTCAAATTGGTCAATATTATTTGTAATATATGTCGTCAAATATTCACTACCGCTAGTATCATTTGAAATTTTAAATATATTTTCTAAAACATCCCTTTGAAATACTTCAGTATCGGTACCACTTGGCAAACGTTTCGCATCAGTATATTGAGCATTTTTTTTGTTGTGATAATTGATAGTTTTTTTCAAATAATCGGGATCTATTAAAATATCATCACCTGTAATTCGAATTATTGTATCATGATTTTTATTATCATTTATAGCAAGCATCATGCGAGATAAGACGTCTTTAACATCGCCTCGATAGATTTTTAAATCATATCTGTTTGCAATTTTAACGAGCTCATCATCTTTTGATAAGGTTGTAGTACAAAATGCAATAGTATTTACAATACCTTTTTTCTTTGCAATGGATATTCTTTGGAATAAATGCTCAATTGCTGGTTTTTTATTAATAAGCTTTACTGCTTTATTTGGAAGTCTTGAAGAATCCATTCTGGCAACAATTATTGCTAGCACATTATTTTCAAGAATGTCTCTGGTTATTGTTTGTTCAGCTTTGATTGATTTTTTTAACTTTTTTCGTACAACGTCATTATAATGAAGTGAATGAGTAAAATTTGAAGTTCTTCTCATTATTATATCTTTTGGTGAAATAATCTTTCCTTTTTTTAGAGATTTAATTGCTGTCCATGATTTTTTTACTTGATATCTATATTTTTGCTCCGCTTCAGGAAAACTATATAAATCATTACCTATAGATTTTTCAGCTTTACGGATATCATAAATAAATTTTTTAAATTGTTGTGGCTCAAGACTTGAATAATAATCAACGCCCTTTTTTTCTCTATTGCACGTAACATGTTTTTCTATGAAGCTAATATCATAGGGTATAGCAATAGCTGGAAGGATTGTTGAAAATGAGTCATCGCCGCTCACGTGATCAGAATACCCAATTTTTATTTTGATATTAAATAAATCCTTTAGGGTTTTTAGTCTTTTTAAGTTTGAGTCTTCAATTGCTGTAGGATAGCTTTGAAACCCGTGCATTAATATAATTTCTCTTTTAGTACTAATTTTATTTATAAATTCTAGGGCATTATAAATTTCAGTTATTGTACTACCGCCTGTTGCAAGAAAAATTTTCTTATCATCTTTTGCAACCAACTCTAGTAGGGGTAAATTATTCAGATCTGAAGAATGAATTTTGTATCCATCTAAATTGTGCTTACTTGCTAATTTGTAAGCCTTAGTACCAAATATATCTGCATAAATCTCTATTTTTAATTTTTTTGATTTGGTTAGTAGAATGTCCCATTGTTTATGAGAAAAAGCTTGTTTTTTAAAATGATTAAATCTCTTATGTTTTTTTACTAGAAGCTCGTCAGCAAAATAAATTTGAAACTTAATTGCGTCTGCACCTGCTTTTGCTGATGCATGGGCCAATTTAAAGGCGTTTAAACTGCTGCCTTGATGAGCATTAGCTATTTCAGCAATAATTTTAATTTTCTCTTTCAACTAATTTCTCTTTTTTTGCAATAATTTCAATATTGCTTATGAAAAAATCATTCCTATCTTTTCTTAAAAAATGAAAGATATTCTTGTGCTGAATGTCTTATCATCACTGAGTCCATTGAACATGCGATAAATTGATAGCCCTCTTTTCTTGCACTACTAACTTTCAGTTTTGTTGGTTCAACAATATGTATACCAGCAGGAATATTGTATTTTTTTGATAATTTTAAAATTTTACTTTTTGTTTTAACATAAACTGGACTTGAAAAATTCGCAATATCGCCTATTGATGCAGATAAATCGTATGGGCCTATTAAAATGGCATCAAGTCCTTTAACAGATAGAATTGAGTTAAGGTTTTGTACAGCGGTCAAGTCCTCAATCATAGCTATTATTAATGGCTTTTGAGCCTCCCGTTTGTAGCTCTCAAAATTATATCCAAATAAATTTGCTCTTGAAAAAGCAATTCCTCTTTTTCCCGATGGGGGCCATTTACAATAATCTATTACATTTTTTAATTTTTCTGAGTTATTTACCATCGGTATTATTACGCCTGATGCTCCTGCATCTAATGCATGCTTACAATCTTTTTCGTCTCCGTGGGCTAATCGAACTATTGGGAGAGTATTACCTAGTTCTAAAGCTCGAAAAATATCAGGCAACTTAGCTAAATCTATCGATCCATGTTCCAAGTCTACAGCCACCCAATCAAATCCCATTTGACCAATAATCTCTGCTAAAGATGAGTCTGGAATTTGCATCCAACTCCCGACAGTGACCTTGTTCGTAGACAATTTTTTTCTTATCGCTTGAATTGATTTAAGTCTGTTCATGCCACACCACTAATTATGAATTATCATTCTGTTTTAATTCATTTATAATTTGCAAAATACCCTCTCCTATATCAACATATTTATTTGGTACAATTTTTTTTGTAAACTTAGTTGGTTGAGCATACGGCGTTCGAATATAATGACCTACCTGATATTTTTTTATTATTTGTGTCTCCTCCTCTGGAATATCTAATATTTCTCCAATCATCTTTAGCAGATCAATTACTTTAATTGTCTGTTGGCCCGTTAGAGTGAGGGTTTGATTTTCAAATTCTTTATTTAGAGCTAGAATTGAAGCTTCTGCTGCATCCAAAACGTGTATGTACTCACGAGTTGTATCCACATGTCCTTCGTATATAAGTTTTTGTTCATTTATCGCTTTGGTGATTATTTTTAATATTCCATTATTTCTGTCTGCTCTTGGTCCATATAAAGAACCATAACGAAGTATCGTATAATTTAGTCCAAAAGTCCTTTGAAACTCCTCTAAGTATTTTTCACAGGCTATTTTACTGCACCTGTAAAAACCCCCTTCTTTACTATTTACATATACAGTACTTGCAAAAATAAAACGTTCAACATTATGTTTATGACAAGCTTCCATTATATTTAAATTACCAATAATATTCATTTCAGCTGAAAGAGTAGGTTTTGTAAGAGCAAAATTCAGGTCTGATATTCCAGCAAAATTATAAACAATACTTGAATTGGATATAGCTCTGTCTAAGGCTTTTTTATCAAGTATATCTCCTTCTATCATCTGTTGGCTATTTGAAATCCAAGGCGACAAAGATTTATCGAAAATGAAAGTTTCATATCCGTTATTACTCAAACAATCAGCAACATGTGATCCAATAAACCCACTTCCTCCTATTACAACTGCTTTTTTCATTTTGAGATATAATTTATTTACATAGATTTTTTTTATAAACTAATACATGCATAATTTCTTATCATGATGTAAATTACAAATTATTTAAATGCTCCAACTTTTGTGCTAAGTGTTTAAATGAATTTATTCTATTTAAATTTTTATTCTTTCTAAGCGCTTGGTTTTCAGAGTTTATTTTCAATATAAATGTACAATTAGATTTTATAGCTGCCCTATAATCTTCATAACTATCTCCGATAAATATGCATCGATTATTATTATTCTTCTTTATATCTTTTATATGATTAATCTTTGATTTAGGTGATCCATAAATTTTTTTAAAATATTTGTAAATTTTTTTTTCTTGAAGAATTTTTAAAATTTTTTTTTGAGGTGTGCCAGTAGAAATAAAATAATTAGAAGTGTTTTTATTTTTTTTTAAAAATTTTATTAAGTATTCAGAAGGATACATTTTTTTAATACCTGTATCTACAATGTCATCAAATTTTCTATCCAGCATATTAATCATTTTTCTTGTACAATTTATTTTTAAAATATTTTTTAAAATGAAATTAAATTTATAATATCTTGATTTACCTGTATTACTTAGATGAAACCTTTGCGCTCGTAAACCATAATTTTTTCCATATACTTGAAAAATCCTATAAAATGCATCAGTTTTAACTTTATGACTGTTAATTATCACTCCATCAAAGTCAAAAATAATGTTTTTTTTTTGAATTTTTTTAGCCATAGTTTTATTCTTTTTTAGTTCTTATAAATATTTATGCTTTTATAGGCTTTATCATCTAAAATAAAAGTTATATTCTTAAAACTTTTGAGGGGAAATTTTGTTATTTTACCTGATATAATTTTATCTAATATTTTCCCTTTTTTAACTCCATTAACAAGTACATAGATA
>MDTA01065275.1_pt1 | contig 23906 bp, 23 predicted proteins | sample 811151 | NCBI WGS metagenome assembly MDTA01 (sample SAMN05326648, study PRJNA326480) | marine metagenome | isolation source: seawater | place: Indian Ocean: South | collected 2010
CATACAATTCGTATATGGGAAAAAAGATACAATATAGTAGAACCTAACAGAACAGATTCTAATATAAGATTTTACGATGATTTTCAACTCAAAAGAATTTTAAATATTTCCTTTCTCATTAGACAAGGTTTAAAGATTAGTAAAATTGCTAAGCTAAATAACGAAGATATTGAATCAAAAGTTAGAGAGAAGTCTGCTGTTTCTTCTGATAGTGAGTTGTTTATCAATGATATAATAGTTTCTACTTTAACATTTGATAAGGAGTTGTTTGAAAGTACCTTTGCTAAGTCACTCAAAGTTTTTGGATTTGAAAACTTTTATGAAAAAGTTATTATTCCATCTTTAAATAAAATAGGTTATTTATGGTCATCTGGTGAGCTTTTCCCGGCTCAAGAACATTTTCTATCTAACCTACTTAAGCAAAAGTTGTATGCAATGTTGGATTCAACAAGTCCACAAATAAAATCAGATAAAACTGTATTACTCTTTTTGCCACCATGGGAAAGTCATGATTTTGCATTAATTTTTTCTGATATTGTGCTTCAGTCCTTAGGTTTTAATGTGATTAATATCGGAAAGTCAATTTCAACTGAAAGTATATATGAGTGCATAAAAAAAATCCAACCAGATTTTTTGTTCACCACAGTTATAGTTGGTCATAAAGTCAATGAAATACAAAGCTTTTGTGATGGAATTACCAACCATAATCATAATGGAATGCTTACTATTGCTGGAAATATTGATCTATTGAAACTCGTTAGAGTTAAAGGAAAAGTATTTTCAAGTTGTACAGAATTTAAAAACTATTACAAAAATTTAATCGGTTGAAAAAAGTGGGTGTAATTGGTTCGGGGTTCTCTAGTTTAACTGCAGCTATTGAACTTGCGAGTATGGGTTTTGATGTTGAGGTCTTCGAAAAAAATGAAACTTTGGGCGGTAGGGCAAGACATTTTAAAGAAGAAGGATTTGTTTTTGACATGGGGCCTAGCTGGTATTGGATGCCTGACGTTTTTGAAGATTTTTTTGCTAGACACGGAAAGAAAGTTGAAGAGTATTACAACTTAATTAAATTGGACCCTGGTTTTTCTATCTATTATGATGATGGTGAAAAATTAGAAATACCAGAATCTTTCAATGCTCTAGTAGATACTTTTGAAAATATTGAATCGGGTAGTGGAGACAAACTTCAGCACTTTATGAAAAGAGCTGAAAAAAAATATGAAATTGGAGTTAAAAATCTTGTTTATAAACCCTCCAAATCAATTTTTGAATTCATAAATTTAAAAGTAATTAAAGGTTCTTTTTATCTTGATATTTTTACTGTTTTTAGCAAATACGTCAGAAAGTATTTTAAGCACGAGAAACTCATTAAATTAATGGAGTTTCCAATATTGTTTTTAGGTTCACTTCCTAGTAATACACCAGCAATGTATAGTCTTATGAATTATTCTGGTTTAAAACAAGGAACCTACTATCCAATTGGTGGTTTTTACAAAATAATAGAAGCACTAGTTGGTTTGGCGAAAGAAAAAGGGGTTTCTTTTTCTTGTAGCTCGGAAGTGCAGAAAATAAATGTAACTAATGGTAAGGTTTGTAGCTTGCTTGTGAATAATCAAAATTTACCAATTGATATTGTTGTTGCTGGTGCAGATTATCATCATGTAGATTCTAAATTGTTAGAGCCAAAATTTAGAAATTATACAAATGACTATTGGAATTCTAGAAAGTTGGCGCCATCTTGTTTGTTGTTTTATTTGGGGCTAAACAAAAAGCTAAAAAATGTCAATCATCATACCTTATTTTTTGATAAAGATTTTTCTAAGCACGCTAAAGAGATTTATGAAACCCCTAAATGGCCTAATGAGCCTTTGTTTTATATGAGCTGTCCTTCAGTTTCTGATGATTCTGTTGCTCCAAAGGGTATGGAAAACATTATGCTTCTTATTCCTCTAGCTCCTGATTTAAAGGATTCTAATGAGATGAGGGAAAAATATTTTCTAATAATGCTCGAAAGATTAAATCAGCTAACAGGAAATGATATTTCTGAAAGTATAGTGTATAAAAAATCTTATTGTGTAAGTGATTTTATTAAAGATTACAATGCTTTTAAGGGGAATGCTTATGGCCTTGCTAACACATTGGATCAAACAGCTATTTTAAAGCCTTCACTTAGAAATAAAAAGCTTAAAAATTTATTTTATACGGGGCAGCTAACCGTTCCTGGCCCTGGTGTGCCTCCCTCAATTATTTCTGGGCAGGTTGTTGCTAATGAGATTAACAAATATTTTTAAATTTATAGTATGAAACAGTTGTATGACAATATATCCTTTGAGTCTAGTAAATTAATTACTAGGACTTACAGTACAAGTTTTTCTGTTGGAATTAATTTTTTGAACAAAAGATTGCACAAAGCCATCTATTCTATTTATGGATTTGTTCGTTTAGCAGATGAAATTGTTGATAGTTTTCACAATTACCCCAAAAAGGAATTGCTTGATGAGTTTAAACACGAAACCTTCAAGGCTCTTGAATTAGGTATTAGTATAAATCCTGTTATTCACTCATTTCAGGAAACCGTAAGAAAATATAATATTGATCATGAGCTGATTATCTTGTTTTTAAAAAGTATGGAGCAAGATTTATCTAAAATTGAATATTCTACTGAAAAATACAACGATTATATAGTTGGTTCTGCAGAAGTTGTTGGATTAATGTGTTTAATGGTTTTTGTTGAAGGTGATAAAAAAATGTATGATGCTCTTGAAATTCCAGCAAGAAAACTAGGAGCAGCTTTTCAGAAGGTTAATTTTTTAAGAGACGTTAATGCGGACTTCAATACTTTAGGGAGATCTTATTTTCCAGATGTTGATTTAAATAACTTCTCTACTGAAGATAAAATAAATATTGAAAATGATATTGAAGCTGATTTTATAGACGCTCTTGAGGGTATTAAAAAACTTCCTAGAACCTCTCGTTTAGGAGTTTTTATTGCCTATAGATACTATTTTTCTTTGTTTAAGAAAATTAAATCAGTTCCTGCTAATCACATCATGAGTACAAGAGTACGAATTAACAATTCAAAGAAATTGGCTTTAGCTTGTCAGACCATGTTAATTAACAGGATAAACTTATTGTAGTGATACTATTGAATGTATTTATCTGTTTATTCACCTTTTTTTTTATGGAAGCAGTTGCGTGGTTTACCCATAAATACATAATGCATGGCTTCTTATGGGTCTTACACAAAGATCATCACGATAGGTCAAATGATTCTGTTTTTGAAAGAAATGACTTTTTCTTTTTGATTTTTGCTATTCCTGGGTCAGTTTTTATTATTGTTGGTTCACAGCTGGGTTTTGATTTTTTTCTATTCTGGATTGGTCTTGGAATAACCCTATATGGAGCAGCTTATTTTTTTGTTCACGATTTGTTTATTCATCAAAGAATAAAAGTTTTAAAGAAAACTAAAAACCCATATTTACTTGCTATCAGAAGAGGGCACAAGGTTCATCATAAATATTTAAGAAAAGAAGATGGTGAGTGCTTTGGGATGTTACTAGTACCGTTAAAATATTTTAAATTTTTTCGTAATAGATAATGAATTTAACCTATTTAGTAATTAATTTTTTGGTGATTCTAATCCCCTTCATTTATTCTTTTCATCCCAGATTAAAATTTTACAAGGAGTATCCTTCTTTTTTTTGTTCTACACTGCTAGTTGGTTTTGTTTTTGTTGTGTGGGATATTTATTTTACTGATAATGGATGTTGGGGATTTAATTCAGCTTATATTACTGGGGTTCGGCTATTTTCGTTGCCCATAGAAGAGATTCTTTTTTTCTTTTGTATCCCATATGCCTGTGTTTTTTCATATCATGTTCTAGAATGTCTGCGTCCAATTAAAGAACACAAAAACGCTAAAAAGTACACCATTATCTTTTCTTTAATCCTATTTGTTTTGGGGTGCATTTACCTTGAAAAATGGTATACCTCCATTACTTTTATTTCTCTTTCTGTTGTTGTACTGTTGGCAATGTATTTAATAAACATTACTAAGTTTTACAGGGCTTATTTAATTCTGCTTATTCCATTTGTTATTACTAATGGTATTCTAACGGGATCTTTTATTAAAGATCAAGTTGTGTGGTACGATAATAACTATAATTTAGGAATTAGAATTTTCACCATTCCTATTGAAGATGTTTTTTATGGAATGCTTCTTTTACTTTTGAATGTGCTTATTTATGAGCTTTTAAGAAAGTCTATTTTTAAGAGTTTTAATATACGTTAAAGCTCCAAGGACTCCTCCAACTAAAGGAGAGAGAATATAGACTGTCAGCCAACCCGTGCCATTGAAAGAAAAAGCCCATTCACTCCATCCAAAAATAAAAGAAACTATTCTAGGTCCAAAATCTCTAGCTGGATTCATGCAGCATTGTGTATAAGGGGCAAATATGTATATTAAAACACCGACTGTAATTCCAATTAATGTAGGAGCAAGCTTATTAATTTTTTGTATAGAAATTATAATAAAAATCAAGTAGACTAACATGAAAGTTGCTGTTGTTTCGGCTAAGCTTGCTAATGGAAGGTTTACCCAGTCGAGATTTTCGTAAGTTGGATTAGGAAAGTATTCACCAAAAATACATGCTGTTTTAATAGAGAAAACAGTTATGTCATTTTTAATAATTAGAAATAACAATAATCCTGCTATAAATGCACCCAAAAGTTGGGCGAAAAGGTAGATCCAGAAGCGTCTAATAGATATTTGTTTGTCAACTAAAAAGGCAATAGAAACTGCTGGATTTAGATGAGCTCCAGAAAGTTTTGAAGAACAGTATATTCCTAAAATAACAGCGGCTGTCCAAAACAAAGCAACTTCAAATAGTGAGTTAAGAAATTCATAAACAACTGCTAATGCAACTGAACCACAGCCAATAAAAACAAGAATGAATGTCCCTATTATTTCTCCAATAAAAATAGTTTTATTGCTCATGGTTAAATAAATTGATTAATGTAATTCTCACAAAATTTTTTGATTTGGATTCTAGTTTTTTTAAATGCTTCATTTATTTCATGTTCTGATCCTGTAGCTTTAGTTGGATCGTAAAAATTTTGATGAGTTTTAATAGTTTTTTTGGGGAATATAGGGCAGTTTTCATTTGCATGATCACAAACCGTAATTATATGAGAAATATCATGCTTTATATATTCATCTATGGTGTTTGATGTGTGTTTAGATATGTCAATATTGTCATCGGAAAGGGTGTCTATAACCTTTGGATTTACTCCGTGAGCTTCAATTCCAGCACTAAAAATTGAGGCTTTCAAATTATGAATTTTAGCAAAGTGTCTAAGGTAGGCCTCTGCCATTTGACTTCTGCAACTATTTCCTGTGCAGATTACCAAAAAACTAAGATTTTTCATGGTTGTAAAGTTATTAAATCCTACAAAAAGCACTTCGTTAATTCTGAATAAATAAATTAACTTTGCTTTAATGAAACTTGTAAGAACACCACTTCAATTTGCCTTTTTTCTTTCAACTATTATTGGGTTTTTATTTCTTTTGTTTCAGTATATCTACTTTCTTATTACTGATATAGCCTTAGATTATTTTTACATCATTATTGTGTCAATATGTATATGGCTTTTTTCTTTTGGCTTGATTTATTTTCTATTGGAAAAAATGATTACCCAAAAAATAAGATTGCTGTATAGAACCATTCACAATTATAAAATTACTAAGGATAATTTTCCTGTAAAAATGAATGAGGATTTACTGTCTGCGGCTGAAGATGAGGTAATGAAATGGGCCGATTCTAATAGAGAAGAGATTGAAAAATTAAAAGAGCAGGAAGTGTTTAGAAGAGAGTTTTTGGGTAATCTTTCTCACGAATTAAAAACACCTATTTTTAGTATACAAGGTTATATTCTTACTCTTTTAGAAGGGGGGTTGGAGGATAAGCAAATGAATAGAGAGTTTCTTAGTAGAGCTTCCAAGGGGGTGGATAGAATGACCAAAATTGTTGAAGATTTAGATGTTATCACAAAATTTGAATCTGAGCGAATAAAATTAGACCTAAAGTCATGTAATATTGTTCATTTAGCTAAAGAGATAATAGATGATTTGGAGATTAAGGCTAAAGAAAGAGATATTCATTTAGGTTTTAATAAGCAATATCAAAACCCTATTTTAACCCTATGTGATAGGGATAAAATAGCTCAAGTTTTTCAAAATTTAATTAATAATGCAATCAATTATTCTGAGAAGGGGAAATCTGTTGAAGTGCGTTTTTTTGATATTGAGGATAATGTTTTGATTGAGGTGTCTGATCAAGGAATGGGTATTGAGGAAAAACACATGTCTAGATTGTTTGAGAGATTTTATAGGGTGGATAAAAGTAGGGCTAGAAATCAAGGTGGAACGGGTTTGGGGTTAGCTATTGTTAAGCATATTGTTGAAGCTCACGATCAAACAATCAATGTTAGAAGTACCATTGGAAGTGGCTCAACTTTTTCTTTCACATTAAAAAAAGTTAAGTAGAAGGACTTCAATGGTTTAATCAATCTGCTGCTTGAGCATTTTTGATTGTTATGCTAATTTTTTTATATTTATTAGTCAGTATAGGATTATAAATAGGATTCCAAGCGTTGTTGTTCTTTCATTGTGTGGTTTATTCTGTTTGTTGTTGTTTTGTTTTTAATTAGAAAATTAAATATTATGAAAATGAGTAAAGTATTAAGTGTCGCAATCGTAGTTTGTTTAATTATTGGTTTTTCTTCTTGTAAAAAGAAGGGATGCATGGATCCTTATGCAATCAATTACAATGAAAAGGCTAAAAAGGATGATCCTGATTCTCCTTGTTTGTATGCTAGTGAAGATCCGGAAAATAAAAATGTTGTTCTCCAGGAATTTACAGCTATAAATTGTGGAGCTTGTCCAGGTGGACATAAAGTTGGTGATGAAATTCAAGCTGCTAACCCAAATGATGTAGTGATTATGGCTATTCATGGTGGAACAGGTTTAGCTACACCAAATGGTCCTGATGAAGTTGATTTAAGAACAGAATGGAGGAATGATTTGCTTAGTGGATGGGGTACTGGTGGTAGTTTTGGTTACCCAATGGCTTTTGTTAATCGTAGAGATTTTTCATCAAGTGGTCTTTCTGCTTGGGGAGGATATGGTATGTATAAAAGTAATTGGTCAGCTGCTACTGATATTGTTTTAGCGGAACCTTCCTATGTTAATGTAGCCGCTTCTTCAACTATTAATACAGAGACTAGAGAGCTAACAGTTCATGCAGAGGCTTTCTTTACTGCTGATGGAGCTTTGATGAATAAGCTTCATATTGCATTATTGCAAAATAATATTCTTTCTGCTCAGTCTGGTTCTTCTTCTTACTCTGATTTAATTGATGCTGCTACAGGATTGTATAAGCAGCAGCATATTCTACGTCACATGATTACGGGTTCTGATGGAGAATCATTAATTGAAACTTCTTCCGGTACTAGATTTGTAAAGGACTTTACGTACGTTATTCCAGCGGATATTGATTATGATCCTACTGATAGTTACCCGGGAGCTGCTTATGATTTAAACAACTTAGAAGTTGTTGTTTATATGTCTGATGCCGGAACAACTGAAATTATCTCAGGGGCTTACTCTTCTTGGAGAGATTAGTTTACAGCCCTACTTCTTTAAGAGCGCTACTCAATAGATTGGTATGCTTAAATGGCTGAAACTTATTGAAGCATGTTTTGTCATTAATTGTAAAGAAAGCTTGTCTGCAGAATTTCACAGATGATTTTTTGTAGTGGTATTTGGCCAAGTATTCTTGTTCTGTTTGACCTGGAGTTGGAATAACAAATGCTTTTTTATTTAAAATAGAAAGGTCCATTATGTTGCTGTAGCCTGGTCTACATATGATGTTTTCACTTTCGTTTATAATGGTATAAAAGTTATTTGTTTTAAGATGTGGAAAGTAAGAAATGTTTCTTTTTGTGTAAATAGATTTTGATAGGTTGCCGCCAATAACTGCGCATGCAGCATTTTCTTTTGAGAATTCCTTAATAAGAAGTTTTTCAAAAAGAGTTCTTTGTGGCTCTGGTCCTGAAACAATTCCAAGGTATTTATATTTGAAGATAGGTTTGATTTTAGCTGGTTTTTTAAATCTAGAAAGAGGTCCAATGAAAGAGCTTCTTTTGGGAAGGGGCGGATCAGTAAGAATTCCAGATAATTTGTTGTTTTTGTAATCTGGAATCCAGCAGTGCTTAAATTTATTAATGTAGTTAAGGTTAATTTTTAAGAATAGTGGAGTTAGTAGTTTGGGGCCTTGAATATGAATTTGATGCGTAATAAAGATGTTAGTTGTTTTTCTTGCTCTAAACCCAAATCTGTTATCCGAAATAATATAATCTAGCTTCAAACGAGAACTAAGTTGTTCTGCAATTTTTCTTTCAAAGTAAATTTTTTTAAAAAACTTTGGAGCTTGCACAAGCATTGATAATCCTTGTTTGTTTCCTTTGCTATATCTCACATTATATCCGCTTATGGTAATGTGTTGCAAAGAAGGAAAGTGTTCTTTAAAAATTACTTCACTGTCTTTGTTTCCACAAGTAAATACTTGGTGGCCTCTTAATAAAAGTTGCTCAATTAGAGGAACGCATCTTGTTGCATGACCTAATCCCCAGTCTAATGGGGCAATTAAAATGTTTTTAGGTGAATTCAATTGGAAAATAATGAATTTGTTTGATCAATAAATTCATAGATGGCTTCTTTCCCAAGTGCATTTTTAGATGAGGTAATGAATGTCTCGGGCAGTGATTCCCAATTTTTGAGCATTTCATTTTGGTAGTTTTCTATGTTTAATTCCAGCTCTCTTGGTTTTAATTTATCTGCTTTTGTAAAACACATTACAAATGGAATTTGTTTAATTCCGCAATATTCCATGAACTCAAGATCGATTTTTTGTGGTTTTATTCTGCTGTCAATTAATACAAATACACACATTAAGTTTTTTCTGTTTTCAAGAAATTTAAGTGTAAATTCAGCAAATTTAGCTCTACTTTTTTTAGAAACTTTTGCATAGCCATATCCAGGAAGATCTGCAAGAAAAAAACTGTTGTTAATTAAGAAATGATTAATTAATTGAGTTTTTCCTGGTGTGCTAGATATTTTGGCTAACGATTTTCTCTCTGTTAGCATGTTGATTAGTGAAGATTTACCAACGTTTGACCTTCCAATTAATGCGTATTCAGGAAGTTTTGGATCTGGACATTTTTTCCAATCAGTATTACTTTGAATAAATTTTGCAAGAATTGACATTTTATTCTGGATTAATATAGCTGTTAATGTGTCTTTCTTTTTTAGAGTCAAAAATATCATCAATGGAAATCAAAATTCCCGTTTCTTCCACTTCGCCAAAGCTGTTGTTTAGAGATGTTCCAAAAGTTTTCATTGTTGATGATAGGTTCATGTAAGCTGAAACTAAAGGAGGGATGTTTTCATCAAAACTTCTAACATTTTGTTGTAGTATTTTAAAAGCTTCCTTGTATTCTAATTCATTTATTTGAGAAATAAAATTAGTAACATCTGAATGGAAGCTGAGTGGTTTAATTGGAGAAACTAATTTTTCTCGATCATCAAAGAAGTGATACATAAACGCAAGTATTAAATCTCTTGCCTTTTTATTGAAATTCAGATACATGGTTACTTTGCCAAAAAAGTAGTTGATTTCTGGTTGATCTACAACGATAGCACCCAGTCCGTCCCATAGATTGTCCAAAGAAAAAATGCCTTTTCTGCTACCTTGTGAAGGTTGGAAGTTGGGTTGAACAAATGATCTTCCCAGCTCAATTGTTGAAGGAAGGTATTGGGATTTAAAATTTTCTGAAAAAGTAAATAATCCGTTGGTTGCAAGAGGTGTGTTTTCATTAAGAGCATTGATGCATTTAATGAACCTATAACCACCAACTATTTCTTTTGATTCTGGTGCCCATACAATAAGCTGTTCGTAGTAAGCTTCTTTTTGAGTGTCAAAGTTGTCTAGGTCGCATTCTTTTCCTGTTCCTCCACCAGCATTTCTAAATGTTATTTCTCTTAGCCTGCCTATTTCTTGAGTCACATTAGGGCTATTGTGGTAATTTACAATATAGATTTCATTGTTAGCATTATTGGTTTTTCGAATAAACCTTTCTTTGGTAAGCTCTTTCTGAATTAGATGTAGTGGGATGGGATCTATTATATTCTTCATAAGCAGTGAATTAGGTGTTTTCATTAAATGAAAGATGGTGGTCTTTTTCTAATGAATAAACATGTTTTTTTACTTTTTGAGCCCAGGTTAATTTGTCAATTTTGTTGTTAAAAGTCTCCCAAGGAATAGCTTTTCCAAATTTAAAAATAATTGTGTTTCCTTTTTGTTTAAACATTTCATCAGCTAAAAAAAGCATTTCAATATTGGCTTTTATGCCTAGTTTTTTTCTCCAATAGGCGATATTGTAAAAACGTTTAGAATTCCCTCCGCTTATGAACACAGGGATTATGTTTCTTTTATGTTTTAGGGATTTCGTTATAAAGCTTTTTTGCCATTGTAGGTCGCTAATTTTCTTTTTCTTTTGTCTTCTAGAGACCATCCCAGCTGGAAATAATATAATGCATTTGTTTGATGCGTAAAGTTCGTCAATATGCTTAAGGTATGTTCTGGTGTTTTTTCCCACCTTGTTTATTGGGATAAATATGGGTTCAAAATTTTTAATTTGAAGAAGCATATCATTTACTAGTATATGTATGTCTTTTCGGATTTTACCTACTTCGTTGATGATCGCAACACCATCTAACCCACCAAGTGGGTGGTTTGCTGCTATAATTACTCCTCCAGATTTAGGGATGTTTTCAGTACCAACTGAGTTGGTTTTTACTCCCATATGAGTAAGTCCTAGAGTAGAAAATTCAATTCCTTTTTTGTTTTTATAGGTGGTGATTATTTCGTTAAGCTGATCTTGATGAATCAGTCTTTTTAATTTCTTGAGGATGAATTTTGGTAGAAATTTATAAAGAGTGGGGTTTTTGTCAATGAAAGCTTTTTCAATGTCAATTAGATTGATTTTTCCTTCTATGGAGGAGGTTTTAGGTTCCATTTTCAACAGCTTTCAAAGTTATTAAAATTAGCTCAAAAATGTGATATTGTTAATAATTATTATTATTCCACCACTTTCTCCCACTATAATTTAAATCTAATATATATCTGATAAATTGAAAAATTTTAATCATATTGCAACAAAATTTCTTTGCTTTCCGTTGAAAGTTATCCACATTTAATAAAAAGTGGGAAAATGTGGGTAATTTTTATTAGCTTTACATCTGATAACTATAGAGATTATTTATGATTGGTTTTATAGGGGAATATCATTGCAAAATTGATTCAAAAGGGAGATTGATGCTTCCTTCAGAATTAAGAAAGCAATTGGATCCTTTGGATCAAGAACAGTTTGTGATTTCTAGAGGTGTTGATGAGTGTTTGTCTCTTTATACGATGTCTGAATGGACTGTTGTTGTAGATAAGCTCAGAAACTTAAATCGTTTTAAGGTAAAGGATAGGAAATTTGCCCGTATGTTTCAAAAGGGAGCAACTAAAATTCCTGTTGATTCAAATAGTAGAATTCTTTTACCTAAAAGTCTTTTAGGTTGGGCTGGTATTCAGAAGGAGATCGTAATTGTAGCAAATGTTGACTTGTGGGAGATTTGGGATAAATCAAAGTATGAGGCTTTGATGAGTGAGGATTGGGATGAGTTTGATGATTTAGCTGCTGATGTTATGGGCGGTTCTTCTGGAGATGAGTGATGATAGTTATCATATACCAGTTCTTTTACATGCTGCGGTTGATGGTTTAGTTTTAAATAAGAGTGGGACTTATGTTGATGTTACTTTTGGTGGTGGAGGTCATTCTAAAGAGATATTATCTAGGTTAAGTAAAGACGCAAAATTAATTGCATTTGATCAAGATGAGGACGCTGTAGATAATGGAATAGATGATAGACGTTTTACGCTTATAGGTCAAAACTTCAAATACTTGTCAAACAATTTGAGGTTAATGAAGCTAAATCCAGTAGATGGAATTTTAGCTGATTTGGGTGTTTCTTCACATCAATTTGACTCTAAAAATCGGGGATTTTCATTTCGTTTTGATACGAAGCTGGATATGCGAATGGATAGCAATAGCTCTTTGGATGCTGTTTCTGTGTTAAATGAATATTCACAAGAAGATTTAGCGAATATTTTTTGGAATTATGGGGAGCTAAGGGAGTCAAGGAAGATTGCAAAAAGAGTGGTTCAGGTTAGATTAGAAACACCAATTACCAAAACTGGTCAGCTAATAGAGCTTTCTAGGGGGTTGGTGAATAAGAAAAAGGAAAATCAATTTTTCGCAAGAATTTTTCAAGCCATAAGAATTGAGGTGAATCAAGAAATGGATGTTTTGGAGTCCTTTCTTAATCAAACAGCTCAAATGTTGTCCCCTGGAGGAAGGGTGGTAATAATTACCTATCACTCATTGGAGGATAGGATGGTTAAGAGGTTTTTTAAGTCGGGTAATATCAAAGGAGAGTTGACTAAAGATATCTATGGAAATGTTCAAAGTCCATTTAAAGAAATAACAAAAAAACCAATACTGCCAGCAGAAAAAGAGATTGAAATTAATAATAGAGCAAGAAGTGCAAAGCTTAGAATTGCTCAAAAAATAGGATGAATAAAACAGTGAAAAATCCATTTAAACAAATAATGTCAGGGGAGCTGCTTCAGAGAGGTAGGATTGAAAAGAACTTGCCTTTTCTTTTGTTTTTAACCCTGTTGATGTTGGTTTATATAGGTTATGGGTATTATGTGGACAACACCTATAGAAGAATAAACGCTTTGGATAAAAGAAGTGAAGAATTGTATTCGGAGCTACAAACTGCTTTAGAGTTGTATGATCAGGAAAGTCTTCAGAGTAAAATAGCAGAAAAAACTTCCAAATGGGGGGTTTATGAATCAAAAGATCCACCCAAAAAAATTGAATTAATTAATGAGTAGTAAGCAAACCATAGTGCGTGTATACATGATTTATGTATTGATCTTGGTTTTTGCGTTTGCAGTTTTGGTGAAAATCTCATTTATCCAATTTTTAGACGGAGGAGAGTTGGTGGAACAAGCAGATAAGCAAATCTATAAAACTAGAATTGTCAAGGCTCCAAGAGGAAATGTTTTTGCTGATAATGATCAGAAAACATCCTTAGCTCTTTCAGTTCCAAGGTATGAGATTCGTGTGGATTTGATGACTATTAAAGAAAGTGTTTTTGATAGTCAGGTTTCTCTTTTGGCTGATAGTCTTAGTCTTGTTTTTACTGAAAAATCAAAAGATCAGTGGCAGGAAGATTTACTGCGTCAAAGAACAAAAGGGAATCGCTATTTTCTTCTTAATAAGTCTATAAGAAACGATGAGTTAAATAGAATCAAGAAGTTTCCCATTTTCAGTTTAGGTCAGTTCTCAGGAGGGTTAATTGTTCTTAAGGAAAACAAAAGAATTAAGCCTTATGATTTACTTGCTGCTAGAACAATTGGATATGTAAAAGAAAACGATAGCATTTATGTTGGATTAGAAGGCGCTTTTAATGATCAATTAAAAGGGCAAGATGGGGAGATGTTGATGCAGAGAATTAATGGGAATCAATGGAAGCCAGTTGAAAGTGAATTTTCTAGAGAGCCAATTCCAGGGTGTGATATATATTCTTCAATAGATATCAACATTCAGGATGTTGCTGAGGCTGCTTTGTTAAAGCAAATGAAAAATCAAAAGGCGAGAAAGGGATGTGTCGTTTTAATGGAAGTTAAAACGGGCTACGTTAAAGCAATTGCAAATCTTACAATTAACAAGGATGAAACAGCTTACAATGAAAGTTTAAATCATGCAGTTGGGTTGGCTTCAGAACCTGGGTCTACATTTAAATTGGCCTCTTTAATGGTGGCTCTTGATGATGGGAAAATTGAAATCTCTGATAGTGTTAACATGAATGGGGTTTATACATTCTATAATAATAGTTTAACAGATCCTAAAAAATATGGAAAGAACACCATTCAGTTTGCTTTTGAAAAGTCTTCTAATGTAATAAGTAAGCTTATAGATGATAACTATAAGGATAATCCGCAGGCTTTTATTGATGGATTAAAGTCTATTGGTTTACATAATAAGTTAGGATTGCCAATTGTAGGAGAAGGTGAGCCCTTTATAAAAAATGCTGATCACCCAAAGTTTTCGGGGTTGTCTATACCTTGGATGTCAATTGGTTATGAAGTTGAAATTACCCCTTTGCAAACATTGACTTTCTACAATGCAGTGGCAAATGATGGGGTAATGGTTAAGCCACAGTTTGTTAAGCAGATAAGATATGGTAATGAGTTAAGACAATCCTTTGATTGTGAGGTTATTAATCCAAAGATATGCAGTGAGTCTACTCTTTCAGATGTAAAGAAAATGCTTAAAGGTGTTGTCGAAAGAGGAACTGCGAAAAATATAAAAGCTAGAGGTTTTGAAATAGCTGGTAAAACAGGAACTTCTAAAATTTATAATAACAAATCTAAAAAAGGATACGAATCTAAGTATCAAGCTTCTTTTTGTGGTTATTTCCCAGCCGATAATCCAATGTATTCTTGCATTGTTGTTGTTCAGGGCCCAACAAGAAATATTTACGGATCTATAGTTTCTGGTACTGTTTTTAAAGAGATTGCTGATAAGGTATATGCATTAGGTAATATGGACAATAAGGAAGTTGAGGTAGAAGACCTTTACTATCCTTTTTCAAAGCATGGTAATAAGCAGGATATGCTGATTGCTTGTTCAAAAATGCAAATTCCAATTCAAAAGGACCTTGGTGTTGGTAATTGGGTGGTTACTAAAGCAGCCGAGGATGGAATTCAGGTAAAAAATAGAAGAATTGTAAATGAAATAATTCCAAATGTTATAGGAATGGGTTTAAAGGATGCTCTTTTTCTTTTAGAAGATTTGGGTTTACAGGTAAAGGTTAAGGGAAGTGGCTTTGTTCGAAATCAGTCTATTAATCCCGGTCAAAAAGCAATTAAAGGTCAACTTATAAAAATTGATTTAGGGTAATGAAGTTATTGAAAGATCTAACATATGGAATAAATATTAAAGAGATTAAAGGTTCTACTAATGTAGCGGTAGATCAGCTTGCTTTTGATTCAAGAAAAGTAGTAAAGTTTACCTTATTTGTTGCTGTTAAAGGAACTCAGGTAGATGGGCATGAATATATTGAAGCTGCAATTTCCTCAGGTGCTGTATGTGTGGTGTGTCAAAAAATACCTAAAAAAATTCATAAAGAGGTTACCTATATTGTAGTTCAAAATTCTGCTAAGGCGTTGGGCGTTTTAGCTTCCAATTATTACGATAATCCTTCGGAAAAATTAAAATTAATTGGGGTGACAGGAACTAACGGTAAAACAACTTCTGTGACTCTTCTTTTTAATCTATTTAGGTTGCTTGGTTTTAAAGTTGGGTTGTTGTCCACTGTTGAAAATAAGATTCACAATGAAGTAGTTCCATCAACTCATACCACTCCAAGTTCTTTGGAGCTTAATGAGTTGTTGAATAAAATGGTTACAAAGGGTTGTCAGTATGTTTTTATGGAGGTAAGCTCTCATGCGGTAGATCAGCATAGAATATCAGGTTTAACCTTTCAAGGTGGAGTATTTACCAATATTACTAGGGATCATTTAGATTATCATAAAACTTTTGATAATTACATAGCTGCAAAAAAAGGTTTCTTTGATTTACTTGGTACAGATGCTTTTGCCTTATACAATGTAGACCAAAGTCATGGTGAAACAATGGTCTTGGATACCAAAGCAAAAGTAGTTTCCTATGGAATGAATTCTGTATGTGATTATAAAGTAAAAATCATTGAAAATAGGTTTGATGGAATGACTTTAAATCTTGATGGAATTGAAGTTGACACTAAACTTATTGGTGATTTTAATGCATATAATTTACTGGTTGCTTACTCTGTTGGAAATTTACTTGGATATGAAAAAATAGATGTGCTTACTACCTTAAGTAGTTTGTCCGCTCCTGAAGGTAGGTTTCAGCACATTACTTCAAAAACAAATATTACCTCAATTATTGATTATGCGCATACTCCAGATGCTTTAGAAAATGTTCTTCAAACAATTAACAACATAAGACTTGGAAAAGAATTGGTGATAACTGTAGTTGGTTGTGGTGGTGATAGGGATAAAGGCAAGCGACCAATTATGGCAGAAATAGCTTGTAGATTAAGCGATCAAGTAATATTTACGTCTGACAACCCAAGATCTGAAAATCCTGAAGATATCATTTCAGAAATGCAAAAAGGAGTTGGTCAAGCAGATCAAAGCAAAACTCTTTCAATAACTAATAGAAAAGAAGCCATTAAAACAGCTTGTAGTATAGCCCATGGTGGGGATATTCTGCTTGTTGCTGGTAAAGGTCATGAGAAGTATCAGGAGATTAATGGAGAGGTTATTCCATTTGATGACATGGAAATAGTAAAAGAAAATTTAAAAATAATGAATAAGTAATGTTTTATCATCTATTTGAATACATACAAGAAATAACTGATTTGTCTGGAGCTGGATTGTTTCAATACATTTCTTTTAGAGCTGGAATGGCTATAATTACTTCTCTAATAATATCTATGCTTTTTGGAGGTAAGCTAATTCGATTATTAAGGAAAAAGCAAGTAGGAGAGAGTATTAGAGATTTAGGCCTTGATGGGCAAGTAGAAAAGGCAGGGACTCCCACCATGGGAGGCTTAATTATTTTAGGGGCTATTTTAATTCCAACTTTATTATTTGCTAAGCTGGATAATATCTACACCATTACTATGGTAATTGCTACTGTATGGTTAGGGTTAATAGGTTTTATAGATGATTATATTAAAGTATTTAAGAAGAATAAAAAAGGATTAGCAGGCAGATTTAAAATAGTTGGTCAAGTTGGAGTTGGGATAATTGTAGGTTCGTTACTATACTTTAGCGATTCGGTTGTAATCAAGGAAAAAGTTGTTGTTGATGTTGAGCAGATAGGTGAATTTTCTGATAAGGAATCATCTCAATATAAGTGGGTAGAATCTAAATCTACCAAAACAACCATTCCATTTTTTAAAAATAACGAATTTGATTACAGTTGGTTTGGTCTTGGTAAATATACTTGGATAGTATTCATATTAATTGTAATTATCATTGTTGTTAACGTTTCCAATGGAGCTAACCTAACTGACGGAATTGATGGGTTGGCAACAGGAACTTCAGCAATAATCGGTACCACTTTAGCAATTTTTGCCTACCTATCTGGAAATGCAGTTTTTGCTGATTACCTAAACATTATGTATATCCCAAACTCAGGTGAGTTGGTGGTTTTTATTGGTGCTTTTGTTGGCGCTTGTATTGGGTTTTTATGGTATAACTCCTATCCGGCTAAAGTGTTTATGGGGGATACAGGAAGCCTTGCTTTAGGAGGTATTATAGCCACTTTTGCAATTGCTATTCGAAAAGAGCTTCTTATTCCAGTTATCTGCGGAATTTTTCTTATTGAGAACGTTTCGGTAATGATTCAAGTAGGGTATTTCAAGTATACCAAACGAAAATATGGTGAAGGAAAAAGAGTGTTTTTAATGGCTCCTTTGCATCACCATTATCAAAAGAAACAAATGCACGAATCTAAAATTGTTGCTCGATTTTGGATTGTAGGAATTTTACTGGCTGTTTTATCAATTGTAACTCTTAAGCTTCGATGATTTCAGAAAAAGAAATAACGGTTTTAGGAGCTGCAAAAAGTGGTATTGGAGCAGCTGTTTTAGCCAAAAAGGAAGGGTTGAATGTTTTTGTTTCTGATTACGGAGAAATAAAACAAGAGTATAAGCAGCTGTTAAATAGTTTGAATATAGATTGGGAGGAAAATGGGCATTCTCAAAATAGAATACTTAAATCAGTTGAGGTAGTAAAGAGTCCTGGCATTTCAAATGATGTGAAAATTATTAAGGATTTAATTACCAATAATATTCCTGTAATCTCAGAAATTGAATTTGCTGGAAGGTATTCTAAGGGAAAGAAAATATGTGTTACTGGAAGTAATGGTAAAACTACTACTACGCTAATGATTAAACACATTTTATCTAAAGCAGGGTTAGATGTGGTTGCTGTAGGTAATGTAGGAAATAGTTTTGCTCAAGTATTGTCAGAAGGTGATCATGATTATTATGTTATTGAGTTGAGTAGTTTTCAGCTGGATAACATGTACGAATTCAAAGCTGATATCTCAGTATTATTAAACATTACTCCAGATCATTTAGATAGATACGACAACGATTTTAACAAGTACATTCAAAGCAAGTTTAGAATTCTTAACAATCAAACAGAGCATCAGGTATTCATTTATAATGCTGATGATCAGGTGATTCAGAACGAAATTCAAAAAAGAAAAATAGCCCCAAAACAACTTCCTTTTTCAATTGAAAATCAGCTAGAACAAGGAGCTTCATTAAATAAAAATCAAATACAAATCAATATAAAAACCAAAGAAACAATTATGTCTATACACGAGCTAGCACAACAAGGAAAACACAATACTTATAATTCAATGGCTTCAGGCATTGCATCAAGAGTATTGGACATTAGAAAAGAAATAATTATAGAAAGTCTTTCAGATTTTCAAAATGTTGAACATCGATTAGAGTTTGTAGCCAAAATACATGGTATTGACTTTATTAATGATTCAAAAGCAACAAATGTGAATTCTACATGGTATGCTTTGGAAAGTATGCAGAAGCCTACTATTTGGATTGTTGGTGGAGTAGATAAGGGTAATGATTATTCTATGCTGGAGGGTTTGGTAAAACAAAAGGTAGTAGGGATAGTTTGTTTAGGCAAAAGCAATAGAAAAATTCATAGATCCTTTGGTTCAATAGTCGATAATATTCACGATTCTAATTCTGCACAGGAAGCGGTTAGAATTAGCTATCAATTGGCAAAAAAAGGATATGCAGTTTTATTATCCCCTGCTTGTGCAAGTTTTGATTTGTTTGAAGATTATGAAGAAAGAGGAACAAAATTTAAAAGGGCCGTCCGAAATTTATAATAGTAGTAGATATGGAAAAAAAGAAAATAGAAACCTTATCTGAGAAATTGCTTTCTTCAAGAGAGCAAGGAAGAATGTCATTTTCTGAAATAGATTATAGGTTGCAAACAGTGCTAGAGCACAATGATGTTGAGTGGATTAATGATTCTAAGTCTACTTCTTTAGAGTCTACGTGTTATTCTTTAGAAGTTATTCAGAAGCCAATAATTTGGATTGTTGGCACCAACCAACATAAACAAGATTTTTCTTTGGTGGAAAAGCTAGTTCGTTTAAAGGTTTGTAAAATTGTTTGCTATGAAAATTTTGATACTGCTATTAAATACTCTTTAAGTAGTGTTGTTGATGGTTATGCGTATAAGAGTGATTTAGAAGATGCAATTAAAATTGCAGATCAGTGGAGTAAAAAAGGGTACGCAGTTTTATTCTCACCAGCTTGTGCAAGCTACCAAAAGTTTAACGATTACAAACACAGAGGGCAGGAGTTTAATCGATTGTTAAATCAATTGTTGTAGTGCAAAATATTCTTGAAAAATATCTAAAGGGAGATAAGGTAATTTGGAGAGTTATTCTTTTGTTGTCTTTGTACTCAATAATTATGGCCTACAGCTCTAGTTCTAACTTGGCTTACCGATTAATGGATGGTGATGCAACTCCTTATTTATTTAAACATGCAATAATTCTAATAGTTGGAATTGTAATGATTGTATACCTACAATTTTTCAATTATAAATATTTTTCTAGGCTATCACAGCTTGGTATTTATATATCGGTTCTACTTCTTTTGTTAACATTGGTTTTTGGAGTGAATAAGGGAAATGCATCAAGGTGGATTATGGGTTTTCAACCTTCAGATTTTGCTAAGGTAGTTTGTGTAATATATGTGGCTAGAATGGTGGTTCTGAAAAAAAAGCACATTAAAAACTTTAAAGAAGGAGTTATACCAATTGTGTGGCCTGTTGTTTTGATCTGCACGTTAATTGTTCCAGCGGATTTTTCTACAGCTGCTTTGCTTTTTGTGGTTTGCTTTATTTTAATTTTTGTTGCTGGTGCAAAGTTAGCTCATCTTCTTTCAATAGTTGGAGGTGCAATTGTGCTTTTTGGTATGGCATTGTTGTTGAATATGGCAATTCCTGGGCTGCTTCCAAGAGTCGATACTTGGTCAAAAAGACTGACTAGCTACGAGTCAGGTGTCGAAGAAGAGAACTACCAAGCTCAACTTGCACTTAGAGCAGTTGCTAATGGTTCAGTTATGGGAAAGGGCCCTGGTAATGGAACTATAAAAAACAATTTATATTCAGCACAATCAGATTTTATATTTTCTTCCTCTATTGAAGAGTTTGGTTCCATAATCGGAGGTTTAGGTGTCATTTTCTTATATCTAGTATTGCTTTTTAGAGTAATAAAGATTATGACTAAATCGGAAGGTGAATTTGGCGGGTATATGGCCTTTGGCTTAGGATTTTTATTGGTTTTTCAAGCCATGATAAATATCGGAGTTGGGGTTAATTTACTTCCTGTTACTGGTCAACCTTTGCCTTTACTTAGTATGGGGGGGACTTCAATTTTGTTTACTTGTCTTTCGCTTGGAATAATATTAAATGTAAGTCGAACAATATATAAAGATAATAACTAATCTTATGAGCTATAGATTTATCATAAGCGGTGGTGGTACTGGAGGACATATTTTCCCTGCTATAGCAATAGCAAATGAGTTGAAATTAAGGTTTCCCCAATGTAAATTGTTGTTTGTAGGAGCTGAGGGTAAAATGGAAATGACTAAAGTCCCTGAAGCTGGATATGAAATAGTTGGTTTAGAAGTAGTGGGGTTGCAAAGACGATTAACAATAAAAAATTTGGTTTTCCCATTTAAGCTTCTCAAAAGTCTATTTAGAGCAAGAAAAATCGTGAAAAATTTTAATCCAAATATAGCGATTGGTGTAGGAGGCTATGCAAGTGGTCCAACATTACGTGTTGCTGGTCAATTGGGTATTCCAACTATTTTACAAGAACAAAATTCTTATGCTGGTTTAACCAATAAATTGTTAGCCAAAAAGGCAAAGAAAATCTGTGTTGCATATGAAGGAATGAATCGGTTTTTTGAAGCTGGCAAAATTGTTGTTACTGGGAATCCTGTAAGAAATGACATTATTGATTTAGCTGATAAAAGAGAACTAGGAATTAAGCATTTTGGGTTAAATCCAAACTTAAAAACAATTTTAGTTATAGGTGGTAGTTTAGGTGCTAGAACCATTAATGAAAGTATACTTGATAAATTACAAGAGTTTAACAATGCAAATGTTCAGCTACTTTGGCAAACAGGAAGTTTTTATTTTTCTTCAATAAATAATTCAGTTAGTCAAAGCGGCTTTAAGTCTATATTTCCTCAAGAGTTTATTAGAAATATGGATTTGGCATATGCGGCTTCAGACTTGATTATTTCTAGGGCAGGAGCCCTTTCTGTTAGTGAATTGTGTATCGTAAAAAAGCCGACTATTTTAGTCCCTTCGCCTAACGTATCTGAAGATCATCAGACAAAAAATGCAAAATCACTTGTTGATAAAAAAGCTGCCATACATGTAAATGATGTTGATGCACGCACGAAATTAGTTGAAACTGCACTAAAATTAATTGAAAACAAGCCATTGTGCGATGAATTAACTTCAAATATTGGGTTGTTGGCAAAACCCAATGCTGCAGTTGATATTGTTAATCAGATTGTAGGAATTATTAAAAACAATTGAATTTAAACGATTTAAATAGGGCCCATTTTATTGGTATAGGAGGTATAGGTATGAGTAACCTTGCTCTTTATCTTCTTTCCAAAGGAATTCGTGTAAGTGGATATGATCGGGAGCAATCTGAAATTACCAATAATCTTATTGCTAAAGGTGCAGAAATCTTTTATGAAGATCAATTGAGTTTATTGTCAAATCAAAAAGAAATTGATATTGTTGTTTATACCCCTGCCATTTCATCTGCAAATAATCAATTGTCTTATTTTTTGGCTACTCATGATTTTGTAGTAAAAAGAGCCGAGTTGTTGGGGCTTATAACAAAAAGTAGTTTTTGTATTGCTGTTGCTGGAACTCATGGTAAAACAACAACATCTTCAATTATAGCTCATATGTTAGAATATTCAGGATATGGGTGTACTGCTTTTTTAGGCGGGATTTCTAGCAATTACAATACGAATTTAATTTTAAATAAAGCATCAAAAAATGTTGTTGTTGAGGCCGATGAATATGATCGTTCTTTTTTGACATTAACTCCTGATATTATTCTTTTAACTTCTATTGATGCAGATCACTTAGATGTATATGGATCAATTGATAAAATTGAAGAAGGGTTTCAGCAATTTATTGATTTAATTCCTGATAATGGGAAAATAGTAAGTAATTACGGTTTAAAGATATCTGCCGATACTATCATTTCTTATGGAGAGAATCAAAAAGCCGATTATTGTATTCATAACATTAGAGTTGAGAAAGGGGAACATTATTTTGATTTGCAAGCTAAGGGAAAATTAATTGAGAAGATTCATTTAGGAATTCCTGGAGTTCACAACATCTATAATGCAGCTGCTGTTGTTGTCTTGGGATTAGATTTGGGTATTGATCTAGAAGTTATAAAAAAAGCATTAGCCACTTTTAAGGGTGTTAAAAGAAGATTTGAATACCATTTAAAAACCAGCTCTTTAGTATATATTGATGATTATGCACATCATCCTAAAGAAATAGAGGCTTGTCTTTATTCTGTAAAGCAGCTTTATCCTAATAAAAAAATAACGGTCATTTTTCAACCTCATTTATTTTCTAGAACTAGTGATTTTATGGATGATTTTGCCTCTAGCTTGTCGTCTATTGATGAGCTTATTTTATTAGATATTTATCCAGCGAGAGAATTGCCAATAAAAGGAATTTCATCAACTATTTTGTTGGAGAAAGTGAATTGTTCAAATAAAATTTTACTTGAAAAAGATGAATTAATTCCTGAGTTAGAAAACAGATTGTTAGAAGTTGTACTTACTATGGGTGCTGGGGATATAGATGCTTTGGTTGAGCCTTTAAAAAGAATGTTGAATTCTAAAATTGCTAAGAATTGAAGAAAGTCATTAACATATTGTTATGGTCATTACTTTTTGTTGGCGCAGCTTTACTTTTAAGTTTTGTGGACTCAAACTATAGTTCAATCAAAGTCAGTAAAATAGTTGTAAATATTGACAAGTCTAATGGCCATTCTTTTATTAGTAAGGCTCAGGTTTTAAGAACATTATGTGACATAGGTATTAAAGGAAAAGGGGAACTAAATAGTCAGCTTAACTGTAAAAGAATTGAGGAGATTATAAAAGGTTTTTCTGGAACAAAAAATGTTGAGGTATACCTTTACAATAATGGTGTTCTAGAAATTGACATTCATCAAAGAACACCCATTGCTAGGATTCTTCATCAAAATGGATATTTGAGCTATTATATTGACCAGCAGGGTAAAGTAATGGCATTAAGTAATTCTTATGTTGCAAGAGTCCCAGTTTTTAATGGAGCAATTAAATACGGAAGTCAGTTCACACCAAATGCCGTTACTTCTAGTAATAGCAAAGAAGATATTGTTTTAAAAGGCATTTATGATATAGCAAGCCAAATTAACAAAGACCAATTTCTATCATCTCAAATTGTTCAAGTTTATTGTACCCAAAAAGGACATTTTGAACTTATCCCTAGGATAGGAAACCATAGAGTTATTTTTGGG
>MDTA01002608.1_pt1 | contig 23900 bp, 25 predicted proteins | sample 811151 | NCBI WGS metagenome assembly MDTA01 (sample SAMN05326648, study PRJNA326480) | marine metagenome | isolation source: seawater | place: Indian Ocean: South | collected 2010
AAAATTAACACGACAAGCTGCTAAACGTGGACAAGATATTAAAGATTTTGATGGTGGTGATTTCGGTGGTTATAAGTATATTAAAGAAACCGATGATGCATTTGCAAATGAATTAACAGGAACAGAAAAATTAACACGACAAGCTGCGAAACGTGGACAAGATATTAAAGATTTTGTTGGAGGTGATTTTGGTGGTTATAAGTATATTAAAGAAACCGATAGTGAATTTGTAAATGAATTAACAGAAACACAAAAATTAACACGACAAGCTGCTAAACGTGGACAAGATATTAAAGATTTTGATGGTGGTCAATTTGGAGGTTCTAATTATATTAAAGAAACCGATGATGCATTTTCAAATGTACTATCATCAAATCTAAAATTAACACGACAAGCTGCTAAACGTGGACAAGATATTAAAGATTATCTAGGTGGTCCATTTAGTGGTTCTAATTATATTATAGATAGCGATGATGCATTTTCAAATGTACTATCATCAAATCTAAAATTAACACGACAAGCTGCTAAACGTGGACAAGATATTAAAGATTTTGTTGGAGGTGATTTTGGAGGTATTAAATATGTAAACGTTAGAGCTTCACACACTAATAGCACTGAAATTAATAAATTCGAAGGAACATATGATTATGGCAATCGTTTATCATACCTTAAATACACTGGAAATACATTAACAGAAACTCTTACAAGAAATGAATTAATAGCATTAAGAAATTTTAAGGAAACTAGAATGACAACAAATCGCACTAATTACTGGACGAATAATAATACTGAAGCTACTATATCTGAATGGAATGTAGATAGTGACCAAAATGGTAAAGACTTTTTTGAAGGTTCTTTCCCTCAAGCATTTAGTAACGTAGATCCCACAATAAGTCATAATCATGATGGTGAACAAGTGACGACTGAAAGCGCATAATAATTAGTAACTAGATTTTTTTACATTAATTTTAGGATTATTTTTTTTTTTCATAAATATTCCAGCATCATATTTTTCTTCATCATCCTCTTCTATATTTGCGGAATTTGATATTTTTCTTTGTTCATTTAATGTTTGCATATTCCACATTTCTGTACTACACATTTTAAAATGTACCTCTTTCGCTTTATACCAAAAAACTTGGTCTTCTAATTTATTACTTTGTGTTTTACAATCAATAACTAAACATTCATAATTTTCTGTACATTGATTCATAACTTGATTAAATACTTCAAAACTACTAAACATACCAGCATAGTTATCAAATATTTTCTGCCGTTCTTTATGTATATTATTTCTAAATATAAATATATAATCTACATTATTTCTTAATACGGGTGGTAAACCCATTGCATGTTGCATTGTAATTAAAAAAAATATTTTATAATGTCTTCCATTCATAAATATAGAACGTATACTTTTATCATTAATCCATTTTTTATCATACAAACAATCATCCAATATTAAAAATGCTCTATTATCAATATTACTTTTTCCATAATTTTGTACTTCTAATTTTTTATCTTTTGATATTCTTTGCTGTCTATCAAGAAAAGTCTTTATTATTTTTTCATCAGGTTCATCATATAATAACATTTTTGGTATAAATTTTTCAAAATATCCATTCGCTTTTTCTGTTGGACTAATTACAATACCAATTGGTATATTTCTATGAAAAGATAATATATCTTTCATACAATATGATTTCCCCGTATTTCGTTTACCTATAAAAACTACCACAGAATCTCCGTCAATTTTACTCGGATCAAATTTTTTTAATTCAAGTTTCATATTAACTAATTAATATAAATAAAAATAATACAATTTTACTCATTATAAGGTGTAAATCCAATATTAATATTATCAGGAATTTTTTTTAAAAAATCAGTATTTATTTCTGTGTTTTTTTCAACAAATGTATCCTTATGTATTTTACTTTTAACATCAATTTCATTAACTGAATTTGTTTCAAATAAATAAAATAGTATAATACTAGTTAATATATAAATTATTAAAATAACTACAAAATTTGTAATATTTAATAAATTATATTTTTTATTATTATATTTGCTTTTTTTATATTCATTATACTGTATTGCACTAAATAATAAAACAGTTATTAATATTGATATATAATAATACATTTCTATACTTATTTTATAAAACAAATGTTTCTTTAGTATCGCACTTAGTACATTTTTTTTCTAGTTTTAATATATATCTTTTTATTACTGTTTTCACTACTTGAAGAACTTGCATCACTATTATCAGATGAAATATTATCAGTATCGGATAAAAAATTATTTTTAATTTCATTATTCCCGTTTCCAGCATTATCTATTTCATTATCATTTTTACCCATATCATTTTCATTATCTATTTTATTATCACTTTCGCGTGCATCTATATAATTGTCAATTTCTCCAGCATCAGCTCTATTATCTATATCCTTATCACTTTCACTAGCATCATTCTCATTGCTTATATCATTATCACTAGGAACATTTCTATTATCTATATCCCTATCACTTTCACTAGCATCATTCTCATTGCTTATATCATTGTCACTCGCATCAACTCTATTATCTATATCCTTATCACTTTCACTCGCATCATTCTTATTGCTTATATCATTGTCACCCGCATCATTCTCATTGCTTATATCATTGTCACTCGCATCAACGCTATTATCTATATCCTTATCACTTTCACTAGCATCATTTTCAATAACATCCCGATAACTATCTTCATCATTATTATTTTCGCAACTTTCTATACAATTATTTACTATTGATTCATCTTGATTTAAATAACTTTCATCATCTGATTTTTCTATTGTATTATTATTAATAACTTGATAATCACGTTCATTATAATTTAAATCATCATAGTCAGTTTCTTTTTGTAAATTATTATTTTTATATTTATTTTTGGTAATAAAATTATTGAATTTACTAAATATTTTAGTAGTTAAGGGTTTTTTATATTCTTCTAATTTTTCCATTATAGTATCTATAGGCGTAACTTCAGTTATAGTATGTTTTATAATTTTATTAATATTTTTTTCTATTAAATTATAATTAAATTGAATTTCAGTTTGTTTTAAATTATGTTTAAAAAATAGATAAGGATTTTTCCACACCCATATTGATACATTTACATAACATAAATGTATAAAATCTTGAAAAGATGTATAACTAATATTTAAATTATTAATATCATTTAAATAGTCACCTAATTTTATTTGTATATTTATATTTATAATCGTATTGTATATTTGCTCAATATTTTTATATTTTGAATTTTTTTTTATTCTTTTATATTCATTTGCAATTGTTAAATTATTCCATTGAGATATTTGATTTAGTCTATTCTGAAAACCTTTTAAACCAGAACTATCTGCAACACTTAGTTCATATAAATTATTTATTTTTTCGGCGATTGGTATTGATAATACAGACTGCGCACATTTAATATATTCCTTTTTTGTATCAATTAATACTTGCATATTATTATTTTTATAAATAATTCTTTTATATAAATTTTATTAAATTGGATTAATTGGTATATTTAATTCATTTGTTTTTAATGAACTCATTATAGAATTATCAAGTCTTTCCTTAAAGGCATTATCCTGTATATTTTCTTTAGTTACTGATTTTTTAACATTTTCTATAGGTATGGATTCATTATAAATTTTACTAATATTTCCATAATCATCTGTATGATTTGCTTTTTTATCAACTTTCATATTTATATCATCCGGGTCTATATTAATATTCATATTACCGGGATTTGGCGTATGTCCAGCAGCAATTAATATTTTCTCTCTAGTATCATCTATTTCCATATCATAATAAGATTTTCTATTTGATTGGCGATGATCATTTACAGAAGATACATTACCATATGAAGAATATTGTGAAGTAAATTGTTTATTAGTATTATTTAAATTAATAACTTTATTCGCATAACCACCAACTAAACGATTCAATAAACCACCTAAAAATCCATATTCAGATTTACCAGATATTGTTGTTTCTTTTACAGTTGTTTTAGCAACAATATCTGGATCATACACATATGTTTTATATTTTACTTGACCTATATTTCTAACACTATCTATTTTGGGCGTTGTTTCTTTTACTGTAGTTTTCATTTTATCATCGTATTCAACATATGTTTCTTTTGCACCAGTTACAACACTATAATTATTATCATGAACAGTTGTTTCCTTTACAGTTGTTTTAGCAATATCTTGACTGGCAGAATATGTTTCTTTTGCGCCTGTTAAATTAGTATTTTCAGCATCATGTATTGTTGTTTCTTTTACAGTTGTTTTAGCAATATCTTGATTCGCTGAATAAGTTTCTTTAGCACCTGTTAAATTAGTATTTTGCGAATCGTGAATAGTTGTTTCTTTTACTGTAGTTTTAGCAATGTGATTAACAGGATCATATGTTGTCATTTTTTCAACAACACCTTTAATATTACCACCGCTTTCTCTAGCAGATTTTATAGTATATTCTTTTGTTGAAAATTTAATAACATCCGTTATTGGTGAAATAATTGCCTTAACAATTGAATTAACATTAGTAATAGACGTTTTATCTTCTGTTGTTTGTCTTTCATTATCATATACTAAAACATTTTCCTTACCATATGTATCATTCTCTCCCAATCCAGGTTTTGCATATTTAATATTTCCTTTATATTCAATGTGGCTATCTTGTTTATTAGTTGCTTTAATATTTTGCAAAGGTCTTTTACTATTTTTTAAAACAGCACCGGTTGTTTTAAAATAATTATCCTTTGTTTGTTTAAAAACTGTTTCCGGTCTATTTTTACTAAGAGAAACAACATTACCTCTTTTTGATATATTTTTTTTAGGCGCCTTATAATCATTATTAAATGTTCTATTTTTTTGATTTGTTTTTCCTCTTAATTCATCTATATTTTTGGGTCTACTATAAATATTTGTATTAAAATCATGGAAACCACTATTTGATTTACCATTATAACCATTATTTAAACCAGGACCAACTTTAATTTGTTGTATAGGAAATGTATTATTTTGAATATTTGTTAAATTATCAATGGTTCTATTTTTTATTTTATCATCATTATATACAGTTCCATTTACTAAATTTAAATCTTTTACAGGTTGAAAAAATTGTTCAAGTTCACTTTTATTATTGTATAAATTTGTTGTAACACTATTATCAATAATATAATTATCAATATTTGTATTCTGTGTTACATTTTTTTTTAAAAATTTTTGCATATTACCATGTTTTATTTTTTTAGCATCTATTTTATTTCCAGTTAATGAATAAAAACTACTATCTATATCACTATAACCATCATTATTAGAAGGATTTAAATATTGAAGAGGCAACGATTTATTTATTTCAATTTCTTTGTTTTTAATTTGTTCCCATTTTGTTGAATTATAAATATTATTCATTGACGGAAAGTCTGAATTATAATTTTCCATGTTCTCTATTCAAATTATATATAATAATATAAGATAATAATTTAATTTAAATATATAAAAGAATATTAATATATTTTAAAATAGATATGATATTAATATATAGTAATAATTGTAAACATTGCAATGTTTTATTAGAAACTATAAAAAAACATGATACTAATAATATAATTAAGAAAGTATCACTTGATACATTACGAAATAAATATAATATTGAAAATATAATAGATTCAGTACCGGCATTAATTTTAAATCTAGATAAAGAACTTAATAAAGATGATATAATATATGGCAAACAAGTTTTTGACCATTTATTATTACCAAATAGAGGAGCTCTTTTTAATAAAGATAATAATACAAGACTAAATAATAATAAAAAAGATTCTATTAATAATATATCAGTTAATGATAATGACAAAATATCTAATAACGAACCAATGGCATTTAGTTTAGGATTAAATATGTCTGATAATTTTTCTTCAATTGATGAAACATCAGTCGCATCAAATGATAAACAATACGCCTGGCAGTTATTAGATGATAATAATTCTTCGCAAAAAATAGATGATATTATTATGCCAGAATCAACTAATGATAAAAATTTACCATCAATTGAAGAATTATTAAGTAAACGTTCAAAAGATTTAATTTAAACCTATATAAAGAATTTATAGTAAAAATAATATAAGTATGAGTAAAACATATATATTTAATCAGTATTATATTAATTTAATAAAACTTTTAAAAAAAATTACAAAAAATAATAAAGATAAAAGTAAAACATGTAAAAAAATTTTTAATTCTATAAAAAAAAATTATTTAACTCTTGATAAAAATACAGATGAATATACTATTTTTATAAATAATTATTTAACAAGCGATTTATTTGAATCATATAAAAACATATCAGTTAATATTGAACAAGAAAAAGTTCAAGAAGATACTGAGCAAGAAAAAGTTCAAGAAGATACTGAGCAAAATGATATAAACGAATTAGCAAACAAATGGTTAACAGAAAATTCAACATTACAATTATTTCAAGATATCATATTAGAAGATATTAGAAAAGTTTTAAAAGATGATTTTTTATGCCACCATTATATTAGTTTATTTTTTATATTAACAAGAGAAAAATTAACAGACGAAGAAGCAAAAAATATAATAAATTTATTACAAATGTCAAATTATGATGATGAATTAAAAGAGTTAGATGATAAAAATGATATTTATAAAAAAATATTAGTTAATTTACAGTATATTAAACACGTTAAAATTAAAAAATCAATCGATTTTAACATGGGTGGTATGGAAAATACAACACTTGGTAAATTAGCAAAAGAAATATTAGAAGATGTTGATGTTAATAAATTACAGAAATCAATGGGTGAAAATGGCGATGTATTAAAAAGTTTAGGTGACCCAAATAGTGGTTTTGGAGACATTATATCAAATGTTAGTCAAAAAATGGCAACTAAATTATCAAATGGTGAATTAAATCAAGAAAATTTAATGAAAGATGCCATGAAATTTGCATCAATGATGCCTGGTATGTTTGGAAATCAAAATCAGCAAAATAATAAAGGAGGAGGAGCCAATATGGGAAATATGATGAATATGTTTGCAGATTTAATGAGTAATTCAAATGACAATGATATGCCAGATTTAAATACAATGAAAAATATGGCAAATAAAATGAATAAATCAAAAAATTCAAGAGGGTCTTTTAATGATTCGGCATACAGAAAATTAGCAGCACAAAAAAAAGCAAAACAAAAATTATCAAAAAAACTAAATAATAATATAGATTAATATTAAGAGAAGATATTTTAACAAATGTTTTGGTCAAATGATTTTACAGAATTATTAAAACCTATATTGATAATTAATAATTCAATGACTAATGAAGAAAAACTTAATACTGTAATGAGATTAATATTATTTATAGGATTAATAATAATTTTATTAACAAATAGTACTAAAGTATTTATATTGTTAATTATATTATTATTAATATCTATTTTAATTTATAAATCAGAAAATTTTAATAAAGAATTTTATAGTGATTATATATATGGCAATTGTGTAATGCCAACGAAAGAAAATCCATTAATGAATAGCAATATTTTTGATAAAAAATTTTATAATAGTTGTAATCATAATAATAAAAAAATTAAAAATAAAGTTTCAAAAATATTAGACAATACAATTAATTATGATTCCGGTAATATATATAACAAAAATTTATTAAATTTAGTATTATATACTATGCCAAATAATAATATACCAAATAATCAAGGCGAGTTCGCTAATTGGTTATACAGAGATAATAAAACTTGTAAAGAAGATGGTGGTTCAGCATGTTATTTTTATGAATAAAATAATATAAAAAAATAAAAATATCTATTAATAGGTTACAATGGCTAAATATTCTACATCTATTACATTTTCAAAAGATAATTTAACAGACGATTTAACTACGCGTAAAATCGAATATAAATACAGTGTTATGTCTGGTAATAAATTATGGACAACTACTTATAATAATATAATTAATAATAATGAAATAAATGAATCATTTAATGAATTAACAAGAGATAATAATAATAATATATTTGAAAAAGTTGGAAAAAGTAAAAACAAAAATTGTTGGAATATTAAAGAATTTTGTAACTCAATAGAAAATAAAAAATATAAAAATGATTATAATTGTTATAATTTTAACGATTTACTATTTAATAATATTAACGACGGGTATACTATTATGGATTTTAGCGATGATTCTATTAATAAAATTATAAGAGATAATGATGCTATTCTTATAAAAAATATTTAATTTTTTTTATATATTAATAATAGAAATTCATATTAATTTTATAACAAATATTTATAAAAAAATGATTATTTGTTATTTATTTTTAAATTAACAATGTCAAGCAACATTCCACAGTCATTTTACTGCCCTATTACAAAATGTATTATGACTAATCCATATATTGATAATGATGGAATTACATATGAATATAATGCTATTAAAAATTGGTTAGTTAATAATAACACTTCGCCTATTACTAGAAATAGATTAACTCTCGAAGATTTAAAACCCAATCGTTCCTTATTAGATATTATTCAAAATTATAATAATACATATACATATATTACTGACGAATTTAAATTAGATAAAGATGTATTTGATTTAAATATTTATAAACATTATGATACTGAAAATACTTACTATAATTTAAATATAAATCCAATTAATCCTTTAAATGCACCTTTGGCACCTTTAGATTTAATTTTAGTAATTGACATTTAAAAATCAATGGACGATTTAGCAATTATTCCTAATAATATTGAAAGCGAAAAATTAGGTTATACAATTTTAGATATTACTAAACATGCTATTAATACTGTTATTGAAACACTTAAACCAAATGATAGAATTTCTATTGTTACATTTTCTAATGAGGCAAAAGTTATGTGCGAATTAACAAATATTACTCAAGATAATAAATCATATATCAAAGATATTATTAAAAATTTAGATACAATTGGTGCAACTAATATGTGGTCAGGATTAAATGTAGGTTTACAACAGGCAACTAAATGTCCAAATCGAAATAGTGCTCTGTTATTTTTAACAGATGGTATTCCTACAGAATGTTTGTTACCACCAAGAGGAATTAGCGAAACATTACAAAATAAAATTACTAAAATGAAAAATAATAATTTCAATATTCCAAATATTTATACACTAGGTTTTGGTTACTCTTTAGATACAGAACTACTTGATAATATAGCAAAAATCGGTAATGGTTATTTCTCATTTATTCCAGATTCGGGTTTTGTTGGCACAAACATTATTCATACAATGGCATATATTTATACAATTATTTGTAACAATGTTTATATCGATTTTCATGATAATTTAGGTGATAAACTTGAAATTATTGCGTATAATTCTAATAAATTAGTAAATTTAAATACATTAAATTATGGTTTAAAACGTAATATTATTTTAAAAATTCCAAATAATTATTTACAACATATTTATAACATCAGTTTTACGATTAACTATAAAAAAACAGATGATACATATAATAGTACATTAAATTATAATATTAATTTAACAGATAATTTTGATAATAATTCTAATGTTATAAATGAAATTAATAGATTGGAGTTAGTTAAAATATTATATAATTCTACGCAAGAAACTTTAAAAGATAATTTAAAAGATAATTATCCCGAAGAGTTATTAAATGATATAAATCAATTAATAATGGCGGTTGATGATGAATATTATACTAAATGGGGGAAAAATTATATTTATTCGTTTACTAATGCACATTTACAAGAAAGATGTAATAATTTTAAAGATAAAAGTATTCAAAAATATACAGGATTACTATTTGAAAATATTAAAGAAAATATAGATGAAATTTTCAATAATATCCCGCCACCAATTCCATCAGCATTTAAAAAGAAAGAAAGAAATAGATTTGGTAGACATAATAATGGAATTCTTTATAGTAGACAGATTCAAAATTCTGATAGCGATGATGATAACACTACAGTAAATGTTAGACATTTAAATAGTGCACAATCATTTAGTCGCAGTTTTAATAATACAGATAATGGTTGTTTTCACGAAGATACAAAAATTCTAATGTTTAATAAGACTTTTAAATGTATTAAAGATTTAAAAAAAGGAGATTTTATTATTGATAAAAATGGTAATAAAAGTTCAGTTATTTGTTTAATTAAAAATGCTTGTTATAATAATAAATGTAGTATGGTAGAATTAAATGATGGTACAATTATTACACCATATCACCCTGTATTATGCAATGAAACAAAAGAATGGATTTTTCCCTATACAAAAGGAATTGTTAAAGAATATGATACAAATTATGTTTATAATTTAGTATTAGATACGAATCACAATATTATAAGTAATAAAACAATCTGTGTAACATTGGGGCATAATATTAATACAAATTTTGTAGTTTCTCATGATTACTATGGAACCGAAAAAGTAATTAATGATTTGAAATTAATTAACGGTTATGAATCAGGATTAGTCACTATTTATAGTAGTCAATTAATTCGTTCAAAAGATACAAATCGTGTAATTGGTATAAAAACAATATAAAAAATAAATTATATTAATCAATAATATGAAACATAGTTATATATATTTAGTTCTTTATTTTAGTTTAACAAATGCATATGATATAATAATAGATTATATGTATAATAATTATATAACTAAAAGTATTTATTCTGTACCAAATACTAATAATATTTTACCATTATATTTTAATAAATTATTTAATTTAACAAAATAAATGTTTATAAATATCTTTCTAAATCTGTATTTAATTCTTTTGTCATTTCTATTAAAACTTTTTTATATTCTTTATCACTATAATTATGCGAATTTATATTACTATACTCACTTGTAAAATCATATATAGAATTAGGATAATTAATTATATCTTTTACTACAGGTGTATAATCATATAAGGTTTCTAAATTAGTAGTTAAATAATTATATTTATAATAAGGGTAATATGTATAATTTAATATTGAACCGTTTTGAACAAGTTCTTGAAGTAATATAACTGTTTTATCAGATGTTTCTTCAAATAATGTATTATCATATTGAACAATTGGTAAATTTCTTGCGAAATATTTATATTTAGGAGTATAATAATTATTATAGTCTAAAATAATGGGGAAATTTATACTACCAATATTAAGATAGAATTGCAAATTATATTTATCAGAAGATTTTTCGGATTCTACAAATCCTATATGCAAATGTATATTTTCTTTTAAATTAGTATTTGAATCATTTGACAATGTCTTTTTATCAGTAAAATATTTTATATTTTTAAATATAACTTTTAATTGTGAATTTGTAAATGGTTCTCTACCTTGTGCTATATTTATTGGTTTTATATTTTTATAATAACAATCTAAAATATAATTATATATTGGCACCGTATCATAACAATTTGTAATAATTTTTCCATTCGGTAAAACTGTTTTTATTTTTGATAAATATTTTAATTTTTTTATATGCATATCATTAAAACTTTCGTGCGTTAAAGGATCAACATCATTTAAATCACAATTTATATATTTCTGTCTAGGTGATTTTTTTGAAGGTGTTAATTCTTTTGCATACTCTTTAAATTTATCTGCCTCCAATGCTAGTTTTAGTTTTAAATCTGAATTTAAATTTTTATTAATACTTCTTTCTTTTTCTCTTTTTAATTTAAATGTTTCTAATGATTTTTTCTTAATTTTTAATGGTTCATACATTAATTTTAATGAATTTTTAATATCACCTGTATCTCTTGTCATTTTCACAGAAAAATAAGGTGATAACTTTTTACCTAAGAATTTTTCATTATATATTTTTAAATTTTTATCATATGATTTTAATTCTGTTTTATATTGTTTTTGTTTTTTTTCAATATCTTTTAATCTTGTTTCCATATCATCATTTTTTAAATCTAGCATATTTCTTGTCATCTTGTATTTTTGTAATTCTTGAGAAATAATTACTGGTTTTGGTGGTGTTGGTGGTTCAGGTAATTCTGAATTATATTTATCTATAATTGGTTCATATTCTTTATTCGCACTTTTATCTTTTGCCTTTTTTGATTCTATATGTAATTTATCAATATCAAATATAGATGATATATAAAATAATTTGAAAGTATCTTCTGTTGCATAATTTGCTATATCTTTATTATCTTGAATAATTGAATCACTATTATTATCGGCCCAGAACGATATTCTTTCAGCAGCAAATGCAGATATATAATGGAAATGATTATCATTTTCATTCCATAAATTGTTTTTTGTTATCCATATTATATTTAATTTTAATACCTTACCTATTTTTTTCCATATATTTTCAATAAAAGATATAGCATTTTTCTTAATTGCTATAGAAAATATTATATTCATTATTGTTTTTAACCTTCTGATATTATATTTTATACTATCTGTAATTGCATCAAATCTTGAACGAATATCAACATTTTTCCCATACATAAAATATTCATTATAAATTATTTTTCTCAATAAACTAAGTGGTGTAATATAATATACAATTTCTTTAACATATTCTACCATCAATTCAATTAATGGAGACATTTTATATTTCCATTTATACATTGCCTGACTTCTATTTAATTTAAGTTCAATTAAATCAGAATTATAATTAATAGAACCTGTTATATTATTTGAAACCATACTGTTAAATAGTTCATAAATATCTAAATCTTTATTTAGACTATTATTATTCAATAATTTAATTTGTTCTATAATAGTTTCATAAAGATATAAAGTTTCATAATAATAATAATTTTTTACAGATTCTGAAAAATTATTTATATTTTTGTTAATAAAAAAATGGGCAAATAGAAAATCATACACAATAGCCTCATTTATATTATTTATATCTTCAGTTTTATTATAAAATACACCTTTATTTTTAACTAAATAATCAACCCATTTTTCATTTGGGAATTTTTCTTTTATTTTTTCAATATAATTATAATCTTTAAATATATAATAATGAGCTGTTGGTAAATTATTTCTTATTTTAGTTTCAAAAACATTTTGTATATAAATATTTTTATTTTTATATTTATTATAAAGATAATTATAAAATTTTTCATATAATTTAACATAATTACTACCTGGCATGATAGATACTTTTGTATATTTTTTAGTAAAAGGATCAATGGTTGGATATTTAATCCATTTATTTAAGGCATCATCTAAATCATCGCCACCTTGATCATTATTATTACTTAAAGTTGTAAAATCAGTTTTAGGAATATTATTAAAATCATAATCGCCAAATTTATCAATATTATTATTAATCCAAACTAATATTAGATTATAAATACCATCTGGCGTCGCTGTATTTATTTGTATATAAGTTTCTTTTTTTTGTTTAGTTAAAAATAAACTTTTAACTTTATTATATACGGGATTACCCTCTTTTAAATAATCAAGCCATAATTTTATTTCATTTATTTCTAATTTTTCTATTTTATTATTTAATTCCTTCTGTTTACTCATTCTTATTAATATATTATATTATTATTTATTAGTAAATGAATCTTTTTATTAAATATAATAAAGAATTTGCAGATATGATGAAAATAAGTGAATCTACAAGTAAATGTACAAGAAATAAATGTAATAATTTGCACGAAAATTTTATAAAAAAAAAAGCAGAAATCGCAGAAAAAATAAAAAAAGAAAGTGATATTATTCTTCAAAAAACAGAAACAAAAAATTTTGAAAAAAAAGTACTTGAACTTAATAATTATTTCTTATCAACAGAAGCATATAAAAACTATATAACACAAAAAATAAAAGATAAAAAAACAGTATATGCATTTCAAAAAGAATTAAAAAAAAAGAGTATAAAATATAATAAATTAGTTAAAGAATATAATAAAAATCCTGATATTAAAAAACATAAAAATAATATACAATTATATAAAAAAGAATTAGTAAAATCAAATGAAGCATTATTACTAAAAAAATGTAGTTTTAAAGAATGTAATAAATTACATAAAACAGGTGTAGAATTTATAAAAAAATTTGCAGATACATTATGTAATAAAGAAAAAGCATATTGCGATGTAATAAAATACATAAATAAATTAAATATAAATAACTTAACTTATAAACAAAATAGTGAATTAATTGAAATTATTAAAAAATCTAAATTATTATAATTCCTTTAATTTTTGTTTATTTATTTCATCTAGTGTATCTAAATAATACCATTTTTTTTCAACAATATCCCATTTTGCACCATATGATTTAGCAATATTTTTTTTTGCATAATTTATATTTAAATAATTTTTTGGAATAACTATTTGTGTAACCTTTTTTTTCTTCTAAATTTTTTAATTTTTCTTTATTTTCATCTGAAATATTATTATAATAAAACCATTTTTTATTTTTTAAATCCCATTTTGCACCTAATAATTTTGCAGCATCTTTATTTTCAAATGCTATATTAATATACACTTTATTATTATCTGTATTTTTAATACCAATTGCCATATTTGCAAGTTCATCAGCTTTTGCGTTACCTTTAGAATGTATATCATCTTTATTAGTATGTGCCTCTATGTGAATTAAATTAACATTTGGCAAATTTTTAAAATAAGTATATGCCTTTTTAACTAAATTTAAATTAGGTGGTTCTTTATCAAAAATCCAATTTTTTTTATGTAACTTATCACCATATGTAGTAGCACATTTAATAACATATTCAGAATCTGTATATAAATTAACCTGCTCATCTTTAATAATTTCTTCTTGTAATATTTCTAATGCTCTTATAAAAGCAGTTAATTCAGCTATATTATTACTATGTTTATCACCTTCTACTTTTTTTGATTCATTTCTAGCATCATTAACACCGAAATAAATACCATACCCAGATAATGCATTAGATTTTCCATTATTGATACACGCGCCATCTGTATATACGTTGATCATTTTATATTATGTTTATATAATATATAATCATTTTTTAAATTATTTCCTGTATTTTTTTAAAAATATCTACAAATTCACTAGTAATATATTTATTTAAATAATATGGTTTAATTACTTTTAGATTTTCATAATAATCTAGTAAAATATTAGAAGCATTATTTATAAATGTTCCATTAATATTTTTATTTAAATAATATTTCATATATATAATAATTAATATAGTCTTTGTTATAATTCCACCACTATTTGTATTTGATAAATTGGTAAGAGTTACTAAATTATTATATAATTTACTATCGTCATTATATTGTATATAATTTAATTTTAATTTAATATTATTTATATATTTAATTAATTCATTATAATTTTTTGTTTTACATAATCCAATAACAACATATAAGTCGTATTCATATTTAAAAACTCTTAATTTATTATATGTAAATGTTACGTGTTTATTACAATTGTGTTTACTTATAATGAAACTTAAATGTTCTTTAGATTTATTAGATGGAATTATTGTATTATTATCTATATTAAATAATTTATAAGTTTCATTGTATTTAAAATTAAAGAAATGTTCAACATAATTATATATATTATATATATTATCAAATATTTTTAATTCATTATATTTAGAATTAATATTTGCATTTTTTAAATTAATTTTAAATAATCTGTTATAAAAATCGCATATATTCTTTTTATTTTTGTTACTGCAAAAATATAATGTATATGCTTCATTATATGAGAAAAAGTAATTATATATTTTAATAGTATTATGTATTAGTAAGTTATTGCGTGTATCTAAACCATTTTTAATTTCATTTGCCAATGGAATTTTAGTATGTTTAATATATAAACTATTATTAAAATTTTTTAAATCATTAATAGTATAATAACTATTGTAAATATGTTTTAATAATTTTTCATTATAATTGTTTAAAATAATTGAATTTGAATTTAGTATTAAATATTTTATTTGAGTATTATATTCTTTATTTATTTGCACCAAATTGATAATATGTTTTATTTCATTATTAAAATAATTAATAATATTAATTAATAAATTTGAATCTAAACATTGAATTGTTATATTATATTTATTGCGTAATACTCTTTCATTATATTTATTTTCTAAATAAACAACATTATTTTTCATTAATTTAATTAACTTATAATGATTATGTATATTATTAATATCATACTTCGAGATTATAAATTTTTCAAATAGTTCATAATCTTCTTTCATTTTAATATTAAAATATTTTACATTAAATGTCAATTTTTATTTTAACAATTTATGATTGCCTATTTCAGCAGGTTTCCAAGATATATATAAAATATTTGTATTTGGTGGGGATAGTATGCTAACAAAAAATCCATTTTTTTTCATAGCATCTACTATATATTCAACACAATCACTAACATTATATAGATGTTTACCTATAATAAAATATGGTATTTCAAAAAACATGCATAAACCACCATTTTGTGCGGTTGTTTTAATTTTTTTATGACATTTTAAAATAATTTCATTAAAAATAGTATGTTTATTTTTATCTTTTTTATTTTTAATATCATATAAACTCTGTAAAGATAATTGTGGGGGTGGCATTTTTATCTAATTATTAATAATTAATAATATAAAAAATTAATAATTTTATACAAATAAATTATTTTTTGTTTTAAAATATTCTTCTAAATTATTATAGCCCCCAATAAATTGTTTATTATAAAAAATCATTGGTAATTTATCATATTCATATGAAATTAATTCGCACATATATTCTAAAAATTGATTTTTAGCTTTTTGCGTTATTAATAAATTATCAACATTAATATATTCATAACTTATACCTTTCATATTAAGAAGATAACACGCTTTTTCACAAAAAACACAATTCGATTTAGATATTACTAAAAATTTATTTTCTGGTAATTTAATATCTTCTAATTTATTTATTTGCGTTATTGTGCAATGCGACAATTGATTTTCTAAATTATCTATACTTGTTTCATTCATCTTTCTAATAATTAGTAATATAAAATTATTTTTATATAAATAAAAAAAATTTATTATAATTTATTAAACCAATCTATTATTTTATCTGCTTCTCTTGAACCACTATATTCAATGGGATTACCATTTACTAATGCTTGTATATGTGGAAATCCTTGTATTTTAAATTTATCTACTAATTCATAATATTTACTACTAGTTTCATCAAAATGTTCAGTATTTTTATTTAACATTTTTTCAATTTCTTTCCAGGTAACAGTAAATTTTTCACAATGAGGACAACCATTCATTGAAAAATATTGCAATATTTTATTACCTGATGTGAAAGATTCTTTTAATTTAATAGAACCATAGACAATGACTAAAACAATTACACATATTAAAAGAAATAATGCTAATAACTTGTAATTACTAGTTTTTTTCATCTAATATATTGATAGAAAAAAATATTTTTTAAATAATAATATTACCCGATATATTATTATTCGTTATATAGTAATAAAAATTCAAAAAAGTTGAATTATTATATTTATTCATATTATATAAAAATATATAATTAAATACATCAAAATGTTGTATTTGGTATAAATAAAATATAAATTTAAATATTAAATTATATTTAATAATAAGCATTCTTTCATTTAAATTATTATAATTTAGTATTAAATTATTTAATGAATTAGTATTATTTATAATATTTATTGAATAATTTTGTTTTACTAAATCATTATAAATATTATTTGCATCATTATTATTATTAACAATTATAATGGAACGATAAATAGATTTTTCAGAATAAATATGGTTAATATTATTAATAAAATTTTTTAATATAATATTATTCATAAAATATAAAACAGTAATTTAATTATAATAAACTAATATTATTTATTCTTATATTAAAATATGTATAAGAAGTATAGTTGAATTATAATATAAAAAATATGTATAATAATGATGATGATATTATTAAAATAGATTTGTCAGAATTTAAAAAAAAATTAACTGAATTAAATAATTTGGATATTGTTTTTCCTGCAAATATATTAGAAAAAAAAAAAATTTAATAGAAACATATAACTGTTTCAATATAAAATATGACCCTAGAAGTGTTTGGGAGAAAAAAAAAATTTAAAAATACAAATAAATATTATGAAACAAAAAATAAATTATACACTTTTACTACGAATAATGATAATATAACTAAGCAAAATTTAACTAGTTTACTAAATAAATTATCAGATAGAAACAAAATAAAAATTATGGAAAAAATAGATACAATTATTGAATCAAATATAAATAAATTAGATGAATTATTTAATGATATTTTTAAATATATTGAAAAATTATATGATATTAAGTATATTGAAATTATAAAAAAATTTGAAAAATATAATAGTAATATTATTATAAATTATTTTGATGATTATATAATTAATAAAAAATGGATAATTGATATTAAAAATAATATTATGGATGATAATAATTATGATGAATTTTGTAATTATAATAAATTAAAAAATAAACAAATAAATATAATAAAAACTTTATGTTTTTTACATAAAACAGAAGATAAAAAATATCATAAACAATATAATAATCTATGTAATCTAATTTTTAATGAATTTAAAACTAATTATGAAAATAATAATTTTAAATATATTATTGATTATTTATTAGAATTATTAGGTATTTTATCATTTAATCGTTTATCAACTAATATTACTGAATATTTCCAGTTATTTAATTTAAAAAAAATTAATAATTCTACTAAATTTTTAATTTTAAATATTATTGAAAATTCTAATTAATATTTTCTTTTATAAATAGTAGATAATATATTAAAGATGAAAAATATTATAACACCTGGTTATATCGGAAACTTTATTGTTAATTTATTTATATTTGTATTATTAGCGTGTGTATATACATACATACAAAAACTTGAAACTGCTGGAAATTGTGATTGTGAATTAGATTATCCTTATTTGAAATTTATTAAATCATTTAGCTTATTTGCCTTCGTATTTTTACTATTTGTAATGTTAGTACCCCCGGGCACAGTTTTAGCTGATTTATTTGGTTCACAAATAACAGGATTATATGTATTTGTATTATTTGTATTCTATATAGTATTTGCCGTATTTTTATTTATGACAATGACTTATACAAGATTATTAATAACAGAAAAATGCAAATGTTCTGAAGACATAAGAAGAGAATTAATTTATGCCGGTTCAACTATTGAAATATTATTATTGGCTATGTTTGTATTAATAGCAATAGTTTTCCCATTATTATTAAGTTCATTATCAATATTATTTAAAAATATGAAATCAGTTAGTTCAACAATTGAAGAAAATTTAAAAAATCCCGTTAAAGGTATTACTAAATTACCTTCACAAGTTGCCGAAGTTGGCAAACAAGTTAAAGAAGTTGTTTCTACAACCGCAAAAGGTGTAAAATCTTTAACTAAAAAATAAATTAAATATTTAAACTTCGTTTATTTTTACCTTTATTATTTGATTTTAAAATATTAATATCTGCTGTATCCTCTATAATTGATGTTATTTCTTCATCGCTTACCGATAATGTTTCTATATTATTTGTATTAGGTTTACTATCATATGTAATATCTTTATGAACATTATCTATTATAGAATCTATTTCACTAATTGAATCATCATCGTCATCCATTTGATTTATATTTTGACGCATTGAACCATTTCCTAAATTATTAAATAAACCACTTACCATTCCAAATAATCCGGGACCATTTACTTGATTACCACTTGTATTATTATTTCTAGTCTGTGGATTTATATATTCTTTTGTTGCTGCTTCTTGAAATTTTTTCATTAATTCGGGATTTGATTTTAATACATTTTGAACATCGGGCAATGGTTGTTCTTTAAACATTCTATTTGTTAAATGAAACATAAACGCACTTCCTGATAAACTAATAAATAATCTTAATTCAGGTGCCATTTTTTTCCCAGTGTGTTTATATTTATCGTGTAATTCTTCAAAAATATCATCATAATCACATATATTGTCGTGAATTTGTTCAGACCAACCATCTAATTGTATAGCAAATGGATCATATCTATTATTTAAATACTCTGAACCCGTTACAAATGCCATTAACATTTTTCTTTGGAAACGAATACTTGAATCTATTTCTTTTTCTTTTAATAATTTATTATATTCTAATCTCATTTCTTCAATATCTGAATTTAAATTAAATTTAAAGGGAACTTTAAAACCTCTTTGTTCAAGTCTATCAAGTTGATATATTATTTCCTTTTTTTCTTTTAAATTATCGGATAAAATATTTTGATTACCTTTAAAAGATTTTGTTGTACTTCTTGATACTTCTGAACCACTATTTGAATATTCAGATGCAGTATCTGATACTTTTTTACTTTTTCTACTGGATTTTGAAGATGCTTCTGATGTTCCACTTGAAGAAGCAACACTTGATGCACTCGATGCACTGGATGCACTAGAAGATGATATAATATCACTGCTTATATTTTTTTTATTAAATATCATATCATCTCCCGCCCTTAAAGTACCAAATTTATTATTTTGATTTGGGTTAAACTTATTTCTATTTAAATTAAAAATTTCATCTCTAGAATTATTGCCAAAATTCATTTATATATATTATTTTATTTCATATGTTTATATAAAAATATAATTATATTTATATAAATAAATGAATTCCAACAATATATTTTTTGATTTTAATTTTAACAATAATTATAATACTTATATTACAATTAACATTAATAAGGGATTAGGTCATCAATTATTTAAAATTGCTACAGCATATTCATATGCAATTGAAAACAATAAATCATTAATATTTCTTAATGATATTAATAATAAAACATATTGGGGTAGTTTATTTAGTAATAAATTAAATATTTTAGATAAAAAAGAATTCGATAATATAGAATTTATTAAAGAAAAAGAATTAAAGCCATATTTTTATAGTGAATTCCAAGAATATACTACACATAAAAATATTTTACTTGATGGTGACTTTCTTTCTTTTAAATATTTTGATAATAATAATACTAAAAATTTTTTAAGACATCTTATTTATTCTTGTGATGACTATATGTATAAAGCATATGATATTTATAACTCTATAAAAGATTATTTTAATAATTGTAGTGATAATGATATTGTTTCAATGCATTTTAGAAAAAATATAGATAATGCGTTGGATATAAACTATTATATAAAAGCATTAGAAAAAATAGATGATAATGTAAATAATATAGTAGTATTTTCTGATAATATTGATTGGTGCAAAAAAAATATAAGTAGTGATATTTTCAATAAAAAAAATATATATATCGTAGACATTGATAATGATGAAATTGAATTCATATTATTATCATTTATAAAGCATAATATTATATCAAACTCTACATATAGTTTAATGGCATCATATATTAGTTATTATGATACTGCAAAAACTATTATTGCTCCAAAAAAATGGTTATCAAATATAAATGTGGCTGAAATATATCACAAAGATATTACTTATATTATATAAATTAATAAGAAAGCATCATAAGTAGAACATCAAAACTATCAATATTAACATTTGTTTCATATGTCCCTTCAACATAGTAAATATCAATATTATTATTTGTAAAATACACGTAATAATGTTTATCATCGCTAAACAATGTAATTGTATCACTAGTAGTATATCCAGTTGTTTTAATATTATTATCTGTATATTTTGCCATTAATTCTTTAATTATTAAAATAATATCATCACTTACAATTTCCCAATTTTTAAAAGCATCTAAAAATAAATCTTTATCTTCTTTTTCAATGTCTTTATTATATTTATAAATTTTAATTTGTTTATTGATATTATTCACAATCAAATCAAAATTATCGTAATTCATTTTGTTAATATGTATTGTAAATACATTACTCATTTTTTTTTTATTTTTAAGAATATTTTATACAAAAATATTATTTTTTTATTATTTGTTTAAATTTATTTTTTGATATACTTGGACATCCACCTAATAATTCATATTTTTCTTTAACACCACTTAATAAAACAGGTTTACTTAAAACATTGAAAGTAATTTCTCTATATTTTTTACAATTATATGTATCGTAGATTATATTGTTTTTAAAACAATGACAATTTATAAATTGTTTCATTACATTTTCATAAGTATCTTGATTAATTTGCAATAGTTCATTTTTAACATCTTCATTTAATAATTTAGCTATTGCATATATATATTTTTTTAAATTTATTATTTTTTCTGGTTTATTATCAGTTTGATAATCGATAATACAAACACTTTGTTGTGTATTAAAATAGAACATTTTATCATATATTTTAATTAGTGTATTAAATTTATCATATTTAGTCATAAAATTCTCTAAATTTATATCACTAATACAATAACCATACGATGCATAACAACAAATAATTGTATAAAATAATTCAAATACTTGTCTTATATCAAGTGTTGTTTTTAAATTTTTAAAAATAGTACCATTTACATAACTATTAAATATAATTGATTCGTTTTTTTTATTATTTAACAATAATGTATCATTATATTTTAATTTACAACTATTCATATATCCAAATAGTAATAACAAATTTGATGTAATATTATTTATAACTAATCTTGAATATAATATTGAAGTAATTAATTCATTTGTATATAAACATTCATATTCATCATCTTCATCGTCTTCATTAAAACCTTTACAAACTTTAAGTATAACATGTTTAACATTATTATTAAAATATGTTGATTTTGTAATACAACTGTTTATAATATCTGCAATATACACATCATTGCTACCACTTGTTAAAAATTTGATATTAGTTAAACTATTAATATTACAGTTACACATATCTGTATTTGTAAGGATTGGTATATCATACATATTTTTATCAAAAAGTAAATTATTATATATATTTTTTAAAAAAACATTGTAATCATTTTTGTTAATATATTAAGTATCACTTATATAATAATTATATTCAGTCATTTGATTTCTATATTTTAAAAAGAAATAAAACTTGTAGTTATTTAAAAAATGATATTATATTAAAATAATAAACTTAATGGAAGATTTAAAAAAATATCTATTAAAAAATAAAATATTCAACAAAACAGAATTAAAAACATTACAATATTCTAAAATAAATAATTGTAATATGTGCAATAAAAAATGTGGTGAATTAGTTAAACTTAGTGAATGTAATTTAAAAACAATTATTTGTTATGAATGTATGGATAATTTACACGATAATTATAATTTAAATACAACAAATAAAGAGTTGTTTAAATGTCTATGTTGCAATAATAAAATTTATAATTATATAAATTTTGTATAAAAAAAAGTTTAACGTCCCCAACAGGGTTCGAACCTGTGACCTAACGGTTAACAGCCGTTCGCTCTAACCAACTGAGCTATGAGGACGGGGACTATTCCCATACATATATATATTCTAATCTTTATATACTTTTTTAAATCTTTGAGTTTCACGTAAAAAATACCATATAAAAAAATGAATTTTAAAAGATATAAATAAATATGGATATTGAAGACATTATTAATAAAAATATAAATACAGATTGGAAACCAGTTTTAATTAAATTGTTACAACCTTATAAAAAAGATATTAATAATGATTTAAATAATGAAATAAATGAATATACAAAAAAAAGAATTTTTCCAAATGAAAATTTAATATTTGCTTGTTTTAATTATTTTGATATAAAAGATTTAAAATGTTTAATAATTGGACAAGATTGTTATCATAC
>MDTA01065534.1_pt1 | contig 23899 bp, 17 predicted proteins | sample 811151 | NCBI WGS metagenome assembly MDTA01 (sample SAMN05326648, study PRJNA326480) | marine metagenome | isolation source: seawater | place: Indian Ocean: South | collected 2010
AGGGATTCGAACCCTCGATACGCTTTTGGCGTATACACACTTTCCAGGCGTGCGCCTTCGACCGCTCGGCCACCTCTCTAAGTTAGAATGCTAAATAACAAAAAATAGATTGAGTCACCTAGAAATTATAAGGGTTTAATTATTGCTTATTATTAAAAATAGAGTTTGCTGTCTCAGTAGTTTTTTTTGCAATATATTCTAAAGAAACATTGTAGCATTCCGCTACTTTTTTTGCAATAATAGGTAAATAGCTACTTTCATTTCTTTTGCCTCTGTGAGGAACTGGAGCTATATAAGGAGCGTCTGTTTCAAGAACAATTGAATCGATGGGGATGTCCTTAATAAATTTATCAATTTTTCCATTTTTAAAAGTAATTACACCACCAATTCCTAGCTTCATATTCAAATCAATAGCTTTTTTTGCTTGATTGATTGTTCCCGTAAAACAATGGAATATACCTCTAAGTCTTTCGCTTTTATTTTCCTCTAAAATTTCAAATACTTCATCAAAAGCTTCTCTACAATGAATAACTATTGGTAAGTCATATTCTTTTGCCCATGAAATTTGTTTTTTAAATACATTTTGCTGATTTAATAAATTTGTCTTATCCCAGTATAAATCAATACCAATTTCCCCTATTGCACAAAATTCATTTAAATCAAGATTTTCTTTTACATGCTTTAGCTCCTCATCATATTGGTTATTCACATGGGTTGGATGTAACCCAGTCATAAGAAAAATATTTTCTGGGTACTTAGATTTCAGGCTCAACATTTTATCCGTATAAGTCTTGTCTATTGCAGGAAGAAAAAATTTATTAATTCCATTTGATATTGCAGTTTTGATTTGATCATCTCGATCCTTATCAAATTGCTCAACATATAAATGAGTATGAGTATCTATTAATTTCACATTGTAAAAGTACTACATTAGCAAAAAGAAATTATTAGAAAATGTTAACACCTGATATAAACCATAAGATCTCTCTAAAATTATATTCTCTTGAATCTAAACATTTATATTGTAAAATAGAACTGAATAATGTAACAGGATTTTTTTTAATTGACAGTGGAGCTTCAAAGTCATGCATAGATCTAGAAAAAAAAGATAAGTTTAAATTAAAAAAATTTAAAAAATCTTATTCTGCTTCAGGAGCAGGTAATGAAAAATTTGATGCATATAAAACAAAAAAGGGGGAGTTTAGTTACAATAAAAAAGTGATTGATAAACTAAACTTTCTTCTAATCGATATGGGACCAATAAATACTGCTTTAAATAAAATAGACAATATAAATATAGATGGAATTATAGGTGTAGATTTTCTTTTGAGAAATAATGCAGTATTGAACTTTGAAAAGATGAAATTATATATTTAAAGCTCTAATGCTTTTTTTAAATTATTTCCCATCAATAAATTAATTGGATCTTCCAGTGCTTCTTTAACAGCTACTAAAAAACCAACAGACTCTTTACCATCAATTATTCTATGATCATAAGAAAGTGCTAAATACATCATAGGACGTATTTCAACCCTTCCCATTATTGCAATGGGACGCTCAAGGATATTGTGCATTCCTAAAATTGCAGATTGTGGAGGGTTAATTATTGGTGTAGATAACATTGATCCAAAAACACCACCGTTGGATATTGTAAATGTTCCACCCGTCATGTCATCAACAGTAATTTTACCATCCCTTGCAGCTACAGCAAGTCGTTTTATTTCAGACTCAATTTGACTAAAAGTTAGGCTCTCGGCATTTCTTACAACAGGGACCATTAAACCCTTAGGGCCAGATACGGCCACAGATATATCACAATAATCATATGTTATTTGATGATCACCATCAATCATTGAGTTAACATCCGGATACATTTTTAGTGCTCTGACAACTGCTTTAGTAAAAAAACTCATAAATCCAAGATTAACATCATGTTTGGAAATGAAAGCTTCTTTATGTTCTTTTCTGATGTGAAATATATTAGATAAATCAGCCTCATTGAAAGTTGTCAACATTGCTGTTTGATTTTTTGCAGATACTAATCTTTCAGCTACTTTTCTTCTCAATAATGACATTTTTTTACTTTCTGATTTTCTTTCTCCACCAATAGGTATTGTACCCATTGAAGGTTTAGCTTTTTCAACGTCTGATTTAGTTATTCTTCCATCTCTTCCAGATCCTACAACAGAGGATATATCAATATTTTTTTCAGAAATAATTTTTTTTGCAGCAGGAGAAGGCGTACCTGTTGCATAATTTTTAGTTTGCGATTCTTCCTTTTGAATAGGATCAAGATTTTTGATTTCAGTTTTAGGTTCAATAATGCCTTTTGCTGGTTTACCTTCAGTATCAATGGTGCAGACTACTTCTCCAACATTGACTGCGTCTCCTTCTTCAGCTTTTAGAATTATTGTCCCGCTTACTTCCGCTGGAAGTTCAAGAGTTGCTTTGTCTGAATCAACTTCAGCTACTGCTTGATCTTTTTCAACGTAATCCCCATCTTTAACTAACCACTGGGCGATTTCTACCTCAGTAATTGATTCTCCAGGAGAAGGTACTTTCATTTCTAGTATCATTTTATAAACTTTTAATTTTTGTTTTTTCTTTTTTGATTATCCTTTGAACTATCAAAAACATACTCTATTACTTCTTGATGACGTTTATTAAATCTGGTGGAGCTTCCAGCTGCTGGAGCACCATACATTCTTCTACTTGCAACTCTCATTTTAGTTGCTTCAGGTAAATGTAATAATAAATGACTCCAAGCCCCCATATTTCTTGGTTCCTCTTGAGCCCATACAAAATCATCCGAAGATTTGTATTTTATCATTATGTTTTTAATTTCTTTTTCAGGCAATGGGAATAATTGTTCAACCCTAATTAAAGCAACATCATGTTCTCTTTTCTTTATTTTTCTCTCTTTTAAGAGATCATAATAAAATTTTCCAGAGCAAAATACTACAGTTTTGATATTGTTTATATCAACTTCAAAATCATCAATTATTGTTTTAAAACTTGAATTAGTAAAATCACTAATTTTTGAGACTGCATCTGGATGTCGAAGCAAACTTTTAGGTGAAAAGATAATTAGAGGTTTTCTGTATTTGGCTTTTAATTGTCTTCTCAATACATGAAATAAATTTGCTGGTGTTGTACAGTTTACTACAAACATATTATCTTTTGCACACATTTGTAAATATCTCTCAACTCTTGCTGAAGAGTGTTCGGCACCTTGTCCTTCATATCCATGGGGTAATAATAAAACTATTCCATTTTGTAATTTCCACTTATCTTCTGCAGAAGTAATGTATTGGTCAATGATTATTTGCGCTCCATTTGAAAAATCTCCAAACTGTGCCTCCCATATTGTGAGTGCATTAGGACTAGCCATTGAATAACCATAATCATAACCTAATACACCATATTCAGATAATAATGAATTATAAATTCTAAATCTCCCTTGGTCATTTTTAATTTTATTTAACAATATTATTTCCTCTTCCGATTCCTCCTCTACTAAAATTGCATGACGGTGAGAAAATGTACCTCGTTCAACATCTTGACCAGACAGTCTTACATCATGTCCTTCCGACAAGAGTGTTCCATAAGCAAGTAATTCTCCCATGCCCCAATCCAAAACTTTATTATCAAAAAACATTTTTTTTCGTTCAGAAATTAATCGTTCTGCCTTCCTTAAAAATTTTTTATCACCTGGTGTTTTACAAATAGCATTAGCAACCTCTGTAAGTGATTCGATACAAACTTTTGTGACTACTTGCTTTTTCATCGCAAACTCGTCAACTCTCTCAATATATGGTGCAATATTTTTCCATTCATCATACATAAATGGATTAATCACTGTTTTTTTTAATTTTCTTGAATCAGTAAGATTTTTTTCTAAAGAAGATTTATAATTCTTCTCTAAAGTTTTCAAATAATTTTCATTGATTATACCACTCTCAATTAGTTTAGATGCATAAATATCTCTAGAATTAGGGTGTTTAGAGATATTTTTGTATAGTTTTGGCTGAGTAAATCTTGGTTCATCTCCTTCATTATGACCATACTTTCTGTATCCAAGTAAATCTATAAATACATCACTATTAAATTTCATTCTATAATTTAAGGCAAAAAGAACTGCATGAACAACAGCTTCGACATCATCCGCATTAACGTGCATCACGGGAGATAGAGTTACTTTACCAACATCAGTACAATAGGTGCTTGACCTTGCATCTAGATAGTTTGTTGTGAAGCCAATCTGATTATTAACAATTATGTGAACAGTACCTCCAGTTGAATAACCCTTGAGACTTGCCATTTGAACTATTTCATATGCTAATCCTTGTCCAGCAATAGCTGCATCACCATGAACTATTATTGGTAATACTTTGGAAGTGTCATTTGAATAACTATTTTCAAGTTTTGCCCTTGCAATACCTTGAACAACTGCTCCTACAGTTTCTAAATGTGAAGGGTTTGGTGCAAGACTTATATTGATTTTTTTTCCGTCTTTATTTGGATCTATTTTTGAAGTCCATCCCATATGGTATTTAACATCTCCATCAAAAACATCATCATCGTAATCTTTACCATCAAACTCACTAAATATGTCTTTTGTTGATTTTCCAAAAATATTAGCTAATGTATTAAGTCTTCCTCTATGTGCCATTCCCATAACAAATTCTTCAACCCCTAAATCATCGGCTGCTAAAATTAAGGAATCGAGTGCAGGTATTAATGACTCTCCTCCTTCTAGTGAAAACCGCTTTTGACCAACATATTTTGTATGTAAAAAGTTTTCAAAATTTACTGCTTGGCTAAGCTTATTTAAAATATGTTTCTTTTCATCAGATGAAAAGTTTGGGGAATTCACATTGATGTTAAGTCTTTCTTGGATCCAACTTAATTTTTTAGGATTACGAATATACATGTATTCTATTCCTATCGCATCACAATAAACCTTTTTTAAATGAACTATAATATTTTTTAAACTAGTTGGACCAATTCCCATTATGGATCCTGCATTAAATGTAGTATCTAAATCAGATTCAGATAAACCAAAATTTTCAATATCTAATGTTGGAGAATATTTACGTCTCTCTCTAACTGGATTTGTTTTTGTAAATAAGTGGCCTCTAGTTCGATATCCGTCTATTAATTTAATAACCTGAAACTCTTTACGTACTGACTCCGGAACCTCTTCATTTTCTAAAACATCAGCGCCTGTTTCTATTCCAAAATCGAATCCTTGAAAAAAAGCTCTCCAGCTTGGCTCTATAGTATCGGGAGCCTTTAAATATCTGTCATACTGCTCTTCAAAATAACTAGTATGGGCAGTATTTAAAAATGAATAATTGTCCATGAATTAGATTCTAAGAATTATCATTAATGTAAAATTAATCATTTATAAATAATGCATGTTAATGATTAATAAATTAAATAAATTTTCCTTATAATTTTTTGAAATTAACGTAGAATTAAAATGTGAATAACAAAAAACAAAAAAGTATCCTAAAAAAGATTAAATCACCAAATATTTTTTTGACTTTTGTGTTATGTTTGGATTAATTGATTGTAACAATTTTTATGTCTCCTGTGAAAGAGTTTTTCAACCAATTTTTAATGAAAAACCGGTAGTAGTGTTGTCAAATAATGATGGTTGTGTTATTTCTAGAAGTAATGAAGCAAAAAAGTTAAAAATTCCTATGGGGGCTCCTGCTTTTAAATATAAAAAAGAATTTAAAAAGTATAATATTAAGGTTTTTTCGTCAAACTATGCACTTTATGGTGACATGAGTAGAAGAGTAATGAGTATACTAGAACATTTTACCCCTAATGTAGAAATATATAGTATTGACGAAGCTTTTTTAAAGTTTAATAATTCTAAATATTTTGATGTTGTAAAAGAAAGCCATAAAATGAGAAAACAAATTAATCAATGGACTGGGATTCCGGTTTCAATTGGTTTAGCTCCCACTAAATCGTTAGCAAAAATAGCTAATAAAATTGCTAAAAAATTTAATACTAAAACATTAGGAGTGTATGCTTTAGACAGTCAAGAAAAAATAATAAAAGCTCTTAAGTGGACTCCTGTGGAAGACGTATGGGGTATTGGTCGAAGGCAAAGTAAACTACTTCATTCCATTGGGATTAAAAATGCTTTTGAATTTACTTCCTTATCTGATCAATGGGTCAAGAAAAATATGAGTGTTATAGGTCTCAGATTAAAAAAAGATTTATCTGGTTCACCATTTATTAAATTAGAGGAAATTAGATCTAAAAAAAAATCAATTGCCACAACAAGAAGTTTTGAATCTAGATTGACGCATCTCTTAGACATAGAAGAACGTATTTCAACTTTTGCAACTAGCTGTGCCGAAAAACTTAGAAAACAAAGTAGTTACTGTACTAGTTTATTAGTTTTTTTAAGAAGTGACCCATTTAAAAAAGATATACAATACAGCAATAGCTTGGTAGTAGACTTACCCTACTCAACCAACTCCAGTTTAATAATTAGTAAACAGGCTGTATTTGCATTAAGAAAAATTTTTAAACCTGGTATAGACTACAAAAAAGCTGGAGTAATAGTTTTAGATTTAAGACCAAAAGAAAATCGTCAACTCAATTTATTTGAATCAAATATAACTAGACATGACAAACTCATGAAAGCTATAGATAATATAAATTATAAATATGGAGGACATCAAATAAAACTAGGGAATCAGGATCTTAGCCGTGTTTGGAAAATGAAACAACAGAAACTTTCACCTAAATTCACAACTTTATTGAATGAAATTATAAAAGTGAGGTGATAAATATGAAGAAATTAAAGTTTTTTGGTGCCGAAACAAAAAAAACAAAACATCTATCATTAGCAGGTGAAAGTATCTCAGCTGGGTTTCCATCACCTGCAGATGATTTCAAAGAATCTAAAATTAGTATTGACCAAGAAGTGGTTAAAAATGAATCTGCTACATTTTATGCAAGGGTAGTTGGCCAATCTATGCAGGGAGCGGGTTTAGATGATGGAGATTTAATTGTAATCGATAGAAGCCAAGAACCAGGTAATGGTAAGATTGCTGTTTGTTATGTGGATGGTGAATTCACAGTAAAAAGACTGAAAGTGGAAAATGAATGCATATACTTGATGCCTGAAAATAAAAAATATAAAGCTTTAAAAGTTACAGAAGAAAACCAACTAATAATATGGGGTGTTGTGACCTATGTTATTAAGAAACTTTAAATTTTAAAGCCGTTCAAAAATACCAGCAATACCTTGACCTCCTCCAACACAAGCTGTAACCATACCATATCTCTGATCCCTTCTTTTCATCTCATTTAAAAGCTGAATAGATAATTTTGCACCTGTACAACCTAATGGATGTCCTAGTGCTATCGCACCACCATTCACGTTAACAGATTTTGGATCTAATCCAGACTGGTTAATGACTGCCAATGCTTGGGTTGCAAAAGCTTCATTTAATTCTGTTTGTTCAATATCTTTAATTTTTAAGCCGGCTTGATTTAATGCTTTTGGAATAGCAACACATGGTCCAATACCCATATATAGTGGATCAACCCCTCCGACAGCGCAACTAACTAATCTTGCGATAGGTTCAAGATTTAACTCTTTAACTATTTTTTCACTTACTACAAGAGTGAATGCTGCTCCATCTGAAGTTTGAGAGGCATTTCCAGCAGTTACAACACCTTTTTGTTTAAAAGCAGGTCTTAAACGGGCGAGACCTTCAATTGTTGTATCACGACGCACACCTTCATCAACATTAACGGTGTGACTACTCACTACTTTTTTCCCATCCTTGAAAAAAATCTCATCAACTTTGATAGGAACAATTTCATCTTCAAACTTTTTTGAGTCTATTGCTTTAGCTGCCTTAGTATGAGAATTAACTGAAAATTCATCAGCCATTTGTCTAGAAATCTTGTACTTTTCAGCTACTGCTTCAGCAGTTGCTCCCATTGAAACATGATAATTAATATTTTCAATATTAGCCTTGTAACTTGGAGCCAATTTATAACCAGTCATTGGAATCATACTCATGCTCTCGGTCCCCCCTGCAATGTAAATGTGACCAAATCCAGCTTTAATTTTTCCAACAGCCATAGATATAGACTCTAAACCAGATGCACAATATCTATTGATAGTAATCCCCGGAACTTCTTTTCCAAGGGCACGGGCTCCAATTAATCTACCTATCTGAAGACCTTGCTCTCCCTCGGGATTTGCACATCCGACAATCACATCATCAACTTTCTTAGTATCGAGGGATGGAACCTTTGAGACAAGGTGTCTAATTACGTCAACTGCCAAGTCATCTGAGCGATAATTTTTGAAACCACCTTTTTTGGCTTTACCAACTGCAGATCTAAATCCTTTTATAATATATGCTTCCATTATTCTATTTTTTTAATTTCTTAGAGGTTTATTATTCATTAATAAGTATTGAATTCTATCTATTGTTTTTTGGTTTCCAAGTAATGATAACATTCCTTCTCTTTCAAGCTCAAGGAGGTAAGTTTCGGTAACTTTTTGGGGACTAGTTAGATCTCCACCTGTAATTATTGAAGCAATTTGACGAGCAATTACTACATCATAATCAGACATATATCCACCAAGATGGAATTCATTGATAGCTGAGAATAAAACGCTTAAACCAGATCTTCCAAGTACCTCTACATCATTTCGAACTGAAGGAGGAACATAATTTAATGACATCTGAAGAACTTTCATTTTTGCCTCGCCAATATTTCTCTGGACATTACAACACACATTATCCCTTTCTTTTATTAAGAATCCTAAATTATATGCCTCGTAAGCTGAAGTAGAAATAGTAGCAGTAGCTATTGTTTTAAAATGATCAATTAGAGTTGGTATTTTTACATCTCCCTCAAAAAACTTATTTGAAGCTCTTAATGCTAACTCTTTAACACCTCCTCCTGCAGGCAACAAGCCAACTCCAACCTCAGGTAATCCTATATATGATTCTGCTGCGTATATTCCAGCATCACAATGCATTGCTATTTCACAGCCACCTCCAAAAACATATCCTTGAGTTGCAACAACAATGGGAATTTTGGAGGTTCTAATTCTCATATTTAAACTTTGAAATTCATCTATTGCTTTATCTAAAGTATCAAATTGTTTTTGCATTGCTAACATACCAATATTCATTAGGTTTGCTCCCACAGAAAACTGTTTTGCATTATTTCCTATTACAATTCCTTTCCAACCTTCCTCTTCAGCCATTTTTATAGCTTTATTAATTCCATGTCCAATTCCTTCACCAATGGAATTACTTTTGCTTGTAAACTCGATGCACATAACTCCGTCTCCAACATCATGAACTGTACATTCACTATTTTTAATAATTGGTTTATTCTCTCTAAAAGAATCTAGAATTATATAATTATCGGCACTAGGAACAGGAAGGTATGATTTTGATTCTAAATCAAAATATTTCTTTTTTCCTGATTCAAACTTATAGAAAGAAATTATTTTTTCATCTCTCATTATTTTTATCCAATCTGGGATAGTATAACCTGAATTTTCAATTAATTCAAGTCCCTTTTTAAACCCTAATAGGTCCCATAACTCAAATGGACCATAATCCCAAAAATAGCCTGTTCTCATTGCATCATCTATTTGATAAAATGAAGAGGATATTTCTGGGGCCATTTCAGCTGAATAATTAAAAAGTAACGAAAAGTAATCTTTTAGAAATAAATTCTCTCTTTCATTTCCTGAAACCAAAAAAGATAATCTTTTACCAATATTTTGAATTGGTTTTGCATCTTGAACAATCTTTAATTTGGGTCTTATAGTTTTTTCATATTTTAAGGTGTTTAGATTTAATACATTAATTATGGTTCTACCATTAGAATCCTTTTCTTTTGTTTTTTGATAAAAACCCTTTCCAGCCTTATTTCCATAAAATTTGTTCTCTAAAAGGAAACTCATGAACTTTGGGACTTCCTTACTTTTTAATTTCTCAAAAAAATCATCATTCTTCACAGTCTCAGTAACAAAAGAGCTTACCTTTTCAGACGTATCAAGGCCAACTAAATCCTGCAATTTAAAAGTTGCAGTATTTGGTCTGCCAATTAAAGGTCCTGTTATAGCGTCAACCTCTTCAATTGACATCTTATATTCAATTGTTAGGTTAAGAAGAGCTGTTCCTGACATTACCCCAATTCTATTCGCAATGAAAGCAGGTGTATCTCTACATAACACTGTTTGCTTTCCTAGTGTTATATCTCCAAAAGTCATAAAAAATTCAATTACTTTAGGGTCGGTATCTTTAATTGGAATAACTTCAAGTAGCCTCAGATATCTGGGAGGATTAAAGAAGTGTGTTCCACAAAAGTGTTTTTTGAATTCATCTGATCTTCCCTCAGCTAAGAGACTAATTGGAATACTCGAGGTATTTGAAGTGATTAAACTTCCTAACTTTCTATTTTTTTCAACTTTTTCAAAAATTTCTCTTTTTATTTTTAGATTTTCAACAACTACCTCAATAATCCAATCTGCATCAGAAATATCTTTAAAATTATCCGTGAAGTTTCCAGTAATAATTTTTTCAGCATTCTTCTTTTCATATAAAGGCGAAGGTTTTGATTTTATCGCTTTCATTAATGCTGAATCAGCAATACTATTTCTAATTTTTTTATCTTTTGACTTAGAATATTCAGAAGGAATTATATCCAACATCAAAACATCCATTCCTACATTAGCAAGATGGCATGCAATTCCTGAACCCATAACTCCAGAACCTAAAACAACAACTTTTTTTATTCGATAACTCATAATTTGAAAAAATTTGATTGTGCTAAGCTAATTAATATTTACATTTGACAAAATCAAATTTAAAATTAAGATGGATAAAAATTTAGTATTTGAACAACTTAAAGATAGAGTTGAGAAAGTTGATACGATAAATGGAACTCTTAAATTTGTTGTGGATGGTAACTCAATTTACATTGATGGATCAGGAGAAAAAAACACGATATCTTTAGATGACAAAGAAGCTGATTGCACCATATCTGTTTCTAGTGATGTTTTGAAGCAAATGAGGGACGGGGAGATAAACCCTATGATGGCTGTAATGAGTGGTAAGGTAAAAATATCAGGAGATATGGGTTTAGCAATGAAAGTTCAATCACTTTTAAGTTAAATTGAGTATTTTTTATTTCAATTAAAAGGGATAGTTAATTGAAATTAACGATTTCAAATTCTACCCTTCTCTCTAATTGATGGTCCTCCTCGGTAAATTTTATTGGAATTCTGATTGTTTCTCCTACTATTAGTTTGGATTTAATTTTTGGATTTAATTTTTCCAATTCAGATACAGATATTCCATAATCTTTTGCAAATTTTGCTTTTGTATCCCAACTTTTTATGACGTGTTCAATTGGCTTTTTATTAACTATAGTGGATTCCCCATAACCTTTACTTGATAATCTCTCATCATTATCTACCATTGACTTGATATATTCCACTATTGAAGCAGCCCTTCTTTCAGATAACTCTAGATTATATTTATCAGTTCCTCTATTATCTGCATATGCCTTAACTTTTACTTCCATATTTGGGTATAATTTGAGTGCATTTATAATTTCATCGATTCTGTCTCTATACTTAGTCCAAATATCTGCAGAATCAAATTCAAAATAAATGGGTCTAAAAATATTATCAAGATCAAGACCTAGTTCTTCTCGATCTAAATAAACATTTATAATTTTACTTTTGGAATAACTAGTCTCCAAATAATAACTAAAAGAATCTTTCATCACCTGAGAGTTATTTGGTATATACCAAAAACTTCCATTTTTTTCTAAATTTAAAGTTCCAGCATCTGTAGTTTGATACATAACTACATCTTTACTTACAAGGCTATTTAATGGATCTTCAGCAAGCATAAGAAACTCATCATTTTTTAAAACTCCGTCTAATGATTTGACTAGAGTATCGGAATCAAAAAAATATTTGTCATCCAACCCTTTAACTTTTGGTTTAGAAACAAAATGATAATTATCATCTTTACCTTTTCCCCCATTCCTGTTGGAACTTATAAATCCTAATTTAGTTTTGGAATCAAGATAAAAGCCGAAATCATCATATTCACTGCTAAATGGAGCTCCAAGAGCTTCAATTGACCATCTATTATCAATGACCCTAGTAGCCATTATGGGATCTAATTTTCCTAGACCTAGCTTTCTGTTTGAAGAGAAAAATAAAACATCCTCGTTATAGCTATATGGAAAAACCTCATCAGATGGTGTGTTTACATCGTTGCCCATATTTTCTGGCTCACCAACAACTCCAGCTTCACTAAACTTAACTCTGTATAGGTCCATACCTCCATAACCTCCTGGCCTATCACTTGAAAAATATAACCAGCCACTCTTAGAATCATAAGTTGGATGCATATTTGAATAATTACTTTTTAAATCAAATATTGGTTCCGCTTTCGGATTAGCATTTGATTTTTTTGGATTATAATTGACTTGATATATGTTTAATTGATATTTTTTATCTGAATCAATACTGGCAATATTTCTAGTTATTAAAAGTTTATTGAACTTTTCAATGAAACTAATCGGTCCTTCTTGGAGATGTGTATTAATTCCTTTTGGTAAGAGACTATCACCAATAATTTTATTTAGTAAGGTATCCATTTTAGCCTCTGAAATGTTATAAATTGTTGAATTAGATTTTATTCTCTTTAATTTTTTGGTTTCACCATCGAACTTGTTTGAGTTAACATAATAAAACTTTATCTGGTTTTTATCTCCAAAATGATTGATGGCATCAAAATCCTTTGGTATCATTATAGCTCCAAATTCATCTTCTTTAGTATTGTTTGGAAAAGGATTTAGTTTTAAGGAATTTGAATTATAAAATCTTGCCCTGTAGATCATACTATCATTTTCTAAAAGATCAGTTTGATGAAGATAAAGTCTTTTGGCTTTGTCACGGTACTCTTTGGCAAGTTTTGAGCCTGGAGGAAGTAACTGAGCAAAAGTCAAATAATCAACAATTCCTGACTGATTATCATCAGTAATATTTCTGAAAATAGATTGTGCATCTGAATCGAGATTTAAACTCATATACGAATACGCTAAATTTCTTTCCTGATCAATATTTAAACTATCTATTGCCTGGGAATATAATTTAATGGCTTTTGAATAGTTACCATTAACATAATAATAATCTGCCCAATCAAGAGGTGATGTTTGACCTTTGATCAGTAATATATGGAGACTAAAAATTAATATTAAAAGTTTTCTCATGTTAAAATAGTCTAGGTGATCTTAGTATTCCTGAAACTTTTGGTAGTAAATTAAAGCGTATAAATAATTCATGAGAATTATTTATGATACCTATGTTTTTATTCATGGTTGCACCTTGATATGCATACCCAAGTGATAAATTATTATTAATATGAAATCCAGTTAATGCTCCATAAAATCCTGCAGATTTTTCTCCAGGGATGCCTCCGCTAGTAGTTGTTCTCAATTGTGGTCCAATCCAAAATTTGTTATTTACAACAATCAAAATACTCATATCATATACCAAAGGGACTATTTCGGTTTTTTGAAAAAGAAAACTGGGTTTAAATTGGATTTTTTTGTTTGAGTTTAATAACCCCCCAAAAAATAAATAATAATTTCTTTTGAGATTAACTTCAATATCTTCCAATAAATAAGGTAAAGCAATTCCTATGTAAAATTTTTCATTATGCAAATAGGCTCCAATTCCAACGTTTGGCAGAAATTTACTGTTTATTGGCTCTGTAAAAACTTGGTCTGAGGAATCAAAAGGAGTTAACATTGAATTATCAAGTTGGTAGGACCTACCACTCAACTTTAAACCTAGTCCTAATCTTAAGTTTTTATCATTTAATGGAAGATGGTATGCTAAGTCTAATGAAGCATTTGTATTTTGAACTGGACCAATTTTATCAACAATACTTGAAAAACCTAAACCCAAATTTTTATTTTTGAATAGATGACCTACACTTATGGCTTGGGTTTCTGGCGCACCAATTATTCCATTCCATTGCGCTCTATTTAGTACTGTAATTTGAGTATATTCTTGGGCTCCAACATAGGCCGGATTTATTGATTGATGATTAAACATATAGAGCGAGAATGCGGCTTCTTGCTGAGACCAGATAAAACTTGTAGTGGGTACTAAAAGAAGTAGAAGAAACAATTTTTGTTTAATGTTCATCATTAAATTATCGCTTTACAAAGATAAACCCTTTTTCTATGACACCTTCAGTCAAGTACAGCTGATAAAAATAAGTTCCATTATCAACCTTAACACCATTATATGTTCCATTCCAATCATTCTTATAATTCGTGGTCTCAAATAACTTTATTCCCAACCTATTATAGATCTCCAACCTATGACTTGGATAGTCCTCTAATCCAAGTATCTCCCAATAATCATTCACGCCATCTCCATTAGGTGAAAAAGCGTTGGGTATGAATAACTCATTGTAAAATAAAGTAGTAGAATTAGAGATAACCTCTTTTGCACAAGCATAAGCTAAAGGGCTGAGTATAACCCTGAATAAATCGTCATTGTCTGGATAATCTGCACTAACAAGGGTTAACTGTTCTGAGTTTACTCCTGAAAACTTCGCTGAGTTAGCTAAATCAACATAGGTATTTCCTTGGTCTCTGCTTCTCTGCCACTGAAAAGTAACATTGGAAGAACTGAGAATATCTACAGTAAATAAAACCGGTTGTCCTACTTTAAAATTAATCTTATCCGGTAAACCAACTACTGGTGAAAAATCACTTCCAAACTCTTGAAAATCGTATATACCGTTACCATTCTCATCTAAAGGGTTTTCATATGCAAATGCTGCTTGAGAGATTGCTGAATCGTCATTACCTGGAACTGGCTCTTGTTCAGAGTCTTGATTATCAGGTAAATTTCCCTGATCTGGAGAGCTACTATCTACTTGGGGTTGAACTAGTCCTTGGGCATCCACAGTTACTGGACTTATTCCTACCATCCCGTCTCGGTCTGGATCTTTAAATCCTGCCTCCACAACATCAAAACATCCATCTCCATCAGAATCTATATCGATTAAACTACCATAGCCATCAATATCACCATCAGAAAAAGTCTCAATAGTATCCAGTATCCCATCATTATCATCGTCTAGGTCAATGGAGTTGTCAACTAAATCTTTGTCTGTGTCAATACAAATATTTTCGTTTAAAGGTTGTTCATCATCTACATCTAAACAATAATCATTATCATCATTATCATCAATGCAATCAGGAATAAGATCTCCATCATAATCTAGTGGGGTGTCGTCTGAACTAACTGAATCCGTTCCACAAATACTCTCATACTCATCCAAATAACCATCTCCATCATCATCAAGGTCAGCGTTATTTCCTATGCCGTCTAAATCCGTATCTTCCCACTCCGTTGGATCTAGTGGAAAAGCATCCGGAAGGTCTTCTATAGTATCACCGTCAGTATCATTATTCAAAGAATCTGTTCCTAATTCTTCTTCTTCTTCATCACTTAATCCATCATTATCATCATCAGGATCTAAACAATCAAAAATACCGTCCCCATCAGTGTCAATAGGAATAGATAAAGGGTCAAGAGGATCTGTCCCACATGAAATCTCAATATCATCGTTAATTCCATCGTTGTCATCGTCAAGGTCAGCATTATTTCCAATTCCATCTGAATCTGAATCTAACCACTCATTTTCATCTAATGTGAAAATATCAACCGAATCATCAAAACCATCATTATCATCATCATTATCACAGACGTCGCCCAAGCCGTCTAAATCAGTATCTGACTGATCAACATTTGAAAAATTAATACAATTATCAATACAATTTACAATTCCGTCTCCATCAGCATCTTTTTGACATTCAGAGCACCCATCAGAATCAACAGATTCACCGGTATCGGTATTTGGACAGACATCCAGATCATCTGGAACACCATCACCATCTAAATCAGCCAAAACAGTAATTACAATTGATTTTTGACAAGTTAAACCATCTTTGGTTATATCCAAAGTATAAGTAGTTGTAGAAGTTGGCTGAACCTCTAAACTGCTATTCGAAGAGCCGTCAGACCATAAAAAAATTGAAGAGGTGGCTGTGGAGGATAAAACAATACTTTGTCCACTGACAATCGTATTACTGTTCGATGAAATTTCTGGTAAATCTGCACATCCAAAAGGAGTTTGACAATATTCTATAAACTTAACTTTTTGAAGATTATTAAGTCCTCCAGTAGCAGCCGTAAAACCCCAATAAACCTCTGCATTTCCGGAGAAAATTGTGTTTTTGATATCTATTTCTACACTTAGTTTTTGAGCACCATCAAAACTCATTGAAAAAATTTTAGTTGATGTATCCCAATTAATAATTACCCTATGATAATTACCGTCTTCGATATTGCCCAAATCATTGAATGGAGTAAATGCAGAATGGTTAGGAACATTTAAACTTCCGTCTTTAATTATTGCAGCATGATCATTTACAGTTGGATCAACCCCACCATTATAATAAGTGTCAAATTCTATTGCAATTGATGGAGATATTCCTGCATAGCCCATTCCTCCCCCAAGACTTCCTTGATCATTTGATAGTGGTTGCATAACAAATGCTATTCCATCTGCCCCGCCTGAATTTTTAGTTCCAAAGTATAAATCGGCCTCCACACTAAAATTTTCATCTAAATCAATTTTAAAATCAGACCAAATCATTCCTCTTTTACCATTTTGTGCCAACGTCAAAGTGGCTTCATCACCAGAAACAGATGCATTTCCCGCCAAGTTAAAATCAGTTACATCAAAATTATCTTCACACTGCCCAAAGGAATAATTGATGTAAAACATAAATATGAAAAAAAATATTTTTTTCATTTAGAAAAATTAGGTTAATGAAATATTTGTTTTAATAATAGATTGAAATCCACCTCTTACATCAATTAAATTATGAATCCCCCTACTTTTTAATATTGAGGATGCTATCATACTTCTATATGCTCTTTCGCAGTGAATATAAAAATTTTGATTATTAGGTAATTTTTTTAAATATCTATTTAAATCATCTAGGGGAGTATTTATTGCAGAAACAATTTTTTGTAAGTTATGCTCTGAACTTTTCCTAACATCAATTATAAAAGAATCGTCATCAATCTTTTTTTCAAATTCATATGCAGAGATAGAAGTAATCGTATCATAATCTCTACTTGATTCTTTCCATGCGTCAAAACCTCCTTTCAGATATCCAATGGTTTTATCAAATCCAACCCTAGATAATCTTTTTATTGCCTCTTTTTCTCTGCCTTTATCAACAACTAATGCAATTGATTGCTTTACATCCTTAATTAATGTTCCAACCCATGGAGCAAAACTTCCATCTAAACCAATAAAAATTGATCTTGGAATGTGACCTCTTGAAAAATCTTCCTGATTTCTAACGTCCAAGATTAAGGCTCCTGATTGGTTCACAACTTCCTCAAATTCAGAAACATCGATAGGGTTATCTCCATTATTAATAATTAAATTTACATCTTCATAACCTTCTTTGTTCATTTTTACATTCAAAGGAAAATAATCTGGGGGAGCGGAAAGCCCGTATGTAACTTCTTTTATAAACTCTTCTTTACTCATATCAGCTCTTAGTGCATAATTCATTTTCTTTTGGTTGCCAAGTGTATCAACAGTTTCTTTCATCATGTTTTTCCCACATGCAGAGCCAGCACCATGAGCAGGATATACAATCACATCATCAGCTAATGGTAGTATTTTTTTTCTTAAGCTTTCGTATTGCATTCCGGCTAAATCCTCCATTGTTAAATCATCCGATTTTTGTGATAAATCAGGTCTACCTACATCACCTAAAAATAATGTGTCTCCAGTAAAAATTGCATGATCCTTACCCTTATTGTCTTTTAACAAATAAGTTGTACTCTCCATTGTATGGCCAGGTGTATGAATTGCAGTGATTGAACAATCACCTATTTTAAAAACTTGATTATCAGTTGCTATTATTGATTTATAATTAGGGTTTGCATTTGGACCAAAAACAATTGGTGCGCCAGTAGCCTTTGATAAGGTTAAATGACCACTAACAAAGTCAGCATGAAAATGTGTTTCAAAAACAAACTTAATTTTTGAATTATTAGCAGTTGCTTTGTCAATATATTCATTTACTTCTCTTAATGGATCAATTATAGCTGCCTCACCACTACTTTCAATGTAATATGCTCCATGAGATAAACAGCCTGTGTATATTTGTTCAACTATCATTATTTTTCTAAAATTTCTAGGTTTGCTTGTAAACTAATTTTTTCTTCAATTTTGTTTTGAGGATTTTTATTTATAAAATAAGTAAATGCTTGTTGAGTATTTGCAAAAAAATATTGGCCTCCAATCTTTCTAGCTATTCCACTTCTAACCAAACTGTCCATTACTGGTCCAATAGCACCTGCAACATATAAATCAATTTTTTTTAATCTCAAAATATTCACAATTTCAGAAAGTGTCTTCATACCACTTGAATCTATATAATTAATCCCTCCAGAACTAAGTATTACTGTATTTAATTTTTCCCCTTTTTGTGAAACTCTGTTTAATAACTGTTCTTTAAAAAAATGAGAATTACCAAAATATATTTGTTCGTCAAATCTAAGTAAAAGTAAATTTTCAAAAGTTTCAATATCATCGGCAAAACGATCTGTATCCTTAAAATAATTAGTCCCTTTTATTTTTCCTAGTACTGAAATATTTGGTTCAGTAGATCTATATACTAAAAGAAGTAAAGAAGATAATACACCAAGTAATATGCCCTCTGTAATACCAACAAAAAGTGTAATTGAAAAAGTAAATAATAAAATGTAAAATTCACTTTTACTTGACTTCCATAATTTTTTAGGTGTTTTTACATCTATTAATTTAAAAACTGCTACCATAATTATTGATGCCAAAATTGTATATGGGAGAAAATAAAATAGTGGAGTCAAAAATAAAAGAGTCATTCCAACAATCATCGAACTAATAATTAGAGCTAATCCAGAATTGGCTCCAGCCTGATCATTAACTGCGGTTCTAGATAGACCTCCGGTTGTAGGGTAGGATTGAAATAAAGAACCGATTACATTGGATGAACCTAAAGCAATTAATTCTTGATTAGGATTAACAGAGTAATCTTTATTTTCTTCAATTGCTTTTGAAATTGAAATTGCTTCCATAAATGAAATTAACGATAATGTGATTGCTAAAGGAAAAACTTTTGTAACATTCGATAATTCAATCTTTGGAATTTCAAAAGAAGGAAGTCCTTCAGGAACAGCTCCAACAATAGCTACACCAGAGTTTTCTCCAAAGAAATTCATCCATAAACTAGCAATTATAACAGCTATGAGAGCGCCTGGTATAGAAGGATTAACTTTTTTTAAAAAGACCAATATTAAAATTGATACAAACCCAATTATTATTGTTTCGGAATGAATTTGAGAACTTTTTTGAAAAAACTCAATTATTAATAAATGAATTTTATTTTTAGTTTCAAATGGAGCACCAAATAGGTGCTTAAGTTGACTTAATCCAATTATTATTGCTGCCGCTGAGGTAAATCCAGATATAACAGGTTTCGAAAGAAAATTAACTAAAAATCCCATTCTTAAAAATCCAAGTATAATTTGTATTGTACCCATAAAAAAAGCTAAAAATATCGCCATGGATATATATTCATCAATCCCGGAAAGATTTAAAGCTGCTAACCCTGAGGCAACTAGGAGGGAATCCATTGCCACTGGTCCAACTGCTAATTTTCTAGATGTTCCCATTAAAGCATAAATCACTTGAGGAACTAAAGCTGCATAAAGTCCAAAAACAGGGGGTAAACCAGCTAGCATTGCATATGCCATTCCTTGTGGAACTAACATTACACCAACTGTAATTCCTGCAATAAAATCGTTTTTAATTGCTTTTTTAGATAGCCTAGGACCCCACTCTAATATTGAAAGATATTCCTTCATATACAATTGCAATTTACTGATTTTTGAACTATTCTGTTAATATCAATATTCACTTTCAGGTATTATAGATCCATGAGGATCAATAAAGTCATCACCTAAAATTTTTCTCATTCTGTTAAAAAATTCAGAATTTTCTATGTGTTCAATTTCCTCTGCGATATCGTGAACTTCATCTATTTTAAAATTCATTTCTTTTACTAAATATAATTCTATAAGTCTATGTTTAGAGATAATCTCAATAGCTTTTTTTCTTCCTAGAGAAGTTAATTTGATAGGTTTGTAGGGAGATGTATTTACTAATCCCATTCTTACTAATTTCTTAAGCATATTTGAAACGGTAGACTTACTAACCTTAAAAATAATACTTAAAGCAGTTACTGTTATATCCTCCTTCTTTTCTTGAAGCTTATAAATAGATTTTAAATAATTTTCTTTTTCTATAGTTTTTTTCATAAATGTTTTGTGGTATAAAACTATTTTATAGTTTTACAGTAAAACTTTTTTTGTGATTCGAGTTCTATTTTTTTTAATTAGTATTGTTCAAATTTCATTTTCCCAACAGTTCCCAATAAAAGGTGTGGTTATGTCAAACAATAACCCCCTTGAAGGAGCAACTATTACTGTTGAAGGAACTAAGATAGGAACTATAACTGATCAATATGGTAATTTTAGTTTAAACATATCTAAGATAAAAAATACCAAAATAATTATTTCTTATTTGGGCTATAAACCTCAAAAGCATATAATTGTCTCTGGCACAAACGACATTGGGTTGATTGAACTCCAAAAAGAAAATCAACTTAATGAGGTTGTAATCTCGGGTACATTAAAACCGGTATCAAAATTAAATAGTCCAGTTCCTGTTGAGGTCTATACAAAAGATTTTTTTATTGCTAATCCATCACCCTCAGTTTTTGAATCCATTGGAATAATCAATGGAGTTAGGCCCCAGCTAAACTGCAATATTTGTAATACAGGAGATATCCATATAAATGGGCAAGAGGGAAGTTATACAATGGTTTTGATTGATGGTCTTCCAATTGTTAGTGGATTATCAACAGTTTATGGTCTATCAGGCATACCTCAGTCTTTAATTGAACAAATAGAAATAGTAAAAGGTCCAGCATCAACTTTATATGGCTCAGAAGCAATTGGGGGATTAATTAATATAATTACTAAAATTCCTGAAAATACTTCAAAATTTTCATTTGACACATTTGGATCAGAATGGGGAGAGGTTAATATAGATCTAGGCTGTAAGTATAATTTAAGTAACAAATCACAAGGAATTATCGGTCTAAATTATTTTAATTATTCAAACCCAATTGATGATAATGATGATGGTTTTACTGATTTAACCATAGTGGACAGAATTTCAATCTTCAATAAAATTGATATAAAAAAGAAGCTTTCAATTGCAACAAGATTTGTGTATGAAGACAGGTGGGGTGGAGAAATGAATTGGAATAAAAATTACAGAGGGGGGGATAAAATCTATGGGGAAAGTATATTCACTAAAAGGATTGAATTATTCGGAAAATATACTTTTGATGAAAATTTATTTTTTCAATTTAGTCTCAATAATCATAATCAAAACTCTGTTTATGGAAAAACAATATTTAATGCCAATCAATCAATTGCTTTTGGTCAATTAGTTTGGAATAAAAAATTTAAATCAAATGATTTTATTTTTGGAATAGCATATCGCTACACTAATTACGATGATGATACTACAGCAACATTTAATGAGAATTTAATGTCTAATGAAGAGGAGATTATTAATTTACCAGGACTATTTATTCAAGATGAAATTAAAATTGGAGAATACAATTCTCTTCTAGTTGGGTTGAGGTATGATTATAATTTAATTCATGGAAATATTTTTACTCCAAGGTTAAATTATAAAATTTTAAATAAAAGAAAATCATCTACTCTCAGGCTAAGTATAGGATCTGGTTATCGGATCGCAAGAGTTTTTACTGAGGATCATGCTGCGTTAACTGGCGCAAGAGAGGTAGTTTTTTTAGATAATTTAAATGCTGAAAAATCATTGAATACAAATATAAATTTTGTAAAAAAAATATATGCTAAAGAGGGGTATATATTAAATTTTGATTCAAGTATCTTTTGGAGTGAATTTTCAAATAAAATAATTCCTGACTATGACACCAATCCAAATCAAATTATATATGATAATTTAAATGGCAAATCAATTATTCAGGGAGCATCAGTGAATTTTAATTCCCTTTTTAATAATGGTATTAGAATAAATATAGGTGCCACCTACATAGACTCATCAATTATCGAAAACGGCACTAAGTTCACTCCATATTTAACAGAAAGCTTTCATGGAGTTTGGAATATTGAAAAAAGATTTAATGAGTCTGGATTCAAAATAAATTTCACAGGAAATATTTTGGGAAAAATGAGATTACCTCGATTAGGTATTTTGGATCCAAGAGAAGAATATTCCCCTGTCTTTAGTATTATAAATCTCCAGTTAAGAAAAGCAATAAACAATAACTATGAATTTTATGGAGGTATAAAAAACATATTAGATTTTACTCCACCAAAAAATAGTATTGCAAGACCCTTTGATCCTTTTGATAGAAAGGTAGTTTTTGATAATAAAGGAAATGCAATTTCTTCTATCGAAAATCCATATGCATTAACTTTTGACCCATCATATGTTTACACCTCAAATCAAGGAAGAAGATTTTTTATTGGAATGAGTTGGAAAATCAATTAATCTCCTTTTTTAAAACCATAGAATATCTGTCCAATAAAACTTTTGGCCATTGATTCATCTCCTTCATAACCAAGTTTTGTATTACCATCTTCATTAGGAATATGATTTGTTCCAAAAATATAATCCCAAAGGCTTAAAGTGATAGCAAAATTTACTCCATTTTTGTAATTATTTGGTGACGAATATGCATGATGATGTAGATGCATTATAGGATTATTAAAAATATATTTTAATGGGCCATATGATAATTTGATATTAGAGTGACTTAAATGACCAATAGTTATTGCTAAAAAATGAATTATATATGCCTGCTCAGGTTCAAAACCTCCTATTAACATTACAGCAAATACTTTAAGTGGTTTATATAAAATATTTTCCATCCAATGATAATGAAAATGAGCTGCAAACCCCATTTCCTTGACTGAATGATGAACCTTATGAAATCTCCAAAGAAAATCAAATCGATGCATCATTATATGAGTCACCCATTGAAAAAAATCTAGAACCACAAAAAATATAATTAGTTGAATAATTGGAGAAAAAACTGATAAATCAATTAATGCAATCGAATTAAAAGTTAGACCAAATAAGTCAGTTAGCAGTTTATTGAAAATCTCGTAAAAACCTACAATAACAATTGAAAAAAAGAAAAAATTGAAAAACATATAAATTATGTCGACCCAAAAATCATTTCTAAATATTTTTTGATTCTTTCTCCAAGGAAACATTAATTCAAAAACCCACACGACAATTGAAATAATAATCAACCCCCAAAAATAGTTTTCAATTACAGGGACCCTAAATAGAATCTGGTTTAAAGTCCATTTTAAAACTCCAAAAGTAGACTCAATAAATAATTTAAAGTAATCCATTATAAAACCTTTATTCTAGGTTAACAGCTTGATAATAATAATTATTGACAAATTTACAAATAGACATAGAAATATTTAAGTTTTAATGTCAAAAAAGGAGATGTACTTTCGAACATCTCCCCTTTTGTACTCGAGGCGGGACTTGAACCCGCACGACCGCAATGGTCATTGGATTTTAAGTCCAACGTGTCTACCAATTCCACCACTCGA
>MDTA01066497.1_pt1 | contig 23898 bp, 22 predicted proteins | sample 811151 | NCBI WGS metagenome assembly MDTA01 (sample SAMN05326648, study PRJNA326480) | marine metagenome | isolation source: seawater | place: Indian Ocean: South | collected 2010
GTATTCATTAAATCATAAACATCCTCAGCTGGGACACCGTCACCCATCAGAGCCATTTCTAGCATAGCTTTTCCAATTTTTCTCATTCCGCGTTTACCTGGAAATTTTTCCAAATCAAAAAAATCTGCCATAGTGGTTGGGGCTGTATCAAATTTCGTTTTGTCGTATGCATATAGCGTTGACCATACAATATTTCCAACAGCACAATCTCCTAAAGCGCCATCCATAAAGTCTTCAACGGCGGGTGTTCCATCTGGTGCAGGCGGTAACGTTGATGCATCGATTTCTTCAAGAATGCCTTCATCGCAACCTTGTAATGCATCTGACAACTCTACATCCACAACATCCCAAGTTACATTACCCGATTCAACCTGAGCTTTTACCTCGGCAAGTCCACCACTGTAGTCTTCGGATACAACGGTATTGCCAGTGGCTTGGGCCCAAGGTTTGTGATATGCTTCAACTTGAGACTTAGTGTAAGCACCGCCCCATGAAACAACTGTAATGGAGTCAGCAAAAGCTGAAGTTGCTAAAGCTACTGCGCTGGCTGCTCCCAAAAGTAATAGTCTAGTTTTCATTTTAGTCTCCCAGTTATTAATGCCCTTTGTACTCTACAGAATATTTTGGTCGGGCTAACAAAATATACATCAAATTACATCATGCAGAAAAATCTAGCGCTCTGCAGTCTTCAGATAACCAGCTTACCTTTGTCTCCTCACCCACGATTAAATGAGTATGATTCGCTGAGTTAGGCACTTTTACTATAAATTCATCGTCATTTTCAACGCTCATGCGACATCGGATATGATCTCCAAGATAAATTAACTCAAGTACCTTGGCATTAACGGTGTTTTCACCCTTATCAATCACTGTAACTCGCTCTGGTCTTATAGACAAAGTTGTTTTTGAACCAATACCACCACAATTAACTTCTTTCGCAATTAACTCAGTGCCGTTATCAGTTTTTGCACGCACTAAACCAGATTCAACGCCAATTATAGTTGCAGTTACACGATTATTTTCACCTATAAATTGAGCGACGAATGCATTTTCAGGCCTTTCATAAAGGTCAGCTGGAGTGGCTAGTTGCTGGATCAACCCGTCATTAAAAACGGCCACTCGGTCTGACATTGTCAAAGCCTCCGATTGATCATGAGTTACATATACGACGGTTACTCCCAACCTTTCATGAATATGCTTTATTTCATACTGCATGTGCTCACGCAGTTGCTTATCCAGGGCACCAAGAGGCTCATCCATTAAAACTAATTGAGGTTCAAAAACAAGAGAGCGCGCCAATGCTATCCTTTGTTGTTGACCTCCAGATAGTTGTGCTGGACGCCGACCTATAAAGTCTGTCATCTGCACCATGTCCAGAGCTCTCCTCACCTTAGTCTCTCGTTCACTTCTTTGCAAACCTCTCACTTCGAGGGGAAAAGACAAATTCTCTCCCACCGTCATGTGAGGGAACAAGGCATAATTTTGGAAAACCATGCCTATCCCGCGTTTGTGAGGTGGAATATTGTTAATCGGCCTTCCAGCTAAACTTATTTCACCATGGGTAGCGGTTTCAAAACCCGCAAGCATCATCAAGCAAGTTGTTTTACCAGAACCAGAAGGACCTAACATGGTTAAGAACTCACCTTTTTGAATAAAGAGGTTTAAATCTTTCACGACCAATTCCTCTCCGTCATAGCTTTTCTGCACACCTTGGAAAGCCACAAAAGCATTACCGGCATTTAGTTCATCAAACATTTTACGCAATTTTCCCTCTGAATCCTGAATACCAATAGCAGAAGAAACAGAAAAGTCCAACTCTAAGCACAGTTCTTTTTTTCTAAGATAGGTTATTTTTTATTTCAAAAAAAATGTGCTATCTTTTCCCATGCATTTGGTTTAACTCAGGTTACGACCCCAGGAGAGACAGAATATGTTAAAGCCTAGGAGAAAGAAAATGGTTGTAGTACAACAAATAACGGGTAAACATCATGCTAGAAACACAAGTACTCGTTAGTCGTATAAAAAGTTATGGTAAATTTAAATTTGAAAGACGTTAGCTTCCAAAATGTACCATTTTCTCTCATTGAGAAAGAGGATAGCTTGGCTCAAATGGGATTGATCGTTTTGGAGACCGACTTAACGATTGAATCAGAAATACACCACTTTTTATCCCAAGATAAGGTAAGACCGAAGTCAATATCTTTGCTCCACACAAGAATTCCGTGTGATGATAAAGTTACCACTGATAATCTAGCACAGATGGAAGAAAAATTTGAAACAGCTTTAAAATTGTTTCCAAAGAACCATAAGTTTGATGTTATAGGATACGGATGCACCTCTGCTTCAATGGTTATAGGTGAGAAAAAGGTGGAGAAAATTGTAAAATCTCATGTAAAAAGTAAAAAAGTGACAACACCGATGGCTTCTGTCAAAAGTGCCTTTAAGTTGTTAAACGTAAAACGAATAGGTTACCTCGCACCCTATATTTCGGAAATTGCACAAAACATGTGCTGCGACCTAAATGAGAATGGATTTGAAATCGTTGTTTCTGCAACTTTTGGAGAAGACAAAGACTCAATCGTCGGGAATATCTCACCGCAATCTATTTTGGACGCAATCGAATATATAGTTTCACAGCAAAATGACATCGAGGCAGTGTTCGTAGCCTGTACGTCATTAAAATGTGCTCCAATAATTTCATTTGCTGAAAAGAAATTTAAAATTCCTGTAATATCGAGCAACTCTGCTTTAGCTTGGAATATGGCGCGTTTAGGCAAAGTAGAAATTTTAGAAAAAGGAAAAGGGTCTCTTTTCAACGAAAAAAACGTTAACTTCTGAATTGGCAATAAAAATTGTAACAGGATAAATAATTTATGAAAAAATATATGTTAGTATTTTGTTGGAGTGTTATACTAATTTCTGTCAATGCTAACTCATTAAGCGCTCATGACCCGAAGCAGCGGGTATTAGCAAATAAAATTTTTGCAAATTTTGATCGACCGACTTTTGAACCTAGTAAAGCGATTGGATCTTATGCGAAAGGTTGTCTTGGTGGAGGAGTGGCACTTCCGTTCAAAGGTGATACCTGGCAAGTAATGCACCCAGCGAGAAATAGAAATTGGGGCCACTCAGTAACAATTGAGTTCGTAAAGCGATTAAGCAAAACGGCAAAGGAAATAGGGTGGTCAGGCCTATTTATTGGCGATATTTCACAGCCCAGAGGGGGACCAATGCCAAACCTCCATAAATCACATCAAATGGGCCTTGACGTTGACTTTTGGTTAACCCCGCCACCAAAAATGTATTTATCTCGATCAGAGCTACAAGCAATAAAACACTTTTCTGTAAGAACACGCGACCTTAAAAGTACAAACAAGCACTGGACAAAAGCACATATGGAAATTTTGAAAGCGGCGGCCTCAGATGAAGTTGTAGACAGAGTGTTTATAACGGCGCCAGCAAAAATCTGGATGTGCAAAAATGCTGATGTTCCACGAGATTGGTTGCAGAAAATTCGGCCTATTAGAGGTCACAATAAGCATTTCCATGTACGGCTAAAATGTCCTCCATCTGCTACTCACTGTGTCTCACAAAAACCATCCATAAAAGATATCTCTCAAAGTAAGGATGGATGTGATGACACACTCAATTGGTGGGTCACAACAGCATTAGAACCATATAAAAAGCCACAAAAACCCATAAAAAAGCGTCCCAAAAAGAAAGATGCTTTGTCCTATCTAATTGAAGACCTTCCCAAAGAGTGCACTTCAATAATTCACGTCGATTAATGTTTGGGGAACGTATACATGGAACAATGGCCATTTACCAATTGAAATTTTATAGCTTTGTGTGGACTATATGCCCAATTTTTATTATTTAGATAGAAATTATCTACCATTGCCACAACTTCTCCAACATCTATTTGCAACTCATTAACGCAGGCGCTAATTTGGGAAAATAGTAAGTTTACTTCGGGATGTTGTTCATACGATTGAGTTAAGCCATCCATAGCCCCAGCAATATAAATTGATTTTGTTACAGAACTAAAGTTTCTCCACTGACTGAAGTTCATCACGGTTTGGCAATTTAGTGCACTACTAGGAATGATAAGTATGGCCAAAAAATAAGCCGCGTTCTTTAGAGCACGGCTTATTTTCTCTTTTAAGGGTACTACATGAAACATATTATACCTTCTTATAACGACCAAATTTTCAAATCCTTTAGATGAACCTAGAGATAGCTCTTAACTATATATTTAACATCATCATATTATGGTATCCAATAATCAAAAATTGTACCGTAAATTTAATCTTACTATGTTCTCTATAACTTTTTTATGTGTACTATGACTTCCACTAAGAAAAAAAGGCGCTGCTCGATTCCAACGCCTAGTCCTTCTGGGAGGAGGGCTTTTTGCCTCATTTATAAGTAAACCTTACAATAAAATTATTTTTCTGGCAATACTTAAAATTTTTTCTAGAGACTCCTCGTTACATAGATTTTGATATGACACTTTTCTCAAATAAAGGTTGTAACAGGACTTAACTCAACTTATTTGATACACTTTTTCATAATATACTCATATAAATACAATATATTAAGCTTGACCTTTGGGAAACTTAGTATAACACTATAGTTCTTTGATAAAGTTTGTGTCGGGTAGAGGATACCTGTTAGAAATAACCCAAAAGAGCCAATGACAAAGAAAAATTATTTTAAACATGATTGTCCGATCGCACGATCACTTGGAATTTTAGGCGGCCAATGGACCCTATTGATAGCACGCGATCTACTAAACGGAGTGAATAAGTTTGATCAAATTCAGAGAAATTTACGAATTTCACGAAACTTGTTAACACAGCGTCTGAGAGAAATGGAGAAAATTGGTCTTGCTGAGAAAATTGTTCCCAAAGGTTTTAAAAGAGCGATTTATCAACCCACTCGGAAATGCATTGATCTCGCAAATATATTGATCGCATTGATCGAATGGTCAGAGAAATGGGACCCAGATACGACTGGTCCAAGGATTCAAATTAAAAGCGCCAAAAGTGGTGAACCACTCAAGCTGGCATTACTAAGTGCGAAAAAAGATCATAAAAAAAATGAAAAAACTCTTGAGATAGAATACAAATCAAATCCAAAAGTGACATGGGCACTATAATTGAGAAATAGAAGTCAGATTATGGGCTATTTCATATTTAACTCTTTTACATGTTATTTGCACAAAGTATACTTGGTCTCATAAATTATTTGTGTTTCAATAAAAAAGCTACAGCACTATAATCTAGCCTTCTTCAGGACAATTACCATCTAATAAATAACAAAATACTATTTGTATTAAAATTCTTGTGTCGCCAATTGGATAACTTCTCTGTTAATTTATTACCAATGGGCACTAAATTAAGATTTAAAGAAAGGTAAGTAATTATGATCGTAGGATTTATTGGCCTCGGTAATCTAGGCAGTAAATTAGCTGGCACACTTATAAGAAATAATGTGAAAACCTTTGTACACGATTTAAAACCAGAACGAGCCAGGCCTCTGCTAGAAAGAGGTGGATTCTGGGCCGAAAGGGTTTCTGACGCTGTCAATCACTCTGATATAGTCGTAACGTGTCTACCATCTCCCAAAATATCATCAGACATAATAGAAAGAAAAAATGGGGTCTTTGATAGTATCACGACTGGTAAAATATGGATTGAAATGAGTACAACCCAGGCATCAGAGGTAGTCCGCATTGCGCAAAAACTTGAAGAAAAAAATGTCTTATCAGCCGATTGTCCCGTATCCGGAGGGTGTCATCGAGCTGAAACAGGCAATATCTCCATTTTTGCAGGCTGTGAACGCCAAACCTTCGAAAAAATAAAGAGCATTTTATTTATCATGGGCCAAAATATTTTACACACGGGACCCTTGGGAACCGCCTCACAGCTTAAAGTAATGACAAATTTTCTTGCTACCACTAATTTGGTCGCCTGCTGTGAAGCTCTTACAACAATGCGAGCAGCAAATATTGACTTGGCAACAACTTATGAAGCCATAAAAATTTCGTCGGGGAATTCGTTTGTTCATGAAACAGAGAGCCAGGTTATTTTAAATGGTAGTCGGGATATTAATTTTACTCTTGATTTAGTCCTTAAAGATATAAAGTTGTTTCAAGAACTAGCCGATAGGCTAAATATCCCACTGGATATTTCTCCACTCTTGAACCACGTTATAACTCGAGCTATCGGAAAGCTCGGCCCACAAGCAAACTCTCCATCTATAGTTTCTTTGTTGGAAGAAAAGACTGGCCTCAGCATAACATCACCTGGATTCCCGAGCCAAATTGATGATAGTGAGCCAGAAACATTAGGCTTTGAAGTGTTTCCCCGAACTTAAAATAAGGCGCTAATATAGATATCAAAAGGGGTTGCCTTGAGCGATAAATATCAAAATAAAAAAAATCAACGAGCCACTTTAGGTGCTGTAGCAGCTCTTTTAATGTTGGCGGCCCTAGACCAAACAATAGTGACAACCGCTCTACCAGCTATAGTATCAGATCTTGGAAGCCTCAATCAGTTATCATGGGTGGTAACTGCCTACTTACTTACATCAACGATATCAGCCCCTATCTATGGAAGTCTCGGTGATACATTTGGTCGAAAAGTTATGATGAAAATTGCCATTATTATTTTCGTAATAGCTTCAATTTTTGTTGCCCTCGCTCAAACTATGTGGTGGATCATCTTGGCTCGAGCTATTCAGGGGCTTGGTGGCGGTGGACTTTTCGTTCTGGCTTTTACAGTTATTGGAGATATTGTTCCTTCAAGAGAAAGAGGAAAAATCCAGGGCTTATTCGCAGCAGTTTTTGGCCTATCGTCGATACTCGGGCCTTTAATTGGCGGTTTTTTTGTGGACAAATTAAGTTGGCACTGGATTTTTTTTATTAATGTACCGATTGGTTTCCTAGCATTAGCAATATTGCAAACGTCCTTTAATGAAATCAAATATCGTTCTATGATTCAACTTGATTACTATGGGGCCAGCCTGCTTTGTATTAGCCTTACAAGTCTGATACTACTCATAACTAAATTCGAGCATGAGGCTTCTTCCATTTTTTTATCTAAACCAGCCTTGTTAATAACATTTTGCTTGAGCGCTATTTTATTTGTTTTAATTGAGAAAAAGGCACCTAATCCTGTTTTACCCCTGACACTTTTACAAATCAATAATTTCAGGTTTTACTCTCTAATCGGCTTTCTAACGGGAAGCATATTGTTCTCAATTTTAACTTTTATTCCATTCTATCTGCAAGTTTGTCGGGGTGTTACGCCAACCAATTCTGGACTACAAATTATACCGCTAACAATTGGTATCATATTTGGCACCACCATATCTGGCATAATTATGACAAAGTTGGGAAATTATAAACTATTACCGTTTTCAGGTTCCATAATTCTTTTTTTAGGACTAATTTTTTTAAGTAGCATTACAATGCAATCGTCAACTGTCGAGCTTTCCCTTTTATTATTTGTTATCGGTGTTGGGGTTGGACCTCAACTATCTGTTACTACTACAGCGATCCAAAATGCAGTACCAAAAGGTCAGATGGGTGTTGCAACAGCAGGACTTACTCTGGCTCGCCAAGTTGGGAGCAGTATCGGACTTGCTGGGCTCACAACAATTTTTATCTATAAAATTGAAAATAGCTCTATAAAAAATAAAGAAAAATTATTTAGCATGGACGGCCAAACCGGATTGAATATGTCAAAGGTTTTGACCTTACCCGAGGATAAGAAATTTTTCTTTCAAAACTTATTTGCTGATGGACTCCAGACCGTTTTTTTTAGCACAGCCCTACTGTCTCTTGGAATAATAGTTCTCTCGCTTTTCATTAAAGAAATACCACTTAAAACAGAAGTTTCTAGATAATTAAGCATAATTTTTCTTTAGGAATGCATAGCTTTCGAAATGTTATATCTATCCTGGACATTCATTAAGGCATATTGCGCCTCAGCCATCATCGCACCAAATATCCATCCATTCCATTGCCTTGGAATTTTCTTAAAAATAGAAATGCGATTGCTTGAGCCCAAAAGGTGTTCTGCCAACAAAATTGCAGAAATTGGAGCAGTGTTCATACCATGCCCGCCAAAACCAGTCAGGGAGTAGACCCTCTTTGACATCGCACCAACATATGGCATCATACTAGCGGAATACGCCATTTTTCCTGTCCATGTATATTCAATACTGAATCCACCAGTTTCTTTCATCTGATAGACCAGATCGGGGTAAAACCGTCTAATATCATCGTAAATATCAAAGCTCAGAGTCTTCATCCTGTTTTTACCCATTGCACTGATACCTCTTCCCCAAAGCAGTCTCTGATCTTCAACTTTTCTGTAATAATTTCCGGCTCTACGATCATCGCTAAAGGCTAAATCTTTTTTCAAAAATTGATTCAATACTCCCGGTAGCGGGGATGTTGTACCTACAAAAGTTCTAATGGGCAACCAGAGCGACTTCAACGCACCTATTTCTGAGCCAGCATAACCTCCTCCTGCCAAAACCAATTTTTTACAATTTATTCGGTAACCAGAACTAACATCAACATGACAATTGCTAGAGTTTTCTAAAAATTTAGTCATTTGGGTATTCTCGAAGATTCTTACAGATTTTTCATGCACTCTAATTTTCAAAGCATTTAGAAATTCGAGCGGATTAAAATGAAAGCCTTCCGTTGACAAAATACCGTAATTATAAGCTTTGGAAAAAACAAAATCCTGCAACTCACTTTTTGATATAAACTCAAATGATTTCAGATGTCTCAATTCCTCTTTAAATAATTGGTTACCTGAATTTTCACTTTTGAGTAACGAAAGGTTTAGCGTTCCTAATTTTGGTTTGAAACTTTCGAAACCTTTTTCACCCTCAAAGGATTTAACCCATTTTAAGCCCTCGACAGACAGCTCGTTAAAATTTTGAGCTACTCGCTGACCATATTTCTTAATAAGTTTTGATTGCGATGATGACCAGCCAGGAGAACAAAAGCCACCATTCATGCCGGATGCACCATCTCCTATTCGATTCGCTTCAATTAAGACAACGTCAACGTTTTTTTTACCTAGCTCATGACTCAAAACAAGGCCAGCTAAACCAGCACCGACCACAACTATGTCACAATCAATATTTTTTGAGAGAGAAGGAAAATCTTTTTTGCTTTTATAGTTTTTTTTGTAGATCGTCTCGTGTTGCAACCGATTAATAACTCCAAATTAAAAATGTTTCACGTTGAAAATCTGAGTCCTCAGCTGTACAAAGTAATGCGGTATTTGCGTAGAGTAAGAAGGCTAACGATTAGGGGATTAATGTCAAGCTAAGTATAAATGTTATCTCTCCTCGGGAAAGGTAATAACTAATCTGGAGATAAAATGGCTAAAAAACTTATTTTCGAGAAAAAGAAAGAACAGTTCAATATTTATGGAACAGCTCTAAAAGTATGCTCTATGGAACCTTTGACAGGCTTTTTTAGAGATGGATGTTGTAATACTGATATTTCTGATTTTGGTAGTCACACGGTTTGTGCAGAGATGACCGAAGAATTCCTAAAGTTTTCAAAACAGCAAGGTAACGACTTAACCACACCCAGACCAGAATTTGGATTTGACGGTTTAAAGAGTGGTGATCGATGGTGCCTTTGTGCCGGACGTTGGTTAGAGGCAGCGTCGCAGGGTAAGGCGCCACTCATTGTCGGAGAATGTACAAACCGGCTAGCGTTATTAACAATACCGGAAGATATACTGTTAAAAAATGTTATAACAATTAACTGATCCTTTAGATGCTCAACATAAAACATTTATCCAAGACATATGAGTCCTCCGAAGGAATACAGCACGTATTAACCAATTTGGATTTTCATCAACATGAAGGAGATAGTACAGCAATTTTAGGTGATAGCGGTAGTGGTAAAAGCACACTGCTTCATATAATCGCAGGGTTAGAGAAACCGACTTCAGGGAGCGTGAAACTTCATAGCACAGAAATATGGTCGAGCAAAGAAAGCGATAGAGCAAGAATCCGGCGTGAAAACATGTCTATCATTTTTCAACAATTCAATCTCATACCAAGTCTTAATATAAGGCAAAATATAGAGTTTCATGCTAAATTAGTGGGTAAATATGATCGCAAATTTGTTAATCAGATATTAGAAAGGCTCGGTCTCACTACAATTCTTGAAAAATACCCGGAGCAAACGTCGGGCGGGCAACAGCAACGAACCGCAATTGCACGAGCAATAGCATCGAAACCACGTTTGATTCTGGCAGATGAGCCAACTGGAAATCTTGATGGGGAGAATACCAAACGGGTTATAGAGGTGTTAAGTGTTCTTACAAACACACATAACACAAGTTTAGTGGTTGCGACGCATTCTCAGGCTTTGGCAGCGCAGCTATCAAATAAATTTACGCTCTTAAATGGAAGACTCACAAAAAATGAAATGCCATAACCTTCCTCAAATTTTTTTACCAATTCTTCGCCATTGGCAAAGGAAGCCAATCCAATTGGTTTTAATCATTGTTGGCTTATCAACTGCCACCACACTTTGGAATACAGTACATTTAATCAATTCGGCTGCAAAAACTTCATACTCCGATGCTAGTGCTTTATCACAACTTTGGTCCTCAAAAACTCTATTGTCTCACTCAGATAAATATATAAATGATGCACATTTTGGATATTTGAGACAAAAAGGTTGGTTGGTTACGCCACGACTTCAAGGCAAATTGGAGAGTTTTGATGGTATAACAGTCATAGGGATAGACATAATTAGTTCGGATCAAAATAACTTAACGAGTATTTTGCCCCCAACAATAAGCATAAATAAATTTTTGGGGGAGACAAAAGTTACATTAGCTGGACCCAAGACTGCAAAAAAATTAAGAAATGAAAAGTATTTTAGATCAATTGTCATTGCAAGAAATCTACCTGAGGGTTTTGTAATAACCGACATCGCACAGGCTCAAAAAATTTTAAACCTTTACGGCAAATTGACAAGTTTAGAACTTACATCTGAAAAAGGTAATGATGGCCATGTGTTGAAAGATTTAGACCTGTATTTGAAAACAAATTCGTCACCAAATGATATCGAGAAACTAACAGAAAGTTTTCACCTTAATTTGACAGCCTTCGGGTTTTTGTCATATGTAGTTGGTCTTTTTATCGTCTATTCATCGGTGAATTTAGCCTATGAGCAGAGGAAGGGACTACTGAAAAGTTTGAGAAGCATTGGAGTCTCAGCTAGACTTTTATCATCTATCTTGATCACCGAAACCGTTTTATTCGCAATAATATCTGCTAGTTTTGGATTTATTTGTAGTATTTTGCTTGCCTCGACTTTGTTACCAAATGTTTCAATAACTCTCCGAGACTTATTTGGAATAAATATTACTCAATCAATACCAATTAGTTATAATTTCTTTATCTTAAGTTTAGCAATTTCGATTGTTGGAGCTATTTGCTCATCCGCCAGCTCTCTTTGGAAAATGGCAACTTTAGACCCGCTTGATACGTCCAAGCAGCTTGCCTGGTATGAAAAAACTCGTGTCGGGTTAAAGCTTCAAAGTTTAATTTCAGCATTTTTAATTTTACTAATTCCGATAATGCTTGTTGTCAGTAATGGCCTCATTAGCTCTTTTATATTGTTGGCAGCAGTATTAATTCTTGCGACGTTGCTACTTCCAATTTTTCTTTGGTTTTCCCTGACCCTGGTTCTCAAGTGTGATTTTAAAAATCCAATAACTAAATGGTTTTTTGCAGATAGCAAACAACAGATAGACGGTTTATCAGTGAGCCTTATGGCAGTTCTTCTCGCATTATCAGTCAATATTGGTGTTGGAGGTATGGTTGGAAGCTTTAAAAGGACGTTTACTGGTTGGCTTGACCAAAGATTAGTTTCGGAACTATATCTCGTTTCTCCATCCGTAGAAATTTCAAAACAAATAATTGAAGAAATGGCAGACAAGGTTGAGGCAATTCTTCCAATAGTGAAAGTTTCAGACAAAATAGACGACGAACCAGTAGATATATACGGTTTTAAAGTACACTCAACTTACATTAACTTTTGGCCGCTTATTGACGCAACCGAAGATGTTTGGGAACAATTATCTGAGTCAAAGGGTGTATTAGTTAACGAGCAACTAGCACGAATAATGAACCTGAAACCGAATGATAAAATAGCAATATATCCTCACTACGACAGTAAAATTAAAATGCAAATTGTTGGCATTTATTCTGACTATGGCAACCCAAAAGGACAAATTATGATGCCCATTTCTGAATTTGAAAAGCACTATCCGAATGTTCCTCAACTAAGATATGCAATTCGGGTAAGTGAAGGTAAAATGCGTGATACTGAACAACAGCTTACAAGGCTTTTGAATAATGATAAAAATAGAATTACAAATCAATTGGAGATAAAACAGTTTTCCACTAAAATTTTTGAGAAAACCTTTGCTATCACATCAGCACTTTCGATACTTACACTTGGAATATCTGGTATTGCACTTTTTACCGCCATAAGTGCGGTAAGTGATAATCGAAAAACACAAATTGCACCATTATGGGCTATCGGAATAACGAGAAAGTATCTTGCATACTTGGAAGTATTACGAGCGTTCACATTGGCATTGTTGACATTTACGTTCGCAATACCCGTAGGGTTACTCGTAGTCTATATTTTAACAAACTATGTTAACCTTAATGCTTTTAATTGGAAGTTGCCCATTTTCTTTTTCCCCAAACAATGGTTGGAACTTTTATCTCTTACCTTTCTGATGACATTTTTTGCCATAATAATCCATGTCGTCAAACTTTCAAGATCTGTTCCTGCAGACTTACTCAGGAGTTCATCTTATGAAACTTAAAATACTAGGGTTGCTCTGTGGCCTGCTATTCATATTTCACCTAACAAACAACTCGGCCTCGGCACAGGTTTTCCCAAATCTTGAGAGTAATTCATCAAAATTTGAACAAATATCTAAAAACCTCTCTCTAAGTTTTCCAAGAGATCATGGAATGCATCCGAAGTTTCAGCTTGAGTGGTGGTATCTAACAGCAAACCTTATAGATGAAAATGGTAATGATCGAGGCCTACAATGGACTTTATTTCGTTTCGCTTTAGACGAATCGGGCCAGGAAAGCAGCTGGGACAACTCCCAGATTTGGATGGGACATGCTGCTGTAACAGATCGAAACTCACATTATTTTGCTGAAAAATTTGCAAGAGGTGGGGTACAACAAGCAGGCGTTACAATGGAACCTTTTAACGCATGGATAGATGATTGGAACTTAAAAGGAAAAACTTGGGAACAACTTCAAGCTTCAGCTGCTGGAACAAATTTCAAATATCAAATAAACCTTGAGTCATTCGGACCAATAATTCAGCATGGTGACAACGGTTATAGTTTAAAATCCTCTGAGGGGCACGCCTCTGCTTATTATAGTCAGCCATTTTTTTTAGCGTCTGGATGGATTGAACTTAACGGCCGACGCCAAAACGTGACAGGGACAGCCTGGATGGACCACGAATGGTCAAGCCAATTTCTTTCAAAGAGCATTGATAGTTGGGACTGGTTTAGCTTAAATTTTGACTCTGGTGACAAATTAATGCTTTTTCGTGTTGAAGGCGGATCTAAAGAATATTTTTATGCTGGAACATGGATTCACGCAAATGGAGAGCAAAAGCAACTAGACCCTGCTGATATATCACTTGAACCTTTATCAAAAAATAATCCAAATATAAGACCCCAAACAATTTGGAACATTAAAGTAAAAAGCTTGGGCGTGGATATTCAGACTACTGCCTTAAACGAAAAGGCCTTCATGGAGACTTTATTCTCGTACTGGGAGGGGCCAATAAAATCACGTGGAACACATAATGGAGTAGGCTACCTAGAAATGACCGGTTTTTAAGTTTTAAAGCCTTTATTCATGCAGCTCTCGCTTCAAGAACTTGGTCAACCTTCGCCATCGCTTTATCTTCTTCTACGCCATCCACGATTGCTACTTCTCTAGTTAACCGTTCCAGAGCTGCTTCATAAAGCTGCCGCTCTGAATACGACTGCTCCCTCTGTTCATCGTTCCGGTAAAGATCACGAACTACTTCTGCAATTGCAATCAAATCGCCCGAATTAATCTTCTGTTCATATTCTTGAGCTCTTCGAGACCACATAGCCCTTTTTATCCTCGCGCGGCCTTTCAAAGTCTCCATCGCCTGAGAAATAGTCTCTGGTGACGAAATAGATCTCAAGCCTATCGATGTGGCCTTTTCAATGGGTATTCTCAATGTCATTTTGTCCTTGTCAAACGAAATAACAAACATTTCCATTTCCTCTCCGGCAACTTCATGCTTATCAATAGACACAATTTGTCCTACCCCGTGAGACGGATAAACAATGTAATCTTCTGTATTGAAATCATAACTTTTTTTCACTTTATTCATGCAGTAACCTTTTATTTTTTTAATTACGCACCCTAAACAAGGCCAAAATTTTTTTACAAGCTATCACTCAGGAACTTTTTAATACAAAACTGTCTTCTTATCTCAGATTAAAAAAAAATACAACCTAACAAATAATTTAAGTTATTTTCAACTTTTTAGTTTTAAATACTTTTAATTTTAAACTTTACCTACACCCTTGAATAGCTAAAACGATAAACCTGCGGGCGCACTCAATCGCCTTCACCTGCATTTTCAGAGAAATACTTTTCGAGTTTTCCTTGTTCACCGTCCCGCTCCTCAGCTTCAGGCAATGGGTCTCGCCTAATAGTTATGACTGGCCATAATTCAGAGTATTTTCTATTGAACTCAACCCACTCTTCCGCCTCAGGCTCTGTATCTGGCTTTATAGCATCGGCGGGGCACTCTGGTTCACAGACGCCGCAGTCAATACACTCATCAGGATGAATAACAAGCATATTTTCACCCTCGTAAAAACAGTCAACTGGACACACTTCCACACAATCCGTATATTTACAGCCAATACAACTATCATTTACTATATAAGTCATTAGGACTTTCTCACAAAATTGACTACCAAATTAAACGCTGACTTTTTCCCAAACTATGTCATAAAACATTTATCGATATTTTAGCAAGAGCGGATTCGCTAGTCTGTACAGCAGAGAAGTTCTTTAAACCGCTTTTGTATAAAAACTGACAAACAACTTTCCTAATTTATTTATTTAAAAGTCTTTATGTTCATCATATAACTTCTGGGATTGAACAAACGATCCTCGATAGTTGGTCATCTCAAGCACTCTGACAATTCTCACTTTGGACTTAATTACAAACACTATAAAGTCATCTTTCTTTAGAGACTTGGAAGGCTTCTGTACCTTTTTTCCATTTACGCGCACTCGTCCCCGCTTAATGTACTCTGACGCCATGTTTCTACTTTTAAAAAATCTCGCAAAAAACAGCCACTTATCTAATCTTGAACAATTATTAATTTTCTCTCACCTTAAAGCTTATCCTTCAATTCAAGCAAAGCGGCGAACGGATTATGTGGATCAACATTGCGACCAGTTTTTTTCTTATCTTCAATTACGCTTGGTCTCGAGGAATTTTTATTTTTTACCCTCTTCCTTCTATTACCTTTTTCGAAAGGCTCCGCTCCGTCACCCTTGTTACTCAATCCGGTTTTTATTTGTAATACTTTTGCACTCAGTTTTTTTCTATCCTTTGAATTGTTCATTTTTTTATACTTAAAAATATAAAAAGCTTCCATGCCATCTTCAAGATGAGTCTGTGGGAGCTTTATCTTTTCTAAATTAGTCTCCGAAACAGCAAGTTCTACTTTAGAACTTACCTTTTCCAATGTTTTTTCTTCCAACATTGACTCCATATCTTTCTTATTGGAAGCTATGCTAGTTTCGCTCTCACTGATTGCTTTTTTCCTTACATCTCGTTCCGAAACGTACCCCAAACTATGCATCAAATCTGCGAATTGGTCTAAGGTTAATCCTGTAATGGATAACATATCCACACTGGCTTCAAATCCTCGCCAAATATTTTGTGTCCGAAGCAAATCAGATAATCGTTCGAGCATATCGACCCGTAAAGCTCTCGACCCCAATAGCCTATAACCCACTTTACTGTAATAGTCTGATGGAGCTCCTGGAATTGATGGGATAGATACCAAGCCAGGCTGTGGTGGTGCGGGGTAAGATCGACCACTCATTAAAGAATGTAACAATAGTCGAAGTTTTGTTGGAGCTGGCTTCAACATTAACTGATTAAAAATCGTAAATTGACCAAAACGGATACCATGCCGTCGCAAATTTGCTCTTTCACTTTGTTCCAGCGACTTAATATCTTCAGCCACTTCATCGCGTGGAACAACTCCAAGCGCCTCAACAAGTCTAAAAGCAATACCCCTGGATAGACCCACCAAATTATGGTCCTCTTTCATTTTTAAAAGCGGTTCAAACTGATTTTCGATAGTTCTTTGGATAAAATGGTCTAACCTTCGTTGCAATTTTTCTACTATTTTTGGCCCAGCCTCAACATCAACGATTGGAATTATAGACGGTGTAAGTATGGTAGAGCCCATTTTTAATTTGCCTATAGCGGCGTTATCCCATTTTATTTGACCGTTCTCGTCAATAGAAAATTTTTCATCAGATGTATTGTATATCTTTTCAGAACGCAAATGGTATTGCGGTCCTAACACCACGCCAGCCGCCGCTTTGATCGCTTTTTTCTCCTCCTTTGAGGTAGATTTATCTGTTTCAAACTTCAGCCCAACTAATCTTCCAATCAGTTGTGCATCAACAAATATTTCACCATCATCGTTTATTTCAGCCACCAAATTCTCCCGCTGTTTCAATCCTTTTACAAGCACCGATGTTCTTTGGTCAACAAACCTTTGAGTTAATTTTTTATGTAATTCGTCTGACAGTTTATCTTCAATTAATCTTGTTTCACCTTGCCATTTCAAGCTATCATTTAACCAACTTTTCTTGTAGGATACGAAAGTCCAAGTTCTGATGAATGCTAGGCGCTTGGCCAGAGCGTCAATGTTTCCTTCTAAAATATTTAACCTCTTTATTTGGTCATGTAACCAATAATCGGGTAAAATGCCATCATTTTTTAAAAAATTAAATATTTCTTTAAGAAGAGTAGAGTGATCAAACTCAGATATTTTCCGAAAGTCTGGAATTTGGCAGACCTCCCAGAGAAGTTTTATATCTTTCACCGAATTTATATTACCCTTTAAAGGTTCAGTTTCTGACAAAGTTTTGAATACTTTTAGATCAATCCCTTCATCAGCTTTTACAAAATTTTCGTTGGTTGGTTTTTGCTCAAGCGACTGAATAAGCCCCGTAACAGATGTGAAATTTAGGTTGGAATTTCTCCATTGCAAGAACTTGATTTGAGGAAAATGGCTTTTCTCAATGGCGGCAGCAATTGTTGGCTCAAGGTTCTCGGCTTCACCAGTAACACCAAAAGTTCCATTTTTCGTGAAGCGTCCTGCTCTTCCAGCTATTTGTCCTATTTCCGTAGGGTAAAGTTTCCTTTCTCTTTTCCCATCAAATTTGTAAAGTTTGGAAAAAGAGACATGTTTTAGATCTAAGTTCAATCCCATTCAAATTGCATCAGTGGCGACCAAAAAATCAACATCTCCATTTTGATATAAATCTACCTGTGCATTTCTTATTCTCGGTGAAAGTGCACCCATTATCACTGCTGCACCCCCCTTCTGACGTCTAATTAGCTCTGCTGTTGCATAAATTTCGTTGATAGAAAAGCTCACCACCGCTGACCTTTCTGGAATTCTAGAAAGCTTACTTTTACCAGCAAAATATAGTGTAGAAAAGCGCTCACTTCGAGAAACTTTAATATCGGGAAATAAGTTTTTAAGCCTACTTGATATAGTTTCCGACCCAAGAAACATTGTTTCCTTTTTTCCTCTGGCATGCAAAAGCCGATCCGTAAAGATGTGTCCGCGCTCATGGTCCGAGCATAATTGTATTTCATCAATTGCAACAAATTCAAGACCTAAGTCCATCGGCATTGCTTCTACTGTGCATACCCAATATTTTGGATTTTTTGGTATGATGCGTTCTTCTCCAGTCACTAACGCAATTACTGACGTTCCTCTTAGTCCTGTCAATTTGTCAAAAACTTCGCGCGCCAGAAGCCTTAATGGAAGGCCAATCACCCCATTCTCGTAACCAAGCATTCTTTCAATAGCATTGTAAGTTTTCCCAGTATTCGTAGGACCTAACAGTGCGGATATTCTACCCTTATGTCCCATTTATGCGCTAAAGCTCCCCTACATTTTTACATTACGCAACGTAATGCTCGCTAATTTGCAAATTCGAAAATGAATGACTTGAAATTCTCAAATTGCTAAATTAATTTCTTATTAGATTTGATAATCATTATTTTTCTACGTCATTCAAGGATAGAAATTTGACAATGAGTAGTAGCCTAGATAAGAGAAAAGTAACGTAACTGCGAGGAATAGAAAATGTCGGAAGAGATCTTAAAGGCCATTGATTCACTAAAAGAAAAAATGGGAGATCAAATAATTGACGGTACAATTAAATTTCAAATAGAAAGCATAGGATCCATCGTTATAAATAATGGTGAAGTAAAAGAATCTGACGAAGATACGGATTGTACTTTAAGTGGTGATATGGCGACTTTTCAAGAAATTTTTAATGGTGAAATAAGTTCTACAGCAGCTTTTATGAGCGGACGACTCAAAGTGGACGGTTCTATGGGAACTGCGATGAAATATAATGCGATACTCTCTTGAATGAAACTATGGAAGCAATAAAATCTGCTGAAAGCAATTATCCGATAGCAGCAAATGGAATTTTAAATTTTGCCACTACTTCAGATGGTAAAAAAATAAGATTCGCTCTTTGGCCCACTGGCACGCGAGGCTTAATAATTTTCCTAAATGGCAGAAATGAATATATTGAAAAATACAATGAAACATACATTCGGTTTCAAGAACTTGGCTTCTCGGTAGTAACTTTGGATTGGAGATCACAAGGTCTATCAGATCGTCCAGAGTGGGCGCGAGACGTGGGTTACGTAGAAAGTTTTGAAAAGTATCAGTTGGATTTGGCTGCTGTGTTGAAAGAAAGTTCGGTCCAAGCAATTACTGGTAAGAGAATACTTGTGGCTCATTCGACTGGTGGCTGTATAGGATTAAGAACAATTTTACAAAAGACTCACAACATTTCTGGAGCAATTTTTTTATCTCCATTTTGGGACTGGGGCAATGCATTTGGTGCGCCGATGGTCAGAAATTTTATAGCGTCTATTCATAAAAGTTTTACAGCACTAGGGCTTGGAAAACTTCCCTCAGGTCCTAAAAAAAAGAAACCATATGTTCTGACTCAAACAGCTCAAAATAACTCTCTTACCTCAGATAAGCAGCAATTCGATAGACTCCAAAAAATAATATCTTTAGACTCGAGATTGAGTGCTGGCCCACCAAGTGTTTCTTGGATAGCTTTCGCAGATCAAGAAATGAAAGAACTCCGCGAACAAAGTGAATCAAGTACTCCAAGTATAGTATTGATTGCCTCAGACGATACACTTGTTTCTCTTGAAGCTGCACGAAAGATGTGCGACGGAAATGAGCATTGGAAATTAAAAATTTTTGAAAATGCGCGCCACGAATTATTAATAGAAAAAAACAAGACAGTGGAATCGGTTTGGAAGGAGATTAGAACTTTTTTAAATGCACTTGATGGTAATTAAGCATAATCTAACAAAATTTTAATAACTTTTGAATGAAGTATCTTATCGCCACAGGCTAATACCCTCCCACCATTGACTATCTCATTACCACTCCAATCTGTTACAACCCCACCTGCCGCCTCTATAACAGCCAAGGGTGCAAAAATATCATGAATCTTAAGTCCAGCCTCCATCACAATATCAATGTGGCCTGCTGCAAGAAGTCCAAAGGCATAAGCATCCATACCAAATCTAGTCAAACGGGTCCTTTCCTTCACAGAATTGAACGCTCGGTATTCAGTTTCACTCCCAACCTCTGGGAAGGTAGAAAACAAGACAGAATTTTTAATTTCTGGACAACTTCGTACTTGTGTTTCTAAAGAAAAGTTATCTCGAAAAAACATTGAAATTCCTAAACCACCAACAAACATTTCTTTCGTAAACGGTTGGTATATCACTCCCAATATTGGTTTTCCGTCCTTGCTTACAGATACAAGAACGGTCCAAACCGGGGCTCCACTTATGAAAGCCCGGGTTCCATCTATTGGATCCAATATCCATGAATATCCACTTGAACCAATAGTTGTGCCCAATTCTTCACCAATTATTGTATCATCAGGTCTGTATTCTTTGATAAAAGTTCTCATGGCATTCTCAGATTCTAGATCAGCCTTCGTGACCGGGTCAAAAGACGACTTTGCTTTATTTTCAATAAATAAATCTTTAGCTCTAAAATATAGCATGGCTTTCTCGCCACCAATCTCCGCCACTTGCTTTGCTAGCTCAATCAGCCTCTGCGTTTCCGAATCATACATTTAGTTCACTTTCAAGTTACCCATACTGTTCATTAACTTGCTAACTTCTGACTCCGTTTTCTCTCATTCGGATCTAATAAACGCTTTCTGAGTCTCACATGATTTGGCGTCACTTCAACCAGCTCATCATCATTAATATAGGCTATAGCACTCTCCAGGCTGAGTTTCAAAGGAGGCGTCAACCTTACCGCTTCGTCGGTCCCTGAAGCTCTGATGTTGGTTAGTTTTTTTCCTTTCATCGGATTTACGTCTAGATCATTGCTGCGACTATGCTCACCTACTATCATGCCCTCATAAATCTCTTCTCCAGCTCCAATAAAAAAGCGTCCACGGTCTTCCAAATTAAAAATCGCATATGCGACTGAAACTCCTTTAACCATAGATACAAGCACCCCTTGACGGCGTCCTGGGATCGGTCCCTTTAAGGGTTGCCATGAGAAAAAAACTCTATTCAATACTCCAGTGCCTCGTGTGTCAGTCATAAATTCACCATGGTATCCAATCAAACCCCGAGATGGAACCAAGGCAACAATTCGAGTTTTACCTGATTCCATTTTTTTCATAGATGTGATTTCACCTTTTCGCAAAGATAACTTCTCAATCACTGTTCCAGTATAATCGTCTTCAAGATCAATTGTGACCTCCTCTACTGGTTCTTTTTTTTCGCCACCACTGTCATCAAGTATAACTCGAGGTCTTGATATCGAAAGTTCAAACCCTTCTCGTCTCATGCTCTCAATTAAAATACCCAGCTGAAGTTCTCCACGACCGGATACGTCAAATTCCTCTCCACCAGGTTGTTCAGCGAACTTTATAGCTACATTACTTTCAGTTTCTTTGATCAAACGATCTCGGATAACACGACTTTGTAGTTTCTTACCGTCTCGCCCTGCTAAAGGACTATCATTAATTCCAAAGGAAACTGTTATTGTCGGTGGATCAATAGGCTGCGATGGTATTGGTTCGAGCACTTCTGGGTCCGCTAGTGTATCTGCAACTGTAGCCCTACTCGTTCCAGATACGGAAACTATATCTCCTGCAATCGCGGTATCTATTGAAGTTTGCTCCAACCCTCTGAAAGCTAGTATTTTATTTACCCTAAATTTTTCTAGCAAGGTACCATCGCGACCTAAAGCATTCAATTTTTGACCTATTTTTAGTTCTCCTGTTTCGACACGTCCGGTTAGTATACGTCTCAAAAAAGCATCGCCACCTAGTGTTGTAACCAGCATACTAAAAGGCTTGTGACGCAGATTGATTTGTGCAGGTGGTGGAACATGGGTCTTAATTTTTTCAAAAAGAGGATCTAAATTTTTCCGTGGTCCATGCGTATCAAGATCAGCCCACCCTGAGCGACCCGAGGCGTAGAGTACTGGAAAATCCAGCTGCTCATCACTGGCGCCCAAGCTTATAAAAAGGTCAAAAACCTCATCAAGTACTCGGTCTGGTTCAGCTTCTTGCTTATCTATCTTATTAAGAACAACTATTGGTCTCAGGTCTAAACTTAAAGCTTTGGATGTAACAAATTTGGTCTGAGGCATAGTTCCTTCGGCCGCATCAACCAACAAGACCACGCCATCTACCATCGACAGGACTCGCTCGACTTCGCCACCAAAATCCGCATGACCAGGGGTATCCACAATATTAAAGCGAACGTTGTCCCACGTTACTGAAGTTGCCTTGGCAAGTATCGTAATTCCTCTTTCCCGTTCGAGCTCGTTACTATCCATAGCTCTTTCTAGACTAACTTGATTTTCTCTGAATACACCGGATTGCTTTAATAATTGGTCTACAAGCGTAGTTTTACCGTGATCTACATGAGCTATAATAGCTATATTCCTTATATCCATCTATAATCCTATCCTATACTACCAATATGCCACACCCCATATCAGTCCATTACTTGTACATATTAGAAAACGCAAGTAGTTTAAGTTTATAAAAATAATCAAGAAACCCAGCCCATTTTATAAACGGAAGATATCTGAATGAAAACTATGCTATTAAAAAAAAGGGGTGAACCATTAATTCTTACAGAAGTTCCCAAGCCCAACTGTGGTGACGACCAAATTCGCATCAAAGTGTTAACCTCAGGTCTAAATTTTGCAGATACATTGTTAATTAATGGAAATTATCAAGAAAAACCTGAATTGCCATTTGCCCCGGGTATGGAAATCTGTGGAGTCGTGGATAAACTCGGATCGGCGGTTGCTGGCTTTAACGTTGGAGATAGAGTCGTTTCATACGTTGGCTCTGGCGGCCTATCTGAGTTCATTTGTGTGGATCAAAGTCAATGCATAGCAATTCCAGATAACATATCCAACGAAAAAGCTGCTTGCCTAATGATTGCGTATGGAAGTACCGAACTTGCGCTAAATTATAAGGCGAAACTGCAGCCAACTGAAAATTTGTTAGTATTGGGTGCAGGAAGCGGAGTAGGAATGGCTGCGATTGAAATTGGAAAAATTCTTGGAGCAACCGTAATAGCAGTTGCTCGTGGGCAAAAAAAATGTAGGGCTGCTAAGCTAAAAGGAGCAGATATTGTAATTGAAAGCGAAGATAATAACATTAGAGACAAATTAACACTCTCAATGGGAGCCGATGTTATATATGATCCGATAGGTGGTGAAAATTTTCGTCCTGTTCTTTCCTTAGCAAACCCCGAGGCTAGAATTTTACCAATAGGGTTCGCTAGTGGAAAAGCTCCGCTGATACCGTCCAACATCATCATGGTCAAAAACATCACCGTAATTGGATTTAACATTGCAACTTACCGCCACCTCAAAATTCATGTTTTAAATGATTGCTTCAAGCGTTTGATAAATCTTTGCTCAAAGAACCTTATCAACCCACATATTAGTCACGTGTTTCCACTTGAAAAGGCTAACGAAGCTTTGGATTTGATCAGGGGACGAACCTCAATTGGGAAAGTAGTAATAAAATTATAAAAATTAGTTTTTTCCAATTGATGCTACAAATTGTTTCATTAACGGCAAAAATTCAGTCACGATTAAATCCACGCCGATAGCGTTTGGATGAATACGATCCGTTTGCATGTACAATGAAAACTTTTCTGGTCCCTCCGACCTTAGTGTTGCAAAAAAGTCTGGATAGTAAAAAATCGAAAATTCTTCATTAAGACGTACGAAGATCTCATCAAACTTCATTTTATACTCGGGACCGAAGTTAGTTATCCCTTTAATTCCAACAAGTAAAATGGGTAGTTTATTCTTCTTGGCCAATAATATCAGCTTTCTCAAATTCGAATATATATTTTTGGTGGGTAAACCTCGAAGCATGTCGTTAGCTCCTAAAAAAATAACGACCCCCCTGGTA
>MDTA01199142.1_pt1 | contig 23896 bp, 21 predicted proteins | sample 811151 | NCBI WGS metagenome assembly MDTA01 (sample SAMN05326648, study PRJNA326480) | marine metagenome | isolation source: seawater | place: Indian Ocean: South | collected 2010
ATAGCGTCAACAGGACATTCAGGTTCGCATACTCCGCAGTCAATACATTCATCAGGATTAATTACAAGCATGTTTTCACCTTCGTAGAAACAATCTACAGGGCAAACTTCTACGCAATCCATATGCTTACATTTAATACAGTTGTCATTGACCAAGTATGTCACTTACAACCTCGCTAATCTAATTAGTGTTGCCGCTAAATTTATTTCTGGATCAACTACTAGAGTATGATCTACTAGTCCTTGTTTAATTGTAAGCACTGCTGTATCTTGCTTTTCTTCATCTCCAAACAGTTCAATGTTGTCATATAACCAACGATAAATTTCTTCCATTTCTTCTGGACGAACCGCACCACATAATAATTTACGTGCATCATTTATCTTGCCTGCTTTGAACAACTCAACCATTTCTAGTTTCCAATCAGCTTCCCCAGTATCACCTTCGTTAGGTCTTAGTAAACTATTATCCTGTACATTCATTTGTACAGTATTGATGCACTTACGCAAATCAGGATAGGTTGCTTTTACATATGTATCTAAAATATCTAAGTCAGGAGTTACACCTTCTGTTATTAGTATCTCTGCAACTCTTGCTGTAAACTCTGTTTGATCAATCTTAGCAATATGGAAGCCTTGACATCTTGAATGAAGTGCAGGAATAATCCTATTAGGATAGTTGCAAGTTAAAATAAATCTTGCAGTAGTATGATATTCTTCCATCACACCACGTAATGCCGCCTGTGCATTTGGCGACAAGTAATCTGCCTCATCAAGCAGTACAACTTTAAAGTCACCAAAAGGAATCATTTGTACAAAGTTTACAATCTTATCTCTTACATCGTCTACTGAATTAGTTCTACTTGCGTTTATTTCTAAGACGTCTAAACTGTTTATTTCTAATTCGTTGAATAACAGTTTTGCCAAAGTCGTCTTTCCAATGCCAGCATTTCCAGAGAATAATAAGTGTGGAATTGTTTTGTCTTTTATCCATTGCTTCACCTGTGTTCTTTGACCGTCATCACGAAAAACGTAGCCGTCAACTGTATCCGGTCTGTATTTTTCTACCCATAGTTCTTTCATTCATTTACTCCGAAATGTTTATATGATTTTTGTACACATTTTGCTTGATAATAACAATCAGCTAATGCATTATGTAGCTCTTCTTGTATTTCTTTTCTAGGATCCTGATCCATCATAGAAAATAAAGTTCTACTGTCTCTAATTTGCCAGTAGTTCCAAGGCACTGGTTTTCCTATATTTTTATATAAGTCTTGCAATATAACAAAGTCAAATGTAGGTCCTTGGCACCATATGTAATCTAAGCCGTTACACCATTTGTTTAATTGCTTGCTAAGTTTATCCATTGCAACACGGTTGTGATCACCAAACGCTTCTTCTTGTATATCCTTAGGCTGTCTGCTCCACCAAGCCAAAGTGTTATCATCAATTGTTCTATTTAATTTTTCGCTTTGCTCCTCAACATCACACTTTAAGTAAAGGGGAGTGTGCGGTTCGTCATCTGTAAATGGATTAAATTTTATTGCGCCTAAGGTCATAATAACACTGTCAGGTTCTACACCTAGTGTTTCTAAGTCAATCATGCCGTGTGTTGCCAAAAGAATACTCCTATTAATTTAATACATTATAGCGTAGAAACTAATAGGAGTCAAGTGTTTTTTATTCTCTGTTGCCCAAAAGCATTAACAACATTTGAAATAAGTTGATGAAATTCAAATATAAACTTATTGCAAACTGTATACCAAAGCGTGGGTCGCCGCCGTGGTTTAGATAAATTTGCTTTGCATTTTGTGTATCCCATGCAGTCAAACCAGTAAAGATAAAAACACCTAATACACTAATTGTAAACATTAATGCCGAACTTACAATAAAAATATTTACAATCATTGCAATAATTATTCCAATCAATCCCATAAAAAGAAATTGTCCGAATCCTTGTAAGTTCTTTTTAGTTGTATATCCATAAAGACTTGCACTTAAAAAAGTACATGCAGAAATAAAAAATACTTGGGCAATACTTCCGCCAGTATATACAGCAAAAATAGGTGCTAATCCAACTCCCATCACAGTAACAAAACTGTAATAGAAAGTTCGGAGTGTCGAATAACTCCAATTTCTTCCTGCAAAGCTATACCAAAGGATCATACCTAATGGAGCAAAGGCAAAAAGTAACATTGCGCCAGCCATTTGATATAATAATCCACTAGAATAAACAAACCATGCAACAGCACCACTTAGGGCTAGTCCAGCCGCAGTATGATTATACATGTTTATCATAAATTGGCGTAAACCTAAATCATATTGTTCACGTGCTTCTGTTATAGTACTCATTATAAATCTCCCTCTTTTCTATTTTCACTATAAAAAACATCAAATTCTCCATCAGGATATCTTGATTTTAATTTATTTACGTTTTCTGCAATCACTTCGTTAGGGTCCAAACCAAGAGAACGGCAACTAGTAATCCAATACCACATAATATCACCAAGTTCTCGTTTGCAATGAAATATAGTTTCATCGTCCATTGGTTTACCTTGGAAGATACACTTTTTAACAATTTCTGCAAATTCTCCTCCTTCGCTAGATAATCCTATAGCACCTGTCATTAAAGATGCCGCATTTACTTTCATTCCGCTTTCTGTAGTTTCTATATCAATCATGCGATTATACATCTGCATTGAGGATAGAGATTCACCACTTGTAACTTTTTTTACAAAGTCATTATATGCATTTAAGTCTACTTGTTTTGTCAATTTTACCTCTTATACGTTTACAAATTTTGATGGATCAATCGTTGCATGTTCACCATCGCTATATTCAGCACCAATACGTAAGCCAGTTTCTGGTTGCTCATTGCTCCAAGCAAGAATACTTTCAGCTTCGACCATTCTTACTTCTAAATCTTCTTCTTCTTGTTCTAAAAGAACGCTTCGAGTCCAACGTCCGTGTTCGATAAGCACCCAATGCCCAATTTCATATGGGTCATTATTTTTCGGACCTTTGTCATAAACTTTACCCCAGCGTGGATAAATTCCTCTAGTTTGACCATCATCACTAGAGATAATTAATCCACCTGCTGTTCTCTGTTCACCAAAATCCATGTGTGTAACTAAAACACGATTACCTATTGCAGTCAAACTGCCTTTGAACTTCTTATAATGTATACTCATTATGATCCTCTTTGCACAAAATTACCATCTGCATCTTCTACCCAATCTTCAGTCAAATCTTTTTCTGCTTGATTTACAGGTGTTTCTTCTTTAACACCAGGGTTAGAAGCATAATATTCTTTCATTATATCTTCACGTTTGCGAATAATTTTACCACCTGGACCTAATTCATCTCCACGTGCATTTACTCGAGCATTACCTACCGCAGGAGTAAGCTCATTTTTTTGACGTAGCAAATCCATATCAACAATTTTGCCGTTGGCACTTCTATGTAGCTTTCGTCCTGTTTGTTTCATTGGCATAATCATACCTCCTAGTTATATATTGTTACTTATCTTAAGAACTCTCTCCAATCCAGGTCATATTGGATTGAATTTACTCTGTGTACACCTATCAAATATAGTACATAACTTGCTACACTAGATCCTCTACCTACACCCCATACGATGTTATTACTACGCATGAAATCAACTAGATAGATCATATAACGCAACAAATTGTGCATATCACGCTCTTTGAATGCATCTAATTCTTCCCATATACGATCTTGTATATTTTGCGGACAGGGTACTTCTGCTTTTCCAAGCACATATTCATATACATTAATATCTTTATAGTGATCTGGCATAAACCATTCTGATTGGCAAACACCATCAAAAGTTTTTTGATCTACATCTAATGGAATATATTTTTTTAATTTTGCAAGGCCTTGTTCTTCCATTGCTGTATTAAACTTATCTATATCATCAGAATGATCGCATAATACCACATGGCATTTATCAGCATGACCTGAATAAATCATATCTACAAGATCTTTATTTGTAAATCGCGGAATACCGAGTTCGTCTGTTTTCATAAGCATATAGTTATATTAACTGATATTAATCAGATTGTCAAGAGAATTATTGTCATCTTGACTAGTATTTTGTTGTTTTACAAGTGCTTTTGCACGTCTAGCTTTTGCTTCTTCTTTATACATATCTATCACTGTAGATAATTGTTGTTGAAGCTGGGGATTTCTTGTTTGAAAATATTTTCTGGATAGCTCAGTAACTTTGTTTTCAACTTCTACATCTGTTAGCTGATCCATACTATCAACTAAAGGATTAAACATTAGTCATATACACCATGGTATTTTGCAAATACTGTAACGCCATCATTTATTGTCCAGAAGTCTACAATTATAGGATCTGTTTGACTAGAGACAGTGAAAGTTACAGGCCATGTACTATCAGTTTTAAATGATCCGCCACCCGCGGCCGCCCACGTAATATTTCTAGGATTCCCATCACTGGTGATTTGCATTCTCATACGTCCTAATTTAGAACTTGTAGGAAAATCTGCAAGAGTCAATGTTACATCAGCACCTACTTGTATTGTTTGGTAATGGCCAAATTCCCAACTAATATTTTGTGATGATGAAACGTTTCCGTTAGCATAAACAGTTTCTGTGTTAGCAATTAACTCAGCTTCCCGTATAATACTACCGTTGAAGTCATTACTTGCATTTAATTTTGCTGTGTTAGTTTGTAAGGCTGTTATTTCGTCTCTAGCAGCCTCTAATGCTGTTTTTGTAACCGTAAAGTTGGTTCTGAAGCCTTGGCTATCATTATCCTGTCCGGCTACAGGGTAAGCTGCATCAAACCCTGTTGTTGTAATTGTACTGGCCATATTTTATTCTCCTGCAATATATTTATCTTTGTTATACGTTGTATTCATAATTTGCGAAAACAATATATTGTTCATCAGATACTCCTTCAGAACTATCTATTATTACTCTGTCAATATCCAAGTCATACTGTGTAAAATCTATGTCTTTTAACCTTAAATTGTTTGCTATAAGTGTGCTAGTGTCTTTTTTACAGAAACATAAAGGAATTGCATTAATCATACCTAATTCTGCAATTTGATTAGGCTGACTACTTCTCATCCACAGAGGCATAAAGTTTTTCTCTGTTTCCCCTATTGCTCTTATATTATCTTTAATATGTGTCAAATTACTATTATACCTTGTTCTATCGTTTGACCCATCAACTGTAATAGCAGACAAATCTACAGTAATTGTATTTTCATAATCTGGTCTTAATTTTCTGCTTGGTATTATTCCAGGTGTAAAATCTATCTCCTTACTAAAACCTTCTCTTGTTGTTATGAAAAGCTCATGTGCAACATTCTGTGGAATATTTGTACTTGTAATATTTCTTTCAGCAATTAGTGTTGGGTTTCTAGCTTGAATTAGTAAATCATCTCCAAATTTATGTGTAACTGCTCCGTCTTCTCTTGTGGTAATGTTAATCTTATAGTATTCTGCATCATAGTAGTCATTTCCGTTTTCATACTTTGTGCTATTTACTAAAACTTTATCGTTATTAAATATATTAATCTTTTTCCTTGTCTTAGTTTTTGTTTTACTTTCTTGCAAGTCATTTACTTCTAAGTACACTACTTCATACACAATATCATTAGTACCTGGATTTTTTGCTACTGCTGTCTTAATTTTTCCTGTCGTATATTTTTTCCTTTTTGCATTTTTTGACAGAGCCGCAACAAAATCTCTTACATTTTTAGATTCAATTCCGGGATATACTAACATTTTCATTTTTGTTTGCAATCCAAAATTTGGATCGTTTGGTCTATACAAATATGATGGAGGAAAAATTTCCGAGTCATTTATTAAGTCACTAAACTGCCTGCGTTTTTCAGGAGTAAGCATTGGAGACATATGTATATTACTGTATAATTTATTATCAGGGTCTGATAGTATTATATTAAATTCTCTATCTATTGCACTGTAACCAAATTGATCCCTAGCAGTGACAGTAAATTTATATGTTCTATCAAATCTTGTTGCATTTTGATCTAAAGTAAAAGTTTGTGAATCGAACACTGTTAAACCTGGTTTGCCAGGACTGCCAAAACTATTTACTTTACCGATAATTTCTCCTTCTAATGATAAAGATAATCCAAACGGTAAACTACCTGACTTAATTGTATAAATCATTGTTGCGTTAGGTACAGTAGTTGTTGCCTTTAAAGCTAATGTGCTAATATAATTTGCATTAAATTCTCCAAGATTTGCAGGAGTGTTCCATGCAATAGTGCTGTCAACTTCTCCTAACATCTTGACTACAAATGTTTTTGAACTTTCTGCAATTTCTTCTTCAACTAACGCAATAGTGCCTAAATCTAAACTTGTCTTGCTAGGAATAGTATCTATTAATGGAGTGGTTAAATTTACAATATCATAATCGTCACTGGCATTTACCTGTACATTTAATACAGTATAAGTTCTACCTAAATATGTAAAGGTTCTGCCTGGCACCTTATCAACATAAGTAGAATCGAATTTATTCATTTTTATTTGCGATAACCCTGCGTTAGTAGATTCATAAGCAAATTTTAATAATTGCACTCTATCAGTATCATAACCTATTCTTTTAGCTATTACAGTAAATTTATATTCTGTAGTCACTGCATTCTGGTATGGAACTCTGCCAGCAATTTCTCCTGTGGTTGTATCTAATACTAATCCCGGAGGTAAAATACTTTCTGATCCGTCGTCGTTAGTTCCTTTTAAATAATAGGATACTACTCCACTCAGTGTATTTGCATCTATGATGTCTAAAATTAATGTCACATAATTGTTTGCTCTTCTATATCCAAAATCTCTTGGTGTAATCCAAATAGGAACTCTTATGTGTGATATATCTGCTGTAAAGGTATTTGTTCCAACTTGCATAATAGTATTATCGGAACGTAAGAAATCATCACCAACAACATATAATCTAAATTTTCTATTAGCAACAGTGTCTCCATCACTTGCTGACACAATAAATTCATAATATCTGTTTAATTTTTTTGGAGACTGTGTAGGCGTGCTAAGGTCGTATGTGGTAGTATCGTAATAAAAGCTATCAAAACCATTGTTGTCAGGTATGCTCCAATCATAACCTGTTTTCATATCTTCGTCATATCCGACTTCGTCGTAATAACCACTAGCACTACGCAATTCAATCGCTCTGATAGGATCAACTATTCCAATTAATCTTCCGTCTGTCGTTAACCTTATTCCTGGAGGTAATTGTCCGCCTAAACTGCCTATAAAATATTCTATTTTTTGTCCAGCTTCGGTATCAGTATCTAAAACTTCTAATTGGAAATCTATAGGAGCACTATCAAGTATATAGTATACTCCATTATTGCCGGCAGGCAATAAATCTTCAGGAGTTTGCCATACAGGTAAATCTGCTCCTTGTATAATAATGTTGAAAGTTCTATCACTTATTTGATTGTTGTAAGTTGCCCGTAGCACAAATCTAAAATTTGTTTCTCTTGGAACTTCTCTTGGCGTGCCTTTTAATTGTATTCCGTCTAAATACAACCCATCAGGTAATTTGCCACTTATTATACTTACAGTAGCATTTGTTTCGGATAAAGGTAATGTGTAAGGAGCAATAGTTACTTGCTCGTCAAGTGTTAATAATGTTTTACCTGATATTTCTGTCCAATAATTTGCCATATACTATTCCCTATATAGCATATTTATCGTTTATACTATAGAGCCAAAATCTGAAATAGTTGATCCTGGAGTTATTATACTTCCATAATCAACTGTAGTATTTGCAATGACAAAGTCTAAACCTGAAGTATAATTATTTGTTACATCACCAAAGTCAAAACCTCTTACATTTCTCATAGTGTTGTACATGTCTGTAACATTTATACCATCAACTGTTCCTGTCAATGCACCATTTATTGCTTGTGCAGTAATACTATTTGCATTCGTAATACTGTTGCTATTAGCATCTAAATTGCCTCCTAATGCTGGGCTAGAATCACTTTGTACTAATCCTGTTGAATCTACATTTACTGTAATTGTGTTCCCTAACGCAGTTGTGCTTATATTAGTTCCACCTTGTACTACTAATGTTCTATTTGCACCTGTAATAGCTCCTGTGCCACTTGTTGCTTGTAAATTTATAGTTCCTGGAGTACTGATTGTTACAGTATCATTGTCACTTGTTATTTCTATATTTGCACCTGCGACAAGACTTTTTAATCCGATTACACCGTTTTCCTTGCTATAAAATATACCAGTGCCTGCACCTAAATTTTGAGCTGTAGCTTGTCCTTGTACTCTAGAATTGATATCATCGAAGTTGTTATTTACTTTTACAAATGCTTGTCTTAAATCGTCGCCTGTACCATCGTTAGCAAGTGTTCCTACATTAATTCTATCAATTGGCATAATCTTATCTCCTACTATTATTTATTCTTCTTTATTCTAATGTTCGGATTACGTATTTGGATACCTTTACTTAAAACACGTCTTATGCCTTTTCTTGTTCTACGGTCTATATTACCTTGGTATAAAACTTTAGGATCACCGCCTTCAAGACTTTCATAGTCAAACCAATTAGAATCGCTAACGCTTGTAGATTCAGTCCCTGTGTAGAAGTTTGATGCATCTTGATTGTCCAAACTTCTGATCCATTTTTTAATTTCTTTGTAAGTCCAATCTCTATTGTGCTCTAACACTGATGATATAAATCCTGCGGCTACAGGACATGCCGCACTAGTGCCACCAAAACCTGTATCTTCAGCTACACCTGTACCTGATCCTGTATTAGCAGTGAATCCTGGATACGTAGAAGGATATCGTCCTTCTGATGCGTAATAAGTATTAGCGGCAAGTGTGCCGTCAGCTGGTAGATAACAGTCAATACCTTCTCCGCGGTCACTGTAATCTACTTTTGCTTCTTTTGAAGTTTTAAAGTCATCGTCCAATGCACCTATGTTAATTGTTTTGTAACCTATTGCTCCGTTACTTCTTACATGTTTGCCACCTTGTTGTGGAAATCCTCTACGGTTGGTTGTTCCTGTAACTTCTACACTAAATTCAAAAAAGGTACTTTCCTCTAATGTATCTGTGTTATTTGTAGCAATGTAATTATCAAAATCTGCATGTCCGTAATTTGTTTGCTTTTGATTACTATTACCTGCCGCACATACAAATATGACACCTGAATCAATTAATTCATCTAATGCTGTTGTCATTGAATTGGTTTTCATTTCTGATTTCCAACGTCCAACGTCTCCTCGCTGACCCATATGACTCAACCAACTAGGTTCTGAAGTATAAGCAGTTGCTGGGCCTCCCCTATAATGATAGTAATATGTGCCGCTTGGATTTTTATTAGCCCTATATCCCCAACTGTTTGAACTTACTGTTGGATTTTTATTTCCATATTCTGGATTCACAGGTTTCATCAGATGAAAAAGTTTTTGTAAATCAAACCCTTGTTCAATACCTGATCCATACGAACCATATAAATTCAATACCCATTTATTTGCATTGTACGCCCAACCTTGTGTTCTACCAAAAGTTAAAGCACAACAACATGTTGAATGCCTTGTTACAGAGAAAGGCGGAGGTCCTGTGTTATCGCCGTTGCAGTTACTTCTAGTGTAACTTGACCCTAAAGAACTTACAGTCCCGTATGACTGAAATTTTGCACTCCTGTTAGATGCGTTTGTCCACCATCCTCTAGCAACACTTTCTACAGGTACAGTAGTTCCATCAAATCTAGTTGTAAGCCTAGATGCCGAATCAGCATTGAAATAGTCTGGGTCTAGGTAATACGGTGCATCTAACACTAAATCTAACAAATCACATGTTCCGTCACCTGGTAATAAATTACCTCCTACATAATCCGCAGGCGGTGGCGCACCAGTACAGTTGTTTTGAAATTCTGGGTGTCCTATCCATCCTGCTCCGTCATCTGCTACTATAACGTCAACATCTTTTCCTGAGCCATATTGCTGGATGTTAACATCTCCTATAAAATTGTCAGCATAACCGTTTTCTACCCAAGGATCTAATTTTTGCATACAGCGCCATATTTGATATCCTGTCCTATTGATGTCATCGTTATTCAAGTTATTAGAATCTTGAAATTCTCTATGAACTTTAACTGTGGTTTGATATCTATTGATTAGTTCCGGGCGTGTTGCATAAATTTCATCTGGTGGAGGAGCATAAGTTTCAGGATATTTCATATAATCAATGTTAATAAATTTTACTCTAGGATCTGCTTTGAGTGCTGTTGCTTCTTCATCTGTGAGTAAATATGATCCTCTTGTAGGACTGTGTACCTTTTCATCTTCTACTGTAACTTGCCTACTTGGTACAGATTCATAGGTGTTACCATCAGCTATTAATTCTGCATGTAATTCGGCCCATTGTTCCGAAGTGTGTGTTCCTAATTGGTAGTACTTTTCACTCATTATATAAATCCTAGTGCATATGCTATGCCCATTTCAACAGATAGTAATAGGCAAAACCCTATCAGGGTAAATGCTATTCCTATTGGCAAATATAAAATATCTTTCCATGTTCTTTTTCTAGTACAACAACTGCTCATAACTTATCCTTAAATTAAATTAGCCCATGCACCATTTTCATAACCTTGGAATTTATTATCTGTAGTGTTATAAATTATATCCCCGTTCGCCGCAGAAAGTGCATCTCTTTCTACTGTGGTTACATTAAGCATTTGAAATGGTCCTGAGGTTGCTTGTATTCTTGTGCCTGCATTTAATTCTATTTCATTGTCTGAGAATATTTCTGGTGTTCCTGATCCAACTGTGTTAAATGATCCTGTGACATTTAAGTCGTTATCTACTGTCAAATTATTTTGTACAATTAGGTCGCTTTCAAACGTAACCGCCGGCGTAATCGTCATTGCACTACTATCAGATGTATCAATGTTGGATCCACTTAATACCACTGCACCACCTGTTACAGATGTTGTTGCATTTAAAGACAATATACCTGAAATGTTATCAGCTAAACTTAATGATAAAGCAAAAGCGGCTGCCTCTACATTTATTTCATTTGTAGTTCCTAAAACTTGCATAGTTTCACTTGCAAGGTTTACACTTCCTGTACCTGTGTTGCCTGCTGTGTTAAGAGTGCCTGGCGAACCATTAATAGTAATTTCACCTTCTGCATCACTTGAAGTAGTAATACCTGTGCCACCACTTATTTTAAATGTTTCACCTCTATTAATAATTCTTTGTGTGCTGTCGTCTGCAGCCACAGTAATAAAGCCGCCGCCTGATCCACCTGATCCACTTCCAATTATTATGCCGTTTACTGTGCTATTTGCAGGCAAATTAATTGGTACTGCGTTTGATCCAAATTTAATTTCTCCGTTGATGTATAAATCTTTGAATTGATTAGTTGTGCTTCCTAAATCGTATAAAGTATCAGCCTGAGGTTTTACATTTCCTCTAATAGTTCCATCTAGATTAACTGCCGCTAAAATACTATCAATCATTACAGTGCTATCATCTGCAAAAACACTACCTACTAAATCTCCAGAATTGTTTACATCAACAGTTATTGATCCATCTGTAAGCTGTGTTAACGTAACGAATCCTGCATCGTTAGTCAAAGTAGAAATATTATCAGCAGGTTGTACAGCAGATTGCGCCAAAGCACCTTGTGCTTGTGTAGCGGCGTCAGTAATACCATAGCCACCTAATGTAGTCGGCGTACCAGTAATATCATTAAATGCTACCGCAGTCAAATATCCTGCGTCATTTGTAAGCACAGAAACATTTTGTCCTTGACTGACATATTGTGAATCGTTTACAAAAGTTGATACTTGTGTAGGAGAATTAATTAAATCACTATAATCACCTGTTGTAGCAACAGTAGCAAGATTAAGACTGTTTATAGTTACACCATTTGTAATATTTAAGTTGGTTGCTGTTATAGTGCCAGTTGCAGTTATATTAATTGCCCCTGTAATATTATTTCCAGTCAGGTTTAAACTATCACCATTTGGAAGTTCTTTTATTTTATTACTGTCTGTTGTATCTACAACTAAAGGATATCTATCAGCCATTTTGGTCCTCGCTACTATATTTATTTTTCATTAAACTCTGCCTACCACAGCGTTTACAACACCTTTATCAGCATCGTCTTTTGTACCTATTGCTTTTCCGATTACACTTCCAACTTTTGGATCATTATCAGCTATTGCATATCCTGGTATTGCACTTGCAACAAGCATGTCTCCCTTTTGTACTTTTCCTATTACATTTACAGGAACTTTTCCTTGCAATGCAACAAGCGTTTTAATACCTGGACATTCTTGATTCATTGTATATGCACTTTGATCACTAACTACTCCAGCTACTCTTGTAGTCTTATGTTCTGTGCTTTCAGTAACTTCTTTCTCTCCTCCAAATACTAATACAGTGCCTACTTCATATTGTTTGTCACCTTCATAGTATTCAGCCAAGTCAGCATATGTAGCTTCGAATCTAGATCCTGCTGTAAGACTCCATCTACCTGTAACACTACCAGTGGTTGTTGAGGCACCTGTAGTTAACGTTGTTGCTTCAATAGTTCCTACTGTAAGAGCATGTGTGCTAGGATTGTAAGTAAAATGTGCATCATCAGTATCAATGTAAGGACGTTGGAAGCCTGTTCCGTTAGCATCACTAAACAATACCTGATAGTTTACTGAATCATTTTTCTCGTCTACGTTGATGTTGTTTGCGTTTGTAGCATTATCTGCATTATCAATAGTACCTGTAATTTGTCCTATAACAGTCATTGTATCATTTACGTAAACTGTTCCTGTACCGTTTGCTTGAATGTTTAGGTTAGTATCAGTTGTCATGCTTCTTATGTCATCTGATTCAACACCAGTTGTTGTTATTTTTGCTTCAACATTTCCGCTTGTAACAAAAGTTATAATATCTGCACCGCCTTGTGAGAAGCCGGTGTTTGCACCTATTCCTATTCCTGTACCACTTGCATCTAATTCGTCTGGTGCTTCAATAAAACTTGTGTAAGTCCAACGTGTTCGTACAGCTGATACTTCAGTAGTACCTCCACCTGATCCGCCTACGGAACCAAATGGTGAGTTTCTATGTAATACACTTTCTGTATAAGCAGATATATCACCTACTCTTATCACACCACCTGTGTTTATAGTTGGCTTAGTACTGCCCACTGCATCTAAGATTTTTCCTTGTTCTGGTGTGCTAAAAGTAAGTGTATTTGAACTTTCACTTAATACAACGTTTGTAGAATTTGCACCTACAATAAATGCAGTTGCGTGTAAGTTTCCGCTATCATCACGTTTTGCAATACTGACATTTTCGTTATCATATGCAACTTCACTTGTTGTATAAGTTCCTGTGCCTGTTGTTATAAGTGCTTTTCCAGGATCATTTACTGGATTGCCATATGGCTGTACCGCAGTAAAGTCTCCGTCTGCTAAACCAAGACCTTTATCAACAACATTTGCATAGGTATCAATTTCTGGATCACCAACACTTGCTGTAGTTCTACCAATTATTTGATATTGATCTAGTTCAGGTAAATCTGCTAAATCTACTTGATTTTCTTTAAGTGTAACCCAACCATCAGTAACAGTAAAGTCATCGTTATCAAAAGCCGCAACACCTAATGATGCTTGTATTGTTTGTGCATCTCCTGTAGGAGCCGCCGCTATTGCTGAAGCAACATTCATATTCAGTTTGCTTTGTACAATAGCATCTGTAGTGAATTCTGTATTATCAATCGGAGCATGTACATCTGCATTTATTATGCTATCTGCTTCAATCTGTAAATCCCATTCTGTGTTTGTTGCACCTCTTGTTACAGTAAGATTAATATCACTTGCTGTGCTTTCTACAGCTCTTACATATTCATCGATAGGTGCTTCTAATATTGCACTTGAAACACTTGGACTTGTTTGTTGGACAGATCCTAAATTTGTAAAATCAGTTGCGCCAGGGGTATATGTAAGAATAACAACATTAGCATTCTGTACTTTATCAAATCTTGCTTCTCTTGATATTAATGTACCTGTAGCTCCACCTGATCCTGTTATTTCTTTGTTTGCACTATTAGGGTCAAATAATGTACTTGATTCTGCCTCTACAACTATCTTTCTTACACCTGTAGGAACAACTAGTTGTTTTGTTAAATTAGCAGGTGATACAGAATGATCAGTCCAGTTTCTTAAATCTGTAATTTCATCATATGCTTTTACAGCCTCGTCCATAAACTCTTTTGTTACAGCATCTTTTAAATCTGTAGGATCTTGAAGGTTAGCAATTTTATTAGAGCTCATGTCTAATGTAGCTTCCATTCCAGTTGAACCGTTAAGTGCTAAAAATCCTGGTTCAAATCTATTTGAACCTGTTAATTGTGCTGTGCCATTATGTCCTAGTCTTCTACTAACATAATTTGCTATAGCCTTTTCAGTTGGCACTGCTGTATCACTGTTATCAGTAAATAATTCATCGTTGGAAAATTCATCGATTGTTACACCTTCTTTGAATCCTAACGAAGCCGCTCTACTAATACCAACTTCACCCGCGAATGTAATACTACCTGTTGATTGGTCTACAACGAAATACTTACCAACACGGAAGAAGCCGTCGTTATCAGAACTAATAAAGAAAACTCTACCTTTTCTTCTTTCCCAAACTTGCGAACTTGTTGCATTATCAGCATCAGTATATGGACCTGCTTTTGCTTCTAATCCTCCTACGGCACTACCAAGTAATACATTAGGATAGTTACTTGTGTTGAATCCGCCTGTTCCTATTTCAGTAAAATCATGACCAGTTGCTCTTAACAATGATATAGCAATAGTAATTTCTGCTGTAGTTCCATTGATTAATCCTGCATATACATTTCTATCAACATTATTAATATAACCAATATTATTTGCTGTTGAACCTGTGACATCATTTGCTGTCAACGCCTGTACTTTTATGAAGTACACACTATCTGCATCTACCCATGTACCGCTTGGCCCTGTGTAAGGTGTAAATGTACTTCCGTTTGTTTTTGTTGTAAGTCCTGCATCTTCATACAGTACAAATGTGTTGGTTAACACATCACCAACAAATTTTGTTGTGCCATTTAATTGTGTTGTACCTAAAATACCTGAGAATGTAACTTGATCACCGTTTGTCAAATTGTGGTTATTATCTGTAACTGTAATTTCAAAATCAGGAGAACCTGCTATTTGTATATCGGTAATTGTACCTGTGGTTACTGCACCATATTCTAAACATTGCAATATTCTAGAATTATATGAGAATATCATACCTCCTGTGTAGCCTGCATCACCAGGATTTTTTATTGTTTGATTTGTTGTATCAGTTGCATCTTGCAATATTCTTACAGCATCTGTTTCGTTCAGGGCTTTGACAGAAAGATATTGGTCAGTATTGTTTGCACCCATTTGTCCTGTGCCACCAACCAACGATGCTTGTGTACTACGTCCTAAAGGATCTAACTCAATTTCTACATAATCAAAGTCTGTATCAAAAATAGCTTTAATTTGTGTGCTAGGTAGATTTGCTCCTTGATCATCTGTAATAGTAAAACTTGTACTTCTATAAGTTTTTGTATCGCTTTCATCAAAGTTGACTGCTGTACTAGGTCTTTCAGTGATATCTTGACTGTTAACCCCGTCAAATATCAGTGTCTCTGAATGTCTATATTCTATCAAATCATCATGTGAAATATTTTCTTGTATGTCAGGGAAGAAGTCTGTATTTGATCCTGCCTCTTGAATAGTTAATCTATATATTTCGTTGCTGAATGTTCCTGCTGTGCCTTGATAAATTGCACCTACTTTTACGGTTAAATCATTAGCAGGAGAAGTACCACCCATACCTGATCCTGGCAATGTAATTTCATCATTAATAGCATGTCCAGAACCACTATTTCCTATAGTGATACCGCTAACAGTTCCTGCTGATATGCTTACAATACCTTTGAAGCCTGTGCCACTTCCAGTTGTAGCACTTTGAGTAATTGTAAAGTTTCCTGTAGAATTAGCAGGAGTACCTGTAAACCCGGCACCTCCGCCAAATGTATTATCAAGAGTGTTGACGCCTGTAACAACTGGCGCACCGTCTGCACCAATATCACCATTGTTATTAGGGTCAGATAAATTCTGAATGTTTGTAATTTTATAATTTAATGGGCCTGCTGTAGCATGCGGAATATAGACTATTGCATTTTTTAATGGATTGACTTTGTAATCATATACTGTAATGCTTGTATCACCTACAGCGTTTGTAAATGAACCGTAGGTAAATGCCTTAATCGCTTGAGCTTGGTCTCTCGCTAGTGTTACTTGATCTGGTATTTCGTTCGGATCTGCACCTTCTGCCACCAGTCCAAAATTACCGTATCCATTAGAACCATTAAGTGATCTAATTTCCGAACCGTTTGCCGCATAATATGCCGCATGTGTGTAATATGTAAACATGGACACCATTTCAGAAAATGCACCATTATTTGTTACAAGGCCATAGGCTAAGTCATTAATTTGTGTAAAGTCGTTACCTAATATTGATCTATTACCAGCTGTTTGTAAGAATAAATCTTGAATAATATCATCGTCGCCGTGACCTGGATCTCCTGGCGAATCTCCACCAGCTTTGTTATATCCGTTACTACTATTACTACCTGGATCAAGATACAATACAGCTTTACCTGTGCCACTATCATAATTAGATATAGCATTAACTTGGTAACGTATTCCTTCAAAATAGAAAGGTGCTGGTAATTGTGGCAGACGTAATTTAAGTCCTTGTGGTTGTCCTCCTACATCTAAACTTTCTACAGCAATAGTAAAAGCATTTAAGTTAACTGCACCCCCACTTATACCAACTGATGTAGAACTTCCACTATTTGCAAGTATACGCATAGGAATATTACCTGTATATGCATCAACATACATACCACCTCTAAATGCTTTTTTGTTTTCACTTTTAGAAAAACTTGATGCAGTCTGAATATACGGTGACTTAGTTAACACTTGTCCTTCTGGATCAAGAACACACATAAAGCCGCCGTGTCCTTGCACAGTCACGTTCCTTACAATAGTAGCATCGTCTAACAAGAACACATCCATTTCGTCATTACGTTTTGGTGGATTCCATGTACTTGGATTTTCTAGAGGAAATTGTACAATATCAATTAATTGTCCAACAAGTGTTACAACGCTAGTGACTTCGACCCAAATATCTGGATCTAAAATTATATTTGATGTGCCAGGGTCTACTACTTCATTTGCAGATGTAGATGTATGTTTCCTAAGAGCTCTATAATACTTTGCACCGCCTCCAGTGCCTCTTACTACAAAATCTCCTTGTGCATAGAGATTACCTGCTGACCAAACCGGTTGTACATCACCAGCAGATATATCTGGATCAAAATTAGTACCAGCATGCTTTGTAGGAGCAGTACCAACAAGCAGTTGTCCTGCCAAGGTGCTTATGTGACCGATAGCTGCCGCAGTTTGTGATTCTTGTCCGGATACAGCACCTGAATAATATTCTCCTTGATTTTCTAACGCAAACTCTTTACCACCGTTCAGCAAATCTTTTACAAGTCCGTCAACGATAATTCCTGTGTCACGTCTACATTTTTCTTCATTATAAGTGAAGGTGCCTTGAACACCTACATTGACAGTAATAGTGTTTATATCTGTTGAATCAATATTGACAGCAGTATCATAAGCAGGATCTCCTACTCTTGGATATGTATGGGTAGTTGCATTATCATCTATGTCACAAGTAAATGTCAATGAATTTGTAGCAATTTTTATACTTGTTCCTGCAGAAAGCGTATGTGAACCAATAGTTAGTGTCATATCTCCTGTAGCCGGATCATAAATTGCATTAGTTACATCATGATTTACTATAGGTGATGCGCCTACATTTATCGTAAAAGTATCTGTATCTGAAGCACTTATAGCAAGAGTTGATCCAGATGCAGGGTCAGTTGATCTTGGATATGTTTTAGTTGCTGTGTTACCATCCATTGCACAGGTAAAGGATAATGCATTATCAGCAATAGTTATTGTATTTGATGTCGTTAATCCATGTCCAGCAGAAGTAATAACCATATTACCGTCAGCAGGAGTATATACAATATCAGTAATTGGGTTAGGTAAATTACCAACATTACTTTGAACTGTTCCTGATACAAATGTGTGTGCATAAGCACCTCCTGATTGTACTGCATTGCTTGCTGTACCACCAACATATGTGTGAGGACTTCCAGTTACAAAACTTGCGTTTACAAAGTAAATAACTTCATCTTGAATAAATTGCTTATTACTTTTTATTACGTTCGCGGCTTGTTTGTAAAATCCTAAATTACTTACATCAGATCCTACTTGTATTGGTTTAGTATTGTCGGACAAGTAATGATTACCAAAAAATCCTGTTTGAATGCCTTCTTGGTTAAAAAATGGCGTTCCTGTGGTATGTAGGGTTATACCATCGAATTCACTATCTCTGTAAAAATATGTTCTTGCCCATTTACTTTGTGAAACACGTTGTTTCGGACGTATTATGACTCGTCTAAATTCATCACCTTTGAGTGATACATTATTAGGCAGTCTGATTGGATAGTCTTCTTCATATTGTCCTGTTTCTACTCTTATTGTAACTTGTTTTTTCTTAACAAAGTTACCCATTTCAAGTTCTTCACCTGGTGATTGTGTAGCATTATCTTGTGTCGCATCAAATTCAAATGGTTCAAGTAATTGCATAAAAAATGTTGTTTCATTTGTTGTTTGAGCAAATGTTATAATTCTTCCTAACGCACCAGATCTTTTTCCTCTAATTACTTTTCCAGGCAACGCATCAGTATTGTCGGGATTAGTTTGATCTATAAATCCACTAGAATTATTGTCTACAGTCAAGAAATATCTACTACCAAAAACAATATCTGCGCCTGCATCAATTCCATTTTCGATAATATTGTTAATTAAGGCTACATTGTTTGTAACAGAACTTGCGGCATTTGGTTCAGCGCCGCCGCCAATACCATCGCTTACTTGTGTACCTGAAGTATCTTGTTGAAATTTAGTCTGATAACGTAACCCAATTTTACCTACTGAAGTATAATTACTAAATCCACTATTATCAAATGCTGTAGTTAAAGCCGCATCTGCAAATAATTCTGCGGTAGTTGCATCAATAACTTTTACAAAAGCAAATTGATCATTTATTTCTGTCATTCCTCCGACACCAAAGAATTGTATTATGTTGCCATCTGCTAGTCCGTGATCTGTCTGAGTAATAATTCTACCAGGATTGGAGCCATCAAACTTTGTTAAACCGTTATTGTTTGCAAGTAAATCTTTTTCATTTAGTTTTTTATTTTGTAAAATACTTTCTGTAATTAAAGTTCCTAAAAAACTAAATGCATTTTTTGTTTGCTTTAACTGCGTAGTAATTGCAATTCTTCCGCTAACGCTAGAATAATATCGTTCAGCGGCTATTCTGGTCATGCTGTTTGCAGTATTGCCCCTATTTGCATCTATTCTTAATGAATCTATTATTAAACCTAAATCTCTTTCACATGTAGCTTTAGTGTATGTAAAGTTAGGAAAAGTATAACTAATATATGCACTGACTTCTGCTATAATATAGTCTTTGTTTAATTTTAATGTGGCATTTGTAATAGGTGAAGCTGGATTTTCTACTCCTTGTGTATCAGTTACACAATCAGTAGTTGTCCCCCCTGTCGTATGAGCAAGAGTTTGGAAATAAGGACCAGGCTCTTCAGGGGCAGTTTTTATTAATTCTTCTGCTCTTCTTGCCGCGGCATTAATAGTTTTAAATGCATATGTAAATGATGTGCCTTCTTTACCATTTGGAACACCTTGCATAGTATCATCACCACCTGTGCTTACATGCAACACTTCTGGTGAACTATATGCGGTGTTATCTACATAATATTTTGTGGCAGCTTGAAGATCTTGTTCTCCGTTAGGTGTACCATCTCCTGCTAAATCGCCTGGATGATCTGAAAGAAATAAAGGTCCTTCCATGCTGTCACCTTGTCTTCTGGTAACACTTTCTCTCGGCATACCAACATCACTTAAAAAATTTCCTGTTAGCGTTGCATCATATCCTGCATCAGTAATTTTATGTGTGTCGTTAGCAGATATAGTGCCGGAAACATTTATTTTATTCGCCGCCGCCTCAGAAGCAGATTCAGTCCTTGCTTCTTCTGCTGTGTTAAATAATGATAATTGATCTGGTGTTGAAAATCTTATAAAATATGTCTGACCCGTTACAAGATTATTCGGGTCTGTATCTTCTGCTGTAAAAATAAAGGCTGTGCCGTTTGCACCACTATCATACCCATGTCCTGCAATAAACAAGTTTCCATCTATGTATTGGGTTATAGTTTTTATAAATCCTGAAGTATCTGCAGGTTCTGGTGCTATTCTAATAGGCAAACCACTTGTAATATATCGTCTGTCTGCATAACCTCTTGTGATAACTAAATCATCTATAGTATAGCTTGTTGTTCTTCCAGGCTGTGAATTTAATGCAGTTGCGGCTGATTCAGTTATAGCAACACCTGCTATACCAAAATTAGCGGCATTTAAATGAGATCCTAGTGTTGGCGCTGTATTATCATCTACTATCGCACTAAAAGTTGTTGATAGAATAATTTTGCCTGGGACACTGGCTGTATCAACTGATACACTATCTGAATTTGCTGGGTTTAAATCTGAATCACTACCTATTTCGCTGTATATAATGGCTGTACCAGCGTTATTTGTAGTAATTATTTTGCCACCTTCAATTGAATTTGGAGTATCTCCTAAGGTTGTAAATCCGATTTGACCACCTTGGCCAAATACTGCATATAGTTCTTGGAAGTTTTCATTTACTTTACGGAAGGATTCGCGTATACTATCACCGGTGCCGTCATTACCCTCAACACCAATATTTACATCTTGTTTTGCCATTATTTTTACTCCAGGTTAAACTGCTCTAAACATATTTATCGTTTGTTTTTATAATCTTAATGTAAATACAGTATGTTCATAAAAGAATATAGTGTAAAAACAAAACACATACGCAAAAGTAAACTAGGTGCAGAGCATACGTATATGCGAAGCCAAACTTTTGCTGTATTTAAGTGTGATAGCTGTGATGAGGAGTTTAATCGGCTAAGGAGTCGCATGGATCCTAAAAGATTAAGTAATAATTATTTCCATGTATGTAATAATTGTAATGCAAAAGTTTTTGCACAAAAGAAAGGAATAGAGAAGAAGAAAATGTGGGATCTACCTGCTAGTTCTAATATACCTATTAGCAAACTTTAGACTGCAAATGATTCTCCACAACCACAACTAGCAGTGGCATTTGGGTTAACAACTTTTAAGTAAGAACCTCCTAGTTCTTCTACGTAATCTACGGTACAACCAAATACAAACATTTCTGCCATTGGATCTAACCATAAATTACCTATTGTTGCAGGTTTATCTGTAACTCCCCATTCGTATTGAAAGCCTGAACAGCCTCCTCCTTTGACAGTTAAAGATACATTCGGCTTACCTACTTTTTCAAGGTAAGCCTTTGCATTTTCAGTTAATTGTAATTTCATTCACTTTTCCATATTGTCCAAGCACCGTAGGCTATAGCTAATCCTGCAGCTATTTTGGCTAACGGAGCAAGGAATAGGACCATTAATCCTAATACTATAAGTGCCGCACCATCCCAAGATGTGCGTTCTTTCATTCGTGAATCTAACCATTTTTTAATCATGCGTATTTCTCCCCTTTTGCTGTATAAGAACCTGCTGTCTTCATTCCTTTGATCTGTTTTTTAACTAGATCAGATTGCTTTACATTCAATTGTGTTCTACTATTACCACCCACACCAGTTTTGTCTGGTCTAGGACTTGTAATTTTATCAACTTTTAGGTCTTTGCCACTATCAATATACATTACTTACTCCTCACGAAAGTATTTAAACTTTCAAGTGTTTTACTTTGTCTGGAGACAGTTCTTTCAAGCACGTTTATTGCCGCTCTTTGCTTACGTATTTGTTCTTCTAAACTTTGTACATATCTAAAACTAGGTAATTGCTGTTCTGCACCGTCTTCACTAACCATTACTATATGGTCTACACCTTGGCCTTTAAGACCACCGGTTACTCTATTAGGATTTTTACCAGAGGGGGGTGAAGATTGGTTGTTCTGAACTGGCTTTCTGCCGTACATTTTGTTTAGATAACTCATTTTTGTTCTCCGTATAGTATTTATGCAGGGCAACAGATGCAAGATTTTTTGCTTTGCTTTCTACCATAATATCTGCGTATTGCAAAAATTCTAATGCCCAGTCATTGACAGCATTATTCCACATGTAGTCAGAATGTGCTCTAAGTTTTGCTTTTTTGTATTCACCTGCAAGTAAAATATCCATGTCGGGCTGTACATTTGTAGGATGTCCTATAAGAATATCCTCACGCGATACACTGTAATGTATGACCGGCCTTACGCCGCGCCAACTGTCTATTATGCGAGCAAATCTATCGTCGGTGGGAGATATATATTCTCCTGAATTGACCCAGTGATGGTGTATGTCAAGTACCAATGCGACATCATCTGCGAGTTCGAGCGATGCTTCGATGCCCCATTTATTTTCGTCGTTTTCGATTGTAATGCTATTTCTCGCTTCTTGAGATAGTCTTGGGAGGACTGCTTTAATACCGGCTGGACCTTTCCTGCCTGATATATGGACGTTACATTTGAAGTCCTGGAACGATTTGCCATAGCCCATCCATCTGATGCAATCAACATGATATTCAAACTCCTCTATAGATCTTTCGACAATGTCTTCGTTGTCGCTTGCAAGTACAGTAAATTGGCCTGGGTGCATCGATAATCGGACATCGAGGGCTCTTGCTGTCTCGCCGACTGGCGCGAAGTGTTTTTCGCAGTAGTCACGTACATCAGGCTTGCGCCAGTAATAACTCCAAGTAGGCTCGGTATAAACAGGAAGAACATCGCTACCCAATCGGACCATACGAAGTTCTGGAGGAAGGCTTCCCACATATTCAATCAACCTTTTGTATGACGCAATGTTGTGGACCATTATATCCCACAAGCGTTCTTCAGCAACTTCACGTGTCTGTCTGTTCAACCACGCAACTGTTGTGCTACGAGTATTTAGTGGCCTTTGTATTTCTTCTAGTAACTTTTTCTTTTGTGTTTGGTCAGGATGCAAATATTTGCAAGCAAAACCTATACGTTTCTGTTGCCCTTTCAAGAAATTACCTGCTGATGTAAATTTCAAATCATTCATTTATTATACCTTTAATCTTCCAAGGAGTGAAGCATACACTTCCCAAACTTACATAATCTGCGCCTGCATTTAAATAAGTCTGTGCATCTTTCTTTGAATACACTCCGCCACCTGCAATTACTTTTACATGCTTATGTGTGTTTTTTATATAATCAATCAGTTTCATAGTATAAGGCATAATAATCTTACCTGATAAGCCACCTTTTTCGCTAGGTAATGTATTGCTTGCATGTATTTGATTATACCCTATTTCTACTAGTTTGTCAACCATATTATTATCTGCTATAGGGGGAATTTTCACTATAGTAAATTCTCCACGCATATGTTGTGGAAATTTATCAAAACCATTCCAACTCATTGTATCGTTGCAAGTTTCAAGGTTTGGACAACTAATATTCAATTCTATATTCCTATCAGGACCTATTGACATTAATATTTTCTCCCAGTCAGTAGGTTCTAAAGCGGCCACACTTAGCACTTGATTATATGATGTTTTTGACATTCCTACAAACAATCCTGGATTACG
>MDTA01095930.1_pt1 | contig 23884 bp, 21 predicted proteins | sample 811151 | NCBI WGS metagenome assembly MDTA01 (sample SAMN05326648, study PRJNA326480) | marine metagenome | isolation source: seawater | place: Indian Ocean: South | collected 2010
ATATTACATTATTAAACTTTATAGAAAAGCAAAGATATTTATAATTTAGACAAATTTTTTAATAATAAATAATTAAGATTCGCAAGTTTTGATTATAAACAAAATGATTAATAAATTAAATCTTTTATAATCTATAAAGGAAAATAAATTTACAAAAATGGAATTAGAAGAAGAACTAAATTTTAATATTTTTAATATCCTAAATTCTTTAATATTAATAATAAAAAAATATAAAAAGGTATTTTTTTTATTTTTGTTCCTAAATTTATTTTTAACTTCCATATATAATTATTCGAAAAAAGATATATATGTTGGGAAATCAATACTAGCCTTAAATTTTGAGGATGAAAAAAACTTTATAAATAAAGAATTAGATAAATCTAATCCACCCATTAAAATGGAAAAATTAAATTATCTTGTTAGAAATAGATTTGAAATTCTGAATTCTAAAACCATATTAGAACCTATTCATCTTTTCTATAGTGAACTATCCATCAATAATAAAAAAAACAAAATAGATAATTATGAATTATGGAGAAAAAATTTTGAATTAAACCTTATAAGAGGCACAAGTTTATTAGAAATAAAATACAAATCCGATAAAAAAGAAACTATCTATCCAATTATTGAAAAATCCCTAAATATCATAAATAATTACACTACGAATAGTAAATTAGCTTATTACAAAAAAGTTTTAAATAAATTAAAAGTTAGTGTACCAATCTTAGAAGACATATCTATCCAAAGAGCAAAAGATCTTGATACTTTTCTGTTTGAGAAAAATATAAATAAAAATCCAGAATTATTAAGAGATTATTATTCCGAAAAAAAATTAGTTGATAATAAAAAAGAACAAAATCTAATTGACACAAAAAATAGTAAATTATTTACTTTTTATGAAAAAAGGAACTCTACTCAACTCAAGAAATTTAATTCAATTGATCTTGTTAAATTAAGTAGACTACAATTTGAATTTGAAAAAGCTAATGAAAGATATATTAATTCCCTTCAAAATAAAAATGAGCTAGAAAATGCATTAAATTATCCCCCAATAGATCAAAATTTCCAAGACTCCATATCAATAAAAAAAATAGGAGGAAGTAGTATCAGTTTATTTATAAAAAGTTTTTCAATTACTACTTTCATTATTTTCTTAATATTTTTCTTAAAAGAATTAAAAGATGGAACAATTTTCAATGCTGATACATTCCAAAATCTTCTACAGGAAAAACCCTTATTAAAATTATTTGAACATAATAAAGAAGATTGGTCTAAATTATTAAATTTAATTTTTAACAAAAGATCCTCAAAAGAAAAATTAACAGTTTTTTGTCTTGGAAAATTCCCTGAAAATTTTATAAATTATCTAAATTCTATTTTTCCTGATATTTTAATATTTACTAGTAAAAAATCATCAGACTTAAAAATAGAGGGAGACATCATCACTATATTTCACGTAGGGGAAACGACTAAAAATCAAATTTTAAATCTCAAAACAATACTAAATTTAAAAAATATCAAAAAGATTAATTATTTTTTATATGAAGATTCATTTTTCTTCTAAATATTTTTTTGAATCATATATTGTTTTCATAAATTTAAAAACCTTTTCAATCCCTGATTCAATGGAAGTATTTGGTTTCCACCATTTAGTTATAAATTTACTTGGTTCGTTTTTCTGCGATCTCTGAACTTGATCTTTCCCCTCTCCTTTAATAATTTTCACATCATATCCATATTTAATAAACAAGTTCTCAATAATAGAGGCAACTTTTATTATTGAAGTCGATTTAAATGAAGTAATGTGTAAATCATCTTGTGAATTAAATTCTTTATAATTAATAATTATTTTTTCAAGAGCCTCGCAACAATCCTCTGCATATAGGAATTCTCTCTCTTCAGAACCATCAGTTAACATTTTAAAAGTTCTTTCCTGAAAACCTTTTCTTATAAAATCAGTAATTACATGAGCTTTTTCCATATCGTTTTCAATACCATAAACATTCCAAAATTTGACTATTAAGCCTGAAAGAGATTTGGTATAAAGTTCTCCAACATTTTTTAAAACACCATAAGGCGAAAAGCTCATATTACTCATTTGACTACTTGCGAAAACGAAAGGTTTTTTATACTTCGATAAATAATTAAAAGTATTTGCCATAAGACGAGTATTATTATTAATAAATTCATATGAATATTGATATTTTTTAAGATATCTAGACCCTCCTACATCAAATGCTAAAAAATAAATAAAATCCGATTTCACAATACATTCTTCTAAATAATTATTAGGAATAGTAGTTAAATCTTCTTCCTTATTATTTAAAATATCAAATTTTATTACTTCATAATCTTTTTTAAGCAAATATTCAGATAAATAAGCACCTATTTGCCCTGAAGATCCCAGTATTAGAATTCTCATTTTTAAGGTTAAACATTACTAAGTTCTTTCAAACTAATTTGTTGAGTGATCCAAGTGTAGGTTTTAGAAATCCCCTCTTCCAAACTTTGAGAATAGTCCCAATTCAATTTTTCTCTTATTAGATCGTTATTGGAGTTCCTTCCTCTAACTCCTAAAGGACCATTTATATGATTTTTAAGAACTTCCTTTCCAGAAACTTTTGATGCTATTTCAACTAATTGATTAATTGATACCATCTCTTCTGAACCTATATTGACTGGCCCAATAAAATCAGATTCAATTAAACGTCTTGTTGCTTCAATACACTCATCAATATATAAAAAAGATCTAGTTTGTTGACCATCTCCCCAAACTTCTATTGTTCCTCCATTTTTAGGTAGGTAGGATACTTTTCTACAAATAGCTGCGGGAGCTTTTTCTCTACCTCCTTCCCAAGTACCTTCTGGACCAAAAATATTATGGTACCTAGCAACCCGAACAGGAATTCCATAATTTCTATTGTAAGCAAAATAAAGTCTTTCTGAAAAAAGTTTTTCCCATCCATATTCTGAATCGGGATTTGCTGGGTAAGCCGAATCTTCTTTACAATTTGGATTTTCAGGATCTGATTGATTATGTTCTGGATACATACATGCAGAACCGGAATAGAAAATTCTGGTCTTATTAATATCAAGCAATTTATTTAATTTTGCTTGTTGATCTAATACATTTAAATTTATAGATACAGAATTATGCATAATATGAGCATCATTTTCTCCTGTAAAAACAAAACCTGCTCCTCCCATATCTGCAGCAAATTGATAAATATGATCAAATGAGCTATTTTTTACATCTCTAATTATCTCTTTTACTAAAGATACATCTCTTAGATCACCTTTTATGAAATCATCTGCTTCCGTTTTTGAATACTCTGGAAATTTAAGATCTATACCTCTTACCCAGAAACCTTCTTTTTTCAATCTTTTAACCATGTGGCTGCCTATAAAGCCGCCTGCTCCAAGAACTAAAGCTGTTTTACAATTATCCAAAATTTAAATTAATATTGGGTAAATTTTAACATAATGCTCTAAATCTTAAATAATATGCAAAATTTTTTAAATTATTTTATTAATAAGAAATTGACTAAAAAATAATTTTTTAAAAACTATTACAAAAGTCTTTATTAAGTATGAAACAATATAATTTAAATTTATGAACAAAATTTTATATTTCTATATCTTTGGAACAACGATACCAATATTAGTTTTTATATTTGAAAAAAATTTACCTTTTGAAATTCTTGATGACTTAACATATTTTGCAAATGAGATTAAAATCGCAAGTTATTCTGGTCTAATCTCAAGCGGATTAATAATTCTATTTGGTTTTATAATATTAAAATTTAATTTAAAAGATAAGAAGTATGACTTCTTAGTTAAGATTAATTCAAAATCATTTTTATATTTAACTATTTATAGCTTTTTTAGATTTTTCAATTCTTTATTTATTTATATTAATTATAAGGGATTAAGCAGATTTGAAATTCAATTTATTGAGCTAAATATCATTAATAGTTTACCAGATTTACTAACTCAGATAATTAATAGTTTATTTCCATTAATTTCTACCATAATTTTTTCTGCTATATTATCCTTCGATAGGTTTAATCAAACCTCTAGAAATCCAAAAGCTAAAAAATTAATACTTATTTTTTTATTTATTTTATTAATTTCCTCCTCAATTTTATTCGACTTAACAAGGAGTTCAAGAGGAAATATAACACTTACTGCAGCATCTATAATTATTGCTTTTTTATTAACTTTTAAAAAAAGGACAAATATATTAAGCAAAAATAGCATTATCACTTTATTATTATTTTCTTCAATATCAATTGCTTTTTTGGGGAATACATACTACAGAACTTATAAAGTTTTTCAGCAAGATATCACTATTAATTCCAAAGAAGTTATACAGAATATTGGGGTAATAAAATTAATCCATGATTCAACCATCGCAAAAGCAATTGGAGGTCAATTAATTACGAATAAAGCTATTAATGGGGAGCTTCTCTTAACCACATCTTTTCCAAATAATTTTAATGAATCAAGCTACATTGAAAATCAGACTTATCTGAGAGATGATTATTGTAAGAAATATGATTGTTTGCATCTTTTTCAACCTGTCTATAAATTTATAAAGCTATTTGGATATTCAAAAAAAGGTGAATCAATATATACTATCCTTAACGAAAGATTTCCATTCAACTCATCTTCACATTTAGGATCCTTATTTTTGAGCTTCAATAGATATATTGCTCCTCTAATTTACTTATTCTTACTATTACTAAATATTATATTTGTTAGATCAAGATCTCCATACTTTCAATTTGCCTCAATATTCAATATACTCTTTTTTAGTATTTTAGCTTTTACAGATAATTGGTTAGTAACTCTTTATCCATACATAACAATTTTCTCTATACAATATGCAAAATTTTTTAATATAAAAATAATTAGATTAAAAAATTGATTTTTATATTATGTAAATATTTTAAAAATATAAATTAGATTCCTTAAAAAATATGCAAATGTTGATTTAATAAAACCTATAAAAATTCCTATCAATAAAAAAAATAATTTATTGAGAAATTTTAATCTGATTTTGTTTTCATAATTATAAACTTTTCTAAAGGAAGAAGTCATTCTTTTTTCATGAACTCTATATGTAACTAATTCTTTATCTATCTGAATAATATTTATACCTGCTAGAAATGACCTAATCCAAAAATCCCAGTCTTCACAATATAAATATTCAGTAAATCGAATTGCCTTAAATACCTCCAATGAGCCCGATATCGAACTTCCCCCTCCAATCAAATTACTATAACCAACACTAAAGGGATTTGGAAATGGTTTAACTTTTAACGGCATTGATCTTATATTATTACCATAACTTAAATTATGATAATGTTTAATTAAGCAAGGGTGATTATTATTTATTGCATTTCCAACAAGTTTTATTTTATCTCTATGCCAAATATCGTCGTCATCACTAAAGATTAAAATATCAGTTTTACAGGAATCAATGCCAATATTCCTGGCCTGTGCAAGGCCTTTTTTAGAAGAGACAATAAACTCAAAATTTAAATTACTAGGAACTCTTTTTTTTAAAATATTAATAGAATTTTGAAGATCATCGCGATCCCTTCCACTCGCCACAATAAGAATCACCTCAGGTAATAAAGTCTGATTTGAAATTGATTCAATTAATTCTGATAAATAGGCAATATTATCTAATCTAGTTGGAATACAAACTGTAATATTTAAATCCAAATTAATCACAATAAAAAAATCTTATCTAAAAATATTTTTTTTATCATACTGTAAATAATTAATTGTATTTAATATCCCTTGCTTTATTGATACCTTTGGTTTCCATCCATATGATTTAGCTTTTGATGTATCTAGAAGAACAAGTGGCGAATCTCCAATCCATCCTCTCTTTTGGCCAGAAAAGTTATATTTAATATTTTCTATTTCTAATGAATTACAAACAATATCAGCCAAATCCCTAACTGACATTATCTCATCATGGCCTAGATTAAAGATTTCAGATTTAGTATCATGTTTTATTAAAGAAATAATACCTTTCACTCCATCAGACACATCTAAGAAAGATTTTCTTTGCGTTCCATCCCCAAGAATATCAAGTTGTGATTTATTAAATTGCAATTTTTTGTAAAAATCGTAAATAACTCCATGTGAATAACCATATCCAATCCAAGAAACAAATCTAAATATTGAACTCTTAAAGTCACCATATTCTGAATAAGCCTGAATAAAAGCTTCACTAGCTAATTTACTAGCTCCATACATAGAAGTCTGAATAGTTCTAGAATCTTCTGGGGTGGGGAAAATTTCTGGTTCTCCGTAAACCGCTGCACTGCTGGCAAAAACCAAATGTTTAGATTTATTAATTTTTGCATAATCACATACTGATTTAGTAACTAATAAATTCTGTTGCAAATCTATATCTCTATTTTTTGCTCCTCCACTTACATCTGCATTTGCAGAAAAGTGAAATATATAATCTAATTCATTAATTACTGGCCAATCTTCAATTTTAGACATTAAATCAAGTTGGAAAAAACTTAATTTCTTATTTTGCAATTGTAAATTTTGTAATCTTCCTGTACTTAAATTATCAAAAACAAAAATTTTATTATTATCATTTTTAATTAACTCTTTAATAAGATTTGAACCAATAAAACCCGCACCTCCAGTAACTAGTATTTTATTCATTTGTTATCTAAAAAATATTGTTTTACAATTTTTGATACGTAATTTACTTGCTCGTTTGTCATAGAATAGAAAATGGGCAAGCAAATATGATTTGCGCATAATATTTCTGTATTTGGAAAACTGAGTTTACTATGCTCACTTAATACAGGCTGCTTATGCAGAGGCAACTCATATACATATCCACTAGGGGAGATTTGATTTTCTTGTAAAAACTTATGCATTTTTTTTCTATCACTTTTTTCAAGAATTATTATATATTTAAAATAATTATGGCTTGATTTTTCACTAGGATTAATAACCCTTATCCCTTCACAGTTTTCAAATGCATCATCATAAATTCTAGCAATTTCCTGTCTTCTTTTTATAAATTTGTCAAGGGAATTTAATTGTCTAATCCCCATTAATGCAGAAACCTCTGGTAATCTCCAATTATATCCAAAGTATTTATGATAATTAATATAAATATCTGTTTTAACCTTTCCAAATTCCCTCATTGATTTCATCTTTTTTACAAGTTCAGAGGAATTAGTTGTTACCATTCCTCCTTCTCCAGTTGTCATTACTTTGGTTGAAAAAAATGAAAAAGCCGCTGCTATCCCAAAATTACCCGCTTTTGTTCCTTGTAGTGATGATCCATGAGCTTGGGCTGCATCTTCAACTAAACTTATCCTATTTTTTTCGCAATAGGACTTTAGAGGGATAACAGAATCAGATACTATTCCTCCTATATGGACAATACATATTGCTTTTGTTCTAGGACTTACTTGTTTTATAGTGCTCTCGAAATCGAGGCACATTTGATCATTACAGTCAGCAAAAACAGGAATTCCGCCAGCATTTCTTATCGCAATTACAGTAGCCAAAAATGTATTTGATGGAACTATAACTTCTTTACCTTTTACATCGATTGATTCAAATATTAGCTCTAATGCCGATGTTCCACTATTACATCCTACTGCATTATTAGTTCCTATATATTCTGCAAAACTATTTTCAAATTCTTCACCATATTTATACATTGAAAGAAAAGAATTTCCAGCAAGAATATCCTTATATCTCTCTAAAATAAACTCCTGATCTTCTTCAGAGAAAAAGGGCTTTGTAGAAGGTACTTTCATGCAGCAAATCCATAAAATTCATTTATCTTTTTGCAGATAAAATCAACCTTATCATCTGTAAGAGAAGGGGCAGATGGCAAACATACCCCTGTTTTGTAAAGTTTATCTGAAACAGGGAAATAACCCTCTTGAGCATAAATAGGCTGAGAATGCATTGGGACAAAAAGTGTTCTAACTCCTATACCCTCTGATGAAAGATAAGTGATTAGTTTATTAGAATCCTCAACCATTATGATCATACGATGAGGATTGATCTTCCCATTATTATTGAAAACAAATAATTTAACTTTATTATTAACAAGAAGATTATCTTTATATCTATCATATATTTCTAATTTACGTTTTATAAATTCATCCAATTTATTTAATTGCGCGCAGCCGATAGCCGATTGCATTTCAGTAACTCTAAAGTTATATCCTAATCTTTCAATTAAGTCGTGACCTCTTTCTCTCCTCCCATCATGTTTATATATATTTGACTCTTCAATAATTTCAGAATTATCTGTTAAGAGCATCCCTCCTTCTCCAGTTGTGATCGTTTTATCAGCGAAGAAAGAAAGTACAGAAAAGTCTCCAAAAGAAGCTATTGATTTATTTTTATATTCCCCCCCTAATGCAGGTGCACAATCATTGATCAAAAAAAGATTATTATCTTTGGCAAATTTACACAACTCTTCAATATTGCCTACATTTCCATATACAGAAATATAAAGAATAGCTTTTGTATTTTTTGTTATCAAAGATTTAATATTTGAAATATCTAGACAAAATGTATCTTCATTAACATCCGAGAATACTGGTTTTGCACCAGTTTGAGCAATTGCATTAGGATCGGCAGGATGAGAGAACGCGGGCACTATAACTTCATCTCCCTCCCCAATACCCAGTGCCTTCATACCTACAATCATCGCAGCAGTGGCATTACTAAAAGAAAGCGCAAATTTCCTAGAACAAAGAGTAGATAATTTATCTTCAAATAATCGAGTAAAACGACCTTCGGACAACCAGCCACTTTCTATTACTGAGATTAAATTGTCAATTTCTTCTTTTCCTAAAAGTGGTTCGTAACAAGGAATCTTTTCTTTCCCTACTCTCTCCATATATTCCTTATATTTTTCTAACTTCTCATTAGGCTTTGGTAGGATTTCCTTAGACATAATTAAATTTTGAACTCGTTTATGTAATCACCTAGGGTAGAGGTAATTTCTTGAGGCACTTTTCCAAAGTTTTCATTTTTAAGTTTATCAATAGACATTAAAGGTAACGTATAACCCTCTGTCTTTTCTGTTAAAAAATTAATCTTTGTAGAAGTTTTAGTAGAAATTATCCTAGCAGTTTCTAATACCGAAATGTAGTCAATCCCACCTAAGTTATAAATCCCAGGATTAAATTTATTTGAATCAATTATTATTTGAACCACGTCATCAATATAAATATATTGCATCTTGCGGAGACCCTGCCCCCAAACATCGACAATCTTATGATCAATAGCTTGCTTTATCATATTTTTAATAGCATTAGGCTGTAGTTGATTACCCTGACCAAAAACTGAAGACAACCTGAAAATTATACTATTGGAGTGGCATCTTAAAATAAGATTCTCAAAAAATAGTTTGGCTATCCCAAAATTATGCGTGGGATTTAGAGGTTTATCTTCGTGACATATCACTTTTGAAGAAATTCCACTGTAAACATATGAGGAACTAAAAAAAATAAGTCGCACATCTAAATTCTGTCTTAAATATTCAAGTATATTAGCTAAAGCAATCGCATCCTCTTTATAAGAAAAAAGAAAATCATCTCTATAAGGTATTGCTGAAAAAGTGCCACAATGGATAATTGTCTTAGGTCTTCTTTCCTTTAAGACATGAAATGTTTTATCTTTATCTATTAAATTAAATTTCATTCTATTTTCACTATCTAAACAATGCTTATCAATCCCTAAATATGAATATTTATTGAGTTTCAAATAATCAATAATTTTTGAACCAATATATCCAGAGCAACCTGTTATTAGATAGTCAATCATGATTTAATTGAGACAATAATCACAATAGCATTGAGTGAAACTATAAAAGCATATTTTTAGATGCTTTTTTGAAAATTTTTCACTTATCTCATAGCAATTATATTTTTAATGGCAATTCGTACTGCTTCTGTTGAGTTATACTTTGTTTTCCATCCTAATTTTTCTAATTTACTAGCATCATAAGAATAAAAAGGTACATCTCCTTTCCATCCTCCAATTCCTCCAGCGTATACAATCTCTCTTTTAGTTGATAACTCCTCAAGAAGAATCTCTGCTATTTTGGAAACTTTTGTTGCATCTTTTGGGCCCACATTAAATACATTTATTCTCTCTGATGAATTTTTAAAAATAAATATTATTGCATCAACAATATCTTTTACATACATATAAGGCTTTGTTTGATTGCCATCACCTAGAACATTTAACTCATCTTTATTTTTATCAAGTTTTATTAAAAAATCATGTATTACTCCATGAGTTGATCTTTCGCCAACAATATTTGATAGTCTTACTATCCAACAGTTAATTCCATATAAGTTTGAGAAAGTCTTAATAAAAAACTCAGAAGCTAATTTACTTGCTCCATAAAGTGATTCTGGATTAGCAGACATTTCCTCAACTAATGGTTCTGCCTTATTCCCAAAAACAGCTGGTGTTGAGGTGAAGACTATATTATTAACCTGATACTTCTTCATACACTCAAGGACATTATAAGTTGTCATAAATGTAAGATTTAGATCACGATTTGTGGATTCAGCTCCCTCTTTAACATCAGAATTTGCTGCTAGATGATAAACAATTTGAGGATGTTCTTCTTTAAAAACTTCATCTAAAGCTGCCAAATCTAGTATATCTTTATTATAAATTTTAAAGTTTTTGCTGTTAGAAGCACTCTTTAAGTTATCCATGCTTCCCAAGATAAAATTATCGACACATATAACTTTATTACCATCCTGTAAGAGCCTATCTATTAGATGACTTCCAATAAAACCAGCCCCACCAGTAACTAAAATACTTTTCATTAACCAAGACAAAAGTAAATTATAAGAAATAATTATTGAAATAATTAATTTACATAAATAATAAAAAGGATTCTTATTAATATTTCATATATAATTTATTTATAAATAATTAATTAAAAAATCTTTATTAACCTTCTAATTCTTTTAGTAGTTTTTATAAATATATTATGAATAAATAAATAAACCTTTTTATCTAAAAATGAAGCAAAGTAAACCATACAATTTATAAAATATTCTCGATTAAATTTTATTTTTTTTATATTGATTAATTTTCTTGCAATATTTGCTTTATTTATCCTTATCAATTTAGTTGCTATTTTTCGAACCAAAATTTGATCAACCTCTGGATATAAACCATAAAATTTTCTATAGATATTAATCTCTGTTCTAATATAATCTCTGAGCCTTCCACCCAAACGAGAACCTTGATGCTGTCGAATATAAGTCAACGGTTTTGCAGTAAAATAAAATTTAAAATCCTTGGCTAATCTTAGATAAAATTCATAATCTTCTCCAGTAAGAATCTTATTATCATAGCCCTTTAAATTTCTTGCTAAATTGACATTAATTATTGGATTACTAGCTGATCCAGTAAAATCTCCTCTTTGCCTTAATAAAGACTTTAAATCAGAATTAGGATCATATATTTCCCCAGAGAATGATCTCTTATAATCATTCTGGGTAAAAAATTTAAAACCTGAATACCATAATGCAATTTCCTGGAAATTCATTTGATTTAAAAATTTGAAGAATTCTTCAACTTTATTATCTTTCCAAATATCATCATCATCCAAAAATCCTAAATAATCAGTTTCAACTATATTCAATGCCAAATTTCTTTGTTCTGAAATAGGTATAGGTCTGTGTTTATTATATTTAATTTTTATATCTTGATTTCGGTATTTTTGAATTATTTTTTCAACCAGCATATCGGATCCATTATCTAAAATTAATATTGAAAAATTTTTAGATGTTTGATTACACAAACTAGAGAGTGATTCTTCAAGAAAATCTGGGCGATTAAATGTTGTAATGCAAGCTGTTAATTTCATAAAAATATTATTCTTAATACAAATCAATATCTAGGAAAGTCTATCAGAGATAAAGCAGTAATAGAACTAGAAGGGAACAAAGCATAATATTTTTTTATTTGAAATCTATTCATCCAAATAAAGAGAGATTCTTCTAGTTCACCTTCAACAAATGAAGTAAATGGCTTGATATCGACATGAGGATATCCTTTAAAAAAATATCCTTTAAAATTACTTCTCATTGGATCCATATAACATTCTCCTAGTTTTGATAAATTAATATTATCAAGATTTAATTCCTCTTTTAATTCCCTTTTTGCAGCATCTTTTGGGTTTTCATTATTTTCAATTGCTCCTCCTGGGAATTCAATCACATAATCTTCACTTCCATTTCTATATCTGACCTGTACTAGAATATCTTTCTTTTTATTAAAAAGAATTATTTGCGAAAAGCTAGGTCGCTTTATTCGCAAATAAGAAGAGGTTTTATTTGAATTAGGAAAAGCTTTAACTTCAGATTCGATAATTTCCAACCACTTATTATTTATATATATAATTTTCTCATCTTCTACTTTATTTTTAAAAGGTAAGGGGAATCTAAATTCATTACTCAAAGCTTTTAATAAATTTTTTTGACAAATTCGACCAATTTCTCTCATTCGCATATTTATTTGCATTTTTAATCATATCAGAATATTTATCTGGACTATTCTGTAAAGTATTTTTAATACAAGAAACAATAGATCTTTCACTTTGAGGCTCAAAAAACAAAGCTAGATTTTCTTCTGAAGCTAATCGACCCATCTCTGATACATTAGCTACAATAGCAAGCTTAGAATGAGTAAAAGCACCTTTCATTAAAGGACCTGATCCTCCGACATAACAAGATAAATATGGAAGAATAGCAAAATCAGATTTTTGATAAACAACTTTTATAATGTCCAGATCAACATAAGAATTATGTAAAATAATATTTCTGCATTTTAATTGTGATATTTTGTTAGACAAATTTTCTTCATCATGACCGATAATCCACAAAAAAGGGTCTTCTTCACCTGAAAAGAATTTTTTCCAAATATATGATACAAATAAATGTCCTTTTTCTTTCCTCATATTGCCAAATAAAAGAAAAACTTTTTTACTATTAGATGGATATTTTATAAAAGATTGATTCAATTTTTGATTGACTTTATCAGATGGAAAAGATTTAATACTTCCTCCCCCACCATCTTCAATAACAATAATTCTTGTTTTATTAAATCTTAGTTGTTCAGATAATTTATTTTTATGCCATACCCCTAGACAACTAATCTTAACTTGAAATAATTTTAGTGCATATTTAAAGATAAAAGACTGTAAAAATTTTAAAATCTTAAAAATATTAAAACCATATTTCTTAAATTCGTATGAGAAATTAGGAGCATTAACTTGAATAGTTATTTTACCTTTCCAATTTAAAATTTTTAAAATTATTAATAATAAGGAAACGCATGAATATTCGCAATCAAGGATTATTACTCTATTAAAGTTATTTCTAAAATATATAAATCTAAAAATCGTCATTAAGCATAAATTTATATAAATAAATAAGCCAGTTATTGAATAGATATTAAAATTTACTTTTATTTTTCTTTCTTTTTCTAGAGAATTATATACCTTATTTGCAGAGATAACCTTTACCTGATAATTTAAATTTTTAATTTCATCTAGTAATGATTTTGTATAAATAAAATAATGACCTTTTCTAAAAGGGGTAGGTTGTAGTATCGCAATATCCAAAATCAAAAAGGATTCTTAATATCTGATGGTACTCTAAAACAACCTCTTGGGGATAAATCAAAACTAAAAATCTTTGGGGAATCTGGAACTATAGTTCTTTTAAATTGGCTTGGTATAAATCTATCATAAAAATTATCAATACTAAATTCTAATATATCTATTGGGAGCTCATTAAATAAATCCTTACTTATAATTTTTGCCTCTTCTCTGCCTATTCCATAATTTACCGTATAAAACAAGCAAAAATCAATCACTGAATAAAGACCTATTCTTTCTTCAGTAGTTTTTATATAATTATCTTCGTTAGGAATTTCTAACTCAGGAGTAAATGGTCTGGATAAAATCTCATTAATTACTTTCTCGTAGGGCTTATCTTTTGAAATATTTCTAGCAATATCAACTAAAACTGTCTTAGGAAGGCCTCCATTAGGATTATACATAGACATATTATCTGCATTATAAGTACACCAACCAATAGCCAACTCAGACATGGTTCCTGTTCCAACCATAATCCCATTCTTATCATTAGCTAGGGTCATTAAGACGGTAGTTCTTAACCTCGCCTGTATATTTTCTTTAGCGATAGAAGTATTAATTGAAATAATATCTTTAGCATCTTCACTAAGTTTGGAAATATCAATTATTTCTGAATTTATTTTCAAATCATTTGCCAATTGAGAAGCTAATTGCTGAGATTCATTAGAGGAACCAAGTGATGGCATTATTAATGCTAATGGCTCTGTTTTAATATCATTGCAAGCTTCTTTTAATACCATTAATGAATAAGCAGAATCTATTCCTCCTGAAAGACCTATAACAGCGATATGAGAATTTGTATGTCTTAATCTTTTTTTTAGAGCTTCTACTTGAATATCAAATACTTCAGAAAGATGTTGATTCCTCTCTGAAAGTTCATTATGGAAAGGTTTTTTGCAAAAATTAGGTAATTTTAGGTCATACTCTGATTTCTGAATATTGGGTGCAAATTTATAAATGTTATTATTTCTATCCTTAAATTCTTTCCTATCTGTAAATAAATAATTTAAAAGTCTATTACTCTTTTTACCGGATTGTCTTATTCTCGCTTTTAAGAAATCAAAATCAATAAAAATTTTACTGGTTAAAGTCTTACCAATTGATTCATATTTTTCATAGCAAATACTCATATCATAAATGATATGAATATTTCTAAGCAAAGAAATTGAAGAACTTTCACCGGAAGAACCCGATACATATAAATAAGGTATCCTTTTTCGAGTACTAATACCTTTAATCATATTTTTTCTTAATTCTCTTGCTGCAATTGTATCTGATGAAGCAGACAGATTTACAATACAATCAACATTGTCAAATAACATAGAAGGAGAAATTTCCCCCCACGCATCTTCACAAATTTCTATACCAATGCTTATAAATTGGTCATTAATCCTTAAATTTAATGGCTCATAAGAACTTGAAATTTGAAAATCTATCCCTGAACAAATAATTTCTTTATTTGAAGGCAAAGAAATTCCAGATTTAAACCAACGATCTTCATAATATTCATTAGCGCTACACAGTTCAACCTTTGCCCTAGCTATTATTTTGGGTAATCCCACAATAACAGCACAATTATATAAAGACCCATTCAAAGCTAAAGGGGAACCTACAATTGCCAATATTTTCTTTTTTATACAAATCTCATGAATTTTTTTTATATTTTCAAAAGCTTCATTTATATAATTATTATTAAAAAACAGATCTCCACAGTTATAACCTGTTAAAGAAAGTTCTGGGAATATATGAATATCTGAATTAGAATTATTGATTAAATCTAAATGTGAGGAAAAATTATTACTAAGATCTCCAGGTTCAATATATGGACTGTGTAAACTGATAAACATTTTTTATTTCCAAATATCTAGCTCCAAGAAATTTATCTCTTTGTGATTTAAAATTTCTTTAGCACTAAATAATTTTTTGGTATCTCTACTACAGTTTAACAACAAAAGTTTATCATTAACATTAGATTGAATATCAAAGGACTCAATTTCATTTAATTGATCCGTATTTATAATATCTGGATCAAAATAGAAAACCTTGAAAACTTTTTTTAAATTTAGAGCTATTGCAAAAGATTGGGATTCTTCTAAAAGATAACTTCCGTCTTTGTAAGATAATCCCACAATTAATATTTCAGATATATGTTCATCTTCACAGATTCTTTGGATTTTTTGAGAATAGTAAAAAGGTAATTTACTATTAAACTTTTCGTTATCAATAGGCAATTGATATTCAAGACCAACCGTTTTATTAATCACTTGTTGGATTGCTCTATTATCTCTAGGAAAACAAGGCCCTCCAAAACCCAAACCTTTACTTAAATATTTATTACCAATCCTACTATCAGATCCAATGGCATTTAAAACATCCTTTGAAGAACAATTCTCTATACAATCAGAAGTCAAACCAATAGCATTAGCAAAACTTATTTTTGATGTTATGTAAGAATTTATAGATATTTTAGCCATCTCAGCACTTTCAATTGACATGGTTCTTATTGGAATATCCTTATCATTGATAATTGTCATCATTGCATTTATATGTTTTTCCGCGGAATTAGGATACTCTTCACCTACAAGCAAAAAATCTGGATTTTTTAAATCATGTAAGACACTTCCTAAAGCAATAAATTCTGGCGAGTAACAAAATCTAATTTTCGAGAAATTATTTTTCTTATTTCTAACTAATGAAATTAATTTTGATCTAGTATCCCCAGGTAATACAGTAGAGGTAATTACCAAGAGTTTATTCGCACAGTCCATTTTAACTTCATTTATTCCATTGAGAACTTGCTCTAAATATTTAACATCGAAAGTACCATCTTCTAATGATGGCGTTGGAACTATTATATAAATAACCTCAGATTTTTCTATTACCTGAGTTGGATTATCCATTATCTGGTAATTATCAAATCCTATATTTATTTCTTTTTGAAGATCTGTTTCGGATACTGGCTCAATTCTATCTTTAATTTTCTGCCTAGTATTCTTATTAATGTCATATCCAAAAACAAGGTTCCCAGATGCAGCGAAAGCTGCAAACATAGAACATCCCAATTTACCTAACCCAATTACTCCAATATTCATAAATAATAAATAAATATTACTTTAATATAATTCACTACGTATTTGGTATGGAACCTTCCCTTTTAAAGACTAACCTAATAGTTTTAAAGAAAATAACAATATCGAGCCAGAATGAAAAATTTCTTATATAAAAAAAGTCATAAGTAAGTTTCATCTCGGAATCATATATTGATGAACCATAGGGGTAGTTCACTTGTGCCCAACCACTTAAGCCGGGCTTAACGAGATATTTTAACTCATAATATGGTATTTTTTCTTTTAATAATTCATCAATCTCTGGCCTCTCTGGTCTAGGACCTATTAAGCTCATATCTCCCAATAAAACTGAAAATAATTGAGGTAGTTCATCCACTCTTGATGATCTTAAAAATTTACCAACCTTGGTAACCCTATTATCTCCTTTTTTTGACCATTGCGCTCCTTTTTTTTCTGCATTTACGTGCATTGTTCTTAGTTTAAATATTCTAAAAGTTAGACCATTTTTACCAACTCTATTTTGTGAATAGAGAATAGGCCCTGAATCCTCTAAGTAAATAATTAAACCAAAAAAAATAACTATAGGGAGTGTTAAAAGTATTAAAAAAATACTTAAGAATATATCACCAATTCTTTTTAATCTCACTTGCAAGCTTAAGTCTCTATTTATTTTTGAAAAATAGTTTAATATTTCTCCAGATTTTAAATATATCAAGGGAATTCTTTGAAGAGCAATCTCGCACCAATTAATAATTGACAATACATTTGAACCTTTAAAGTTCAAATTCATAATTTTTTTTTGTATTTCATAAGAATGATCATTTAAATTGCCAATTATAATATTTTTTTTTATTAAAAAATCAAGATTTTGTAATACATCAGTTTCTATAAAATTTAATTTAATATTATTTTTAGAAGTGAAATCATCAAGTTCTCTATAAAAATCATTATTTCCTAGAACATACCAAATTTTAAAAGGTTTAAATTTTTTAATAAAAAATCTTTTAAAAAAGTATTGAATTATTAATGATGAAATAGCATATTTACAAAAGAAAAATATTTGAACATTTATTAGGGAAAAATCAGAAATATTGTATAACTTTAAATAGAAAACTAAAGATAGGATATAAAATACAATAATATTTACTGTACTAATAAATACTTCTTTTACTGCATCTATCATACTTGTGGAAGTATTATGATATCTTCCTATTACATAGCTTGATAAAATCCAAATAAATAAAAATAATGAATTATATATGTTTAAATAAAAATACTGAATTTTAATTAAAGGGCTAAAAAATAAAATACAAAATAATATTATATCAAGAAAAATGCGATAAATAATATTTAATCTAAGAGCTAACCATGGGTATAGAGAAACTATCATATCCAGTCAATAAATTGTTTAGATAAAGTAGTTAAATTAAATTATATATCATTTTTAAATATTATTAATAATTGCTTTAGAAAAAGATTCTGAAGTGAAATTATAAAATTGATTAGATTTCAGAAATTTTTCTCTACTTAATAAAAACTTATGATAATCATTTTTATCAAAATTCTCTATAAATTTACATAATTGATTCCAGTCTTTATAGTCGCCAAGATTAATAAAACAATCACTTGGAATATATTTTTCTATATCTGGCGCACCTAAGTAAATAGGAACACAGCCTGAAATTATAGGATGAAAAATTTTTTCAGTTATGAAAGAAAAATCACGCATATTTTCAATAACTAAACAAAACCTATAATTTGAAATAATTAAATCTTTATTAATGACCTGACCTTTATAATAAGGGGGCAATTTATAAAAATACTTTGATTTAGTCCCACGAATATATTTTTTAAACCAGCTAATAAATGATTGATCCCACATATAACCATAAAGATCAAACTGTTTTCCTAAAATATTACTTAATTCTTGGTATCCTTGATATTTAATTTCGCATAATGATCCTTTTGCATATGATCCCTTATTTGAACTTATTGTTAATAACAGCTTTTTCTTAAAAAATTTGTCAGATTTAATATCGTTAAAATTATTTTGCGGAATTGGCAAATTAATTTTTATATTTTTAGATTTACCTCCACAACAATTATCAGACCAGGAAAATGTTTTATCAAATAATTTTGCATATTTTGAGTCAAAATTATCAGGACATATAATTTTAGGTTCAAAAGCAATAAGAAATTTTTTTACTTTTATTTTTAAAAATTTTTCCTCCTTGAATAAATTTCTTGAAGATGTTTCTGATCTAAATAAATTAAAGATTTTAAATTTTATTTTTTTTAAAAAATTTCCATAAATAGGGTATACAGAACTTAAATCAAAAAATAAAATTGCATAAACGTCTTTTAGATTTTGCTTTTTGAGACATTGGGGGGAAAAACCTTTACTAATAAGATCCTTTTTTAAAACCTGAATAAATTCGTTTCTATTATCTGGGCCCAATTCATTAAAAAATTGATTATTTGGTCCAAGAAATTGAAACAAAATAATATTTTTATTATTGCTCATTAATTTAATTATTAGATTATTATCCTAATATCACTAACAATTAAATACAGCAAAGTTGACAAAAAAATATAATTATTGTTAGGTTAAGTACTTAGTTTTAAATAAATATCAAAGAAGAATTACTACTACAGATAATTAAAGATTCCAGTTTACGAGTTCTTGAAGTCGCTTACAAAACTAAAGCTGGTCATATTGGTGGGAGTTTATCTCTAATACAACTATTAACATATTTTTTATATTCTATTTCACAAAATAAAAAAATTGATTGGAAGATAGTTCTTAGTAAAGGACATTCATCTCTTGGACTATACTCTCTACTTGAAAATTTACAAATAGAGCAAAACTTAACAAGTAAATATTGCAAAATCCCAGAAGGATATCATGGCCATACTTGCTCTAGAGCATCAAAACATATATTAGCAAGCACTGGTTCATTAGGTCATGGGCTACCAATAGCATCGGGTTTCTCTTATGCATCAAAAAAATTAAATAACAAAATTATAACAATTTGCATAACAGGAGATGGTGACTTACAAGAGGGTTCAAACCTAGAAATTCTACATAGTTTATTCAAGCTTAAAGATTGTGATTTAAAAATCATAAATGATGATAATTCCTCCGTTGAAAGCGATTTTATTAACGTAGAAAACTTTTTTAATAATTTAAAAAACAACTATCCAAATCTTGATATTATAAGGACCTTTGATATGTCCTTCCTGAATGAACATCAAAGATTAAATGAATGGTTAATGGAACCTGGCTTAAAGGTAGCAAATTGTAAAACAATTAAAGGATTTGGATTTAAGGAAATGTATAATAATCCCAAATGGCATGCAGGCATTCCAAATACTGATGAGTACTACAGATTTTTAAGTTCATCAGATTTTAAGCTAAAAAATGAGAAATAAAGTTTTAGAAAAAATATCTGAGTATTTCAACTTTGATCAAGAAATTTATTTGCTTCTTGGAGATCTTGGAGTATTTCAATCTAGGGAAGCCAAAAAGATTGATCCTGTTAGATGTATAAATTATGGAATAATGGAACAATCGATGATTGGATTCGGAGCGGGTATAAGCAAGGCTAATGGTTTCCCAATTATTTACTCAATAACTCCCTTTTTGATAGAGAGATGCTTTGAACAATTAAAATTAGATTTTGGCTATAACCGAGCTAAAGGTCTTATTATTACTGCTGGGGGTAGTTATGATTATAATAAATTAGGTCCTACCCATTATTGCCCAAATGATATCTCATTAATAATCAAAACAGATTGTAAAAATATTTTCCTTCCTTGGAATGAAGAGGATGCTATTGAGGCGATTATATCTATTCTTGATAATAAAAATTTTTCTTATTTAAGATTAAGCTCTGAAGAAATCAATGAAGATAAGCCTTTAGATTTATTAACTTTTAATTATAAGGATTTTAAAAATATTAACATTGGAATTGGACCAGATTCATTATTAATTTCTAGATATTTGAATATTGAATTACATTTTTCAATGAAGATTATCAATGAAAAACATATAAAGAAAATTTTAAATATTATTTCTAAAGGGATTAATATAAAAATCATAGCTGGTTTTAATTTAGATTTTTTATTAAATCTCTTAAGTGAATACAAACAAGCTTTTGAAAATAATCATAATGCTTCACTAGATCTTGTTTATTGTATGGGGACAAAATTTGATACCGCAGAAAAAAAAATAACTCATTTTACATCTAACCTAAACTACTTCAGTCTCATAATAAAATGACAAATGCATTAATAAAAAAAGTGATCAATTATTGGTCTATGTGCTCCAATATAAGTACTGAAATAAATAGATATTCAATACCTGGGATAGAAATTAATAATAATCTTTCTAATATTTATAAAATAGATAAAAATATTTCAGATGATATTATTGATATATTTTTAAATGTTAATCATCAAGTAGTAAGTAGTAAATCTGTTGAAAAATGGAATAAAGGTTGGGGGCAAAATTATCAAGATATCTTATCAAATAATCAGATAGAGCCTTTTATTGTTCCATACTATTATGGCAAATATCCATTATCTAGAATTCTTGGGGAATTTATATTATCAAAATCATTTTTAATTCCAGAAAATTTAGAAGATTTATTAATTCCAAAATGGGATATACCTGCTAAAGAAAGATGGCATTCTATTGAACATAGTTTAGTAAGATTAATGATGCAAAATCTTGTTTATATACCATTCCTTGAAAAAATCATCCAAAATAGGCAAAAAGAAATAAATTTTTATGAGTTTGGTGCTGGAACTGGACATAATCTTTATTTTCTAAAAAAATTTATAGATTATTATTTACCTGAAAATAATGCTAAATATATTGCTCTTGACTGGTCAAAATCTACAGGAAATATAGTTAATAAACTGGGAGAAAATTTTGCATATAATTTCATAGATTACTATGATCAAAATTCATATCCAGTTATCAAAGAGAATTCATATATCTTTTCATTGGCGAGCCTAGAACAAATCAACATATCATCTGAAAATATTTTAATGTATATTGCTAATTCCAATCCAAAATTGGTAATAAATATTGAACCAATTTCTCAGTCTTTAAGTAAAAATTCAAAATTAGATTTACAGTCAATAAAATATATGAAAGATAGAAATTATTTACCTGATTTTATTTCATCTATTTTAAAAATTAAAATGATTTACCATAATAATATCCATTTTGAAATATTTAGATCTGGAATTGGATCTCAGTTTATAGATGGATATACAGTAATTAATTGGGAAAAAAGATGAGAGTATTAGTTACTGGTTCTACTGGAGTAATAGGAATATCTCTTCTTAAGATGCTTGAAAAATACGCTTCAAGAATAGATGCAACTTACTATAGTAAAAAATTAGGAATCATAAAAGATAAAAAAATTAATTATATTTCTTATTTAGAATTAATAAATAATAAAGAGAAGCATGTTTATGATCAGATTTGGCATTTTGCCACTTATGGACAACCAGCCAAATTCATTAAGGATTGGAAAGATATCATTAAATTAAATGTTAATGATTTAAATATATTGATAAATTTATTAAAAGATGATGGGCACTTTTATTACGCTTCAACGAGTGAACTATATGGAAATAAAAAATCAGATGAGAATACAATACCATCATCAAATCCTCTATCAAAAAGAGCTATTTATACTGAATCAAAAAGATTAGGTGAAGCAATATTAAACACTGCTATAAATAATAGATCAACTTTTTTTAGAATTTGTTTAGCTTATTCTCCAAATTTTAAAATTGGTGATAGTAGAGTTCTTTATGAATTAATAGTTAAAGCTCTAACAAAAAAAGTGATTGAATTACTTGATGATGGATCTAGTTCAAGACAATATATTTTTATAAAAGATGCTATAAAAATGATGGAAGATATAGCTTTTATAGAACCTAAATCAGGAATTAATAAAAGTGGGGCTTGGAATATATCTAACCCAGAACAAATTTCAATCCTTGAACTTGCTCAAACTATTGCTCAAATATTAGATGTAAAAGTTATTCCTGGAGAAAAAAATACTAATCCTTTTCATGCTTTATCTAAAGTAGAAATAATACCTAGTAGATATTCAAATAACTTTGGATCTTTTAAATATACAGATATAAATAAAGGATTAAAACAAGTTATCCTATCAGCAGAAGATCAAATTAAAAACTTATAGATCAAATCTAGATGGGAATAAATTTGTCTGATTATCTGAATGAGTAATTACAATAATTCTAGAATTGTATATCTTTGGGTAGAAATAAAATTAGCTTTATTAAATCGCAAAATAACTAAAAATTACACATTTTATGATAAAAAAAAATACAACTTAAATTAAGAAATTATTTATTTGGTAAAGTCCTCTAAGGAATTATTAATAGAAAAACCTTCTTTTTTTAAAAGTGATTCTTTTTTTGCTTCACTGAGATCATTATCAATCATTTCTTTAATAAGTTGCTCTAATGTAATCATTGGCTCCCAACCTAACCTTTCTCTAGCTTTCTGTGAATCGCCTAATAATGTATCAACCTCTGCAGGTCTAAATAAACCTGGATCAATCTTAACTACAATATCATTATTATCTTTTCTTCTCCCAACTTCATCAATTTCATCTCCTTCCCATTCAATTCCCCCCCAGCCAATATATTTAGCAGCTAAATCAATAAAATTCCTTACACTTTCTTGTTTTCCTGTGGAAATAACATAATCACCTGGTTCATCTTGTTGTAACATCAACCATTGCATCTCAACATAATCTTTAGCATGCCCCCAGTCTCTTAAAGCATTTAAATTCCCCATATATAAACATTTATCTAAACCTTGGGAAATCCTTGCAAAGCCCCTAGTAATTTTTCTTGTTACAAAATTTTCTCCTCTTCTTGGTGATTCATGATTAAACAAAATTCCATTACATGCGAACATATTATATGATTCCCTATAATTAATAGTTATCCAATATGCATATAACTTTGCGACTGCATAGGGACTTTTGGGATAAAAAGGAGTAGTTTCTTTTTGAGGAGTTTCTTGAACTAATCCATACAATTC
>MDTA01162052.1_pt1 | contig 23875 bp, 22 predicted proteins | sample 811151 | NCBI WGS metagenome assembly MDTA01 (sample SAMN05326648, study PRJNA326480) | marine metagenome | isolation source: seawater | place: Indian Ocean: South | collected 2010
TGAGCATTGTTATTTATAATTATTCTAAACTAAACCTATATTATATTTAAGTTAAATCAAGTAATAAGGTTATCAAAAAATGAAAAAAAATTCTTATAGTTACAAAGATCTAATAAGCTGCGGAAATGGCCAATTATTTGGAAGTGGAAATGCAAAGTTACCATTGCCTCCAATGTTGATGTTTGACAGAATTACAGAAATTAGTGAAAATACAGGTGCATTTAAAAAGGGTCAAATTAAAGCTGAGTTAGATATAAAAAATGACTTATGGTTTTTTGATTGTCACTTTAAAGAAGATCCGGTAATGCCGGGCTGTTTGGGATTAGATGCTATGTGGCAACTAGTAGGTTTTTATCTCGGGTGGTTAGGAAATCCAGGTCGTGGTAGAGCTCTGGGGGTGAATGCAGTAAAATTTACAGGTGAAGTGCTTAAAAAAGTAAAATTGGCTACTTATGAAATAGACATGAAGAGGATTTTAATTAAAGAGGGAACAACAGTTGGCTTAGCTAATGGTATTCTATCTGCAGATGGTAAGAAAATATACTCTGCAGAAAATTTGAAAGTTGGTTTATTTAAATGAAAAGAGTTGTTGTTACAGGTATTGGGATTGTTTCTTGCTTAGGTAATAATCAAGAAGAGGTTTATCAATCACTATTAAATTCTAAATCAGGAATTACATTTTCCCAGGAATATAAGGACTACAATCTTAAAAGTAATGTTCATGGAAAACCCAAAATAAAATTAGAGGATCATGTTGATAGAAAATTTATAAGATTTATGGGACCAGGCTCTGCTTATAACTATATTTCAATGAAAGAGGCAGTCTTAGACTCTGGTTTAGAAGAGAAGGATGTAAGTAATATTTCAACCGGAATGATAATGGGTTCAGGAGGTCCTTCAATTGAAAATGTAATACTAGCAGCTGATAAAACCCGAGAAAAAAGTCCAAAAAGAATGGGACCTTTTGTTGTACCAAGAACTATGTCAAGTACTGCATCTGCAACTTTGGCAGTACCTTTTAAAATAAAAGGCGTAAACTATACAATAAGTTCGGCTTGTGCAACTAGTGGTCATTGTATTGGGAATGCTATGGAATTAATTCAATTGGGAAAACAAAAAATTATATTCGCGGGTGGTAGTGATGAGGTTCATTTTGCTATGACAGCTATGTTTGATGCTATGACAGCATTGTCTTCTAAATACAATGACACCCCAGAAAAAGCCTCTAGACCTTATGATAAAACAAGAGATGGTTTTGTTATATCTGGTGGGGGAGGTGTTTTAGTTCTTGAAGAATATAATCATGCAAAAGCTAGAGGCGCAAAAATGTATGCAGAATTAACCGGTTATGGTGCTACTTCTGATGGCTTCGATATGGTTGCACCATCAGGAGAAGGAGCTGTAAGATGTATGCAAATGGCTTTAAATACCTCTAAAAATAAGATTGATTACATTAATACACATGGTACCTCAACTCCAGTTGGAGATATTACAGAGTTAAAAGCTGTAGGAGAAGTCTTTAAAGATTATAAACCAAAAATAAGTTCAACCAAATCACTTGCTGGACATTCGTTAGGAGCAACATCTGTTCACGAAGCTGTTTACAGTTTGATTATGATGAAGAATAATTTTATTTCTGCATCTGCAAATATTTTGGATATGGATGATGAAGCAAAAAAATACCCTATAGTAACTAAAGTTGAAAAAGATGTAAATTTAAATTCAGTGATGTCTAATAGTTTTGGATTTGGGGGAACCAATGCGACTTTGGTTTTTGAAAAGGTTTAATTAATGAGCTTAATGAAAAGTAAAAAAGGTTTAATCATGGGTGTAGCTAATGAGAGATCTATTGCCTGGGGAATTGCTCAAAAACTTTCAGAAGCAGGTGCAGAACTTGCCTTCACATATCTTGGGGATGCATTAAAAAAAAGAGTTGTTCCTCTAGCTGAAAAGTTGAATTCAAATGTAATTTTGAGTTGTGATGTTGAAAAAAAGGAAGAAATTGTAAAGTTATTTGACGATATAAAATCAAAATGGGGAAAAATCGATTTTGTTGTTCATGCTATTGCATTCTCAGATAAATCTGAATTATCAGGAGAGTACCTGAACACCACGAGAGAGAATTTTCTTAAAAGTATGTTAATTTCATGTTTCTCTTTTACAGAAGTTGCCAAAGAGGCATCTAAAATAATGAATGCGAATGGTAGTATGTTAACTTTAAGTTACGAGGCAAATAGAGCTATTCCTAATTATAATGTTATGGGTATTTGTAAGGCGGCACTAGAGGCGAGTGTTAAATATCTAGCAAGAGACCTTGGTACAAAAGGGTTAAGAGTCAACGCAATAAGCGCCGGTCCAATTAAAACACTAGCGGCATCTGCAATTGGCGATGCTAAGTTCTTGTACAAATGGAATGCAGATCATTCATTTTTAAAAAGAAATGTGGACAATATGGATGTGGGAAATTCTGCACTATATTTATTAAGTGATATGGCCGGTGGTGTTACTGGTGAAATTCATTATGTAGATGCAGGTTACAACAAGGTAGGAATGCCAGATCCAAAAAACATCACATAAATTAATTAAACAGAGGCTTGTTTTATAGAAAGTTTTACTTTGCCTCTATCAAAACCAATTACTTTAACTTTAACTTCGTCTCCTTCTTTTACTACATCAGTAACTTTTGCAACTCTTTTGTCTGCAAGTTCTGAAATATGGACAAGTCCATCTTGCTTACCTAAAAAATTTACAAATGCACCAAACTCCATAATTTTCATGACTTTTCCGTTATAAATTTTATTTAATTCAGCTTTAGCAGTTAAATCTTTAATCATTTGCATTGCTTTGTTTCTTGATTCTTCATCAGGTGCAGCGACGGTAACTTCTCCTTCGTCGTTAACATCAACTTTTGCTCCTGACTTTTCAACTATTTCTCTTATTGTTGCTCCTCCTTTGCCAATAACAGTTGCAATATCCTTTTTTTCTACAGTAATTTTTTCCATTTTTGGTGTATGTTTACCAACGTCTTTTCTTGATTGAGATAGTGCTTTGTTCATTTCAGATAGGATATGAATTCTACCATCCTTTGCCTGATTTAAAGCTTGTTCCATTATTTCAAAAGTAATTCCGGTAATCTTAATATCCATTTGAAGCGACGTAATTCCGTTTTTTGTTCCAGCAACTTTAAAATCCATATCTCCTAGATGATCTTCATCTCCCAGTATATCGGACAGTACACTAAACTCATCTCCCTCTTTAATTAAACCCATTGCAATACCAGCAACTGGTTCTTTTATCGGAACACCAGCATCCATCAACGAAAGTGAAGATCCACAAACTGTAGCCATTGAGGACGAACCATTAGACTCTGTAATTTCTGATACAATCCTAAATGTATATGGAAAATTTTCTTTAGATGGTAAAGATGAATTAATTGCTCTCCAAGCTAATTTCCCATGACCAATTTCTCTTCTACCAGTTCCAATTCTTCCAGTTTCGCCAACTGAAAATGGAGGAAAGTTATAATGCAGCATAAATCTTTCTCTTTGTAACCCATCTAAAGATTCAATTCTTTGCTCGTCGTCAGAAGTTCCTAGGGTAGTTGTAACGATTGCTTGTGTTTCACCTCTTGTGAATAGTGCTGAACCGTGAACTCTAGGTAAAATTCCAACTTCACACATTATTGGCCTTACATCAGATAAACCTCTTCCGTCTATACGATTTTTATTTTTTAAAATATCTGTTCTAACAATTTTTTTTTCTAAATTTTTTAATTCATACATGACATCTAGTTCAGTGAAATTTTCATTTTCTGCATAAAGTTTTTTTGCTTTTTCTGTTATTTCAGAAATAAGATTTGATCTTTCTTGCTTATCCTTTATTGAAAAAGCTTTTTTCAAATCACTTTCAAATTCGTTTTTTAGTTTCTTTTTGACCTCAGATAGATCTTTTTTTTCTAAAACCCACTCTGGTTTTCTACAATCCTTTGCAAAGTCCTCGATCATTTTGATAATTGGAACAAAATTTTCGTGACCAAATTTAACTGCGTCTAACATTTGTTTTTCCGTAAGACCTTTGGCTTCAGACTCAACCATTAAGACAGCATCTTTTGTCCCAGCAACAACTAAGTCTAGTTTTGATTTTTCTAAGTCTTTTTTTGAGGGATTAAGAACATACTTTCCATCAATAAAGCCAACTCTGGAAGCACCGACTGGACCCATAAAAGGCATTCCAGAGATTGCCAATGCAGCAGAAGATGCGATGATCGATAATATATCAGCTTCATTTTCTTTATCATAGGAAATTACTGTAGGCAAAAGTTGAACTTCATTCCTAAATTCATCTGGAAATAATGGTCTTATTGGTCTATCAATTAACCTTGAAATAAGAGTTTCGCTCTCTGTTGGTCTAGCTTCTCTTTTAAAATAACCACCTGGAATTTTTCCTGCTGCATAATATTTTTCTTGATAATTTACTGATAATGGAAAGTAATCTACTTCTGGATTAACCTTCTTCGCGCCAACTACTGTTGCAAGAACAATAGTTTCACCACATTTAGCAATTATTGCTCCATCAGCTTGTCTAGCAATTTTTCCTGTTTCTAGGGAAATTTTTTTTCCTGCAACTTCTATTTCTTTTTTTAACACTTTAAACATATTCTACTTTCTTAAATTTAATTTATTTATTACATTTTTATAAGAATCTAATTTATTTTTTTTTAAATAATCTAAGAGCTTTTTTCTTCGATTCACTGCCTTCAATAACCCTACTGAAGAATGTTTATCTTTTTTAAACTTTGAAATATGTTTAGATAAATTTTCAATTTTTGACGTAAGTAAAGAAATTTGTACTTCTGAAGATCCCGTGTCTTTATCATGTATAGCTAATTCATTTTTTTTTTTCATTTTATGCCTATTTATTGGTTTGTTTTATTAAATTTTCGATTTTCTCCGCATAATCAAAAGACTCATCCTTTTCAAAAAGGATTTTTGGTAAAAATTTTATTGCAATTTTTTTTGAAAGTACTTTCCTTATTAAGAAAGAAAATTTTTTTAATTTTTCAATTTTTTGCTCTGCATCGTGTCCACCAAGTGGTAGGACAAATGCTTTGGCTACTTTTAAATCTTGGCTCATTTTAACTTCTGTTACCGTAATATCGTTAGTCTCAAGTTCTGGAACTTTCGCTTCATTTTTTGAAAAGATAATCCCTAGAGACTGCTTAATCATCTCGCCAACCCTAAGTTGCCTTTGAGTTGTTGTCTTTCCAGATCTATTTAATCTCATATTACTCTCTCCTTTATAGTTGAGTCAAAGACTTCTATAATATCTTTTTTTTGAAAATCACTATAATCTTTTATAGTTATACCACACTCTTGGCCAACACTTACTTCTTTGACTTGATCTTTTTCTCTGAAAATAGTGGCGATTTTGCTTGTGTAGATTATTTTTCCGTCTCTAATAATCCTTGCTTTTGAACCACTTGGAACCTTTCCATCGACAATTTTAGACCCAGCAACTTTACCTGCCTTTGAAACGTTGAAAATTTCAAGTACTTCAGCAGATCCTACAATTTTTTCCTCAATATCGGGAGCTAACAAGCCTGACATTCTTTTTTTAATAAAATCTAAAACTTCATAGATTATATTGAAACTTGAGATTTGGATTTTTTCAAGTTCAGCAAGTTTCTTTGCTTCTTTGCTTGGTTTAACATTGAATGCTAACAAAACTGCTTTTGATGCTTTAGCTAATGAAACATCCGATTCTGTTATCATTCCAATATCAGACAATATTATTTTTGGTTTAACTTCATCATGGTGAATTTTATTTATTGCATTTTTTATTGCTTCAGAGGAACCATGAACATCCGTTTTAATTATTATATTAAGTTCTTTTGCAATGTCACTCTTAAAGGCAGATTCTTGAGTCACTAAAGTTAAAGGGCTTTTTCCTGAATTAATTTCTTGAATTCTGGCTTCACATAATTCTTTTGCGTCTTTTTCATTTTTTAAAACTATAAAATCGTCACCAGCTTTTGCTGCACCATTAATACCAAGCACCTCTACCGGAGAAGATGGTAGTGCTGATGAAATATTTTTTCCATTATCATTTATTATTGCTCGTGCCTTACCGAATTTTGAACCACTAACAAAATAATCACCTTTATTGAGAGTTCCTGATGTGATAATGATTGTAGCTACTGGACCTCTTCCAATATCAATTTCTGACTCTAATACAACTCCTGTAGCTCTTGACTCAAAGTCAGTTTTTAAATCCAATAATTCAGATTGTAAAATAATTGCATCCATTAATTTGTCTAAATTTTTTTTTGTTTTTGTTGATATTTCTATCATTAAAGTATCACCTGATAACTCTTCAGCTATTAGTTCATGTTCTAAAAGTTGATTTTTAATTTTACTTGGATTTGACTCTGGTAAATCACATTTATTAATCGCTACTACTATAGGAACTTTTGCAGCTTTTGCATGTTGAATAGACTCAATAGTTTGTGGTTTTACTCCATCATCTGCAGCTACTACTAGAACAACAATGTCTGTCAATTTAGAACCCCTCGCTCGCATTTCAGTAAATGCCGCATGGCCCGGAGTATCTATAAAGGTAATTTTGTTAGTACCATGACTTATTTGATATGCTCCTATATGTTGAGTAATTCCACCAAACTCTCCTGAAACAACATTTGAGCTTCTTAAAACGTCTAGTAACGAAGTTTTACCGTGATCCACGTGACCCATAACAGTAATTATTGGAGCCCTTTTTTTTAAATTTTCTATTTTTTTATTATCTTTGATTCTTTTGACCATCTCATCAGCTTTAACTTCTCTTATGGGATTATGTCCAAATTCTTGAACAAGATATTCCGCAGTGTCCGCTGCTAAAGCTTGGTTGATCGTTACAGTAACACCCATACCCATTAAGTGTTTAATAATAGTACTCGATTGTTCTGCCATTCTGTTTGCTAAGTCTCTAACAGTAATTGACTCTGGAATGTTTACATCTCTCTTGACTGGCTTAAAATCATCTTCTTTGTTGTTTTTCTTAAGATTTTCCTTTTGCTTGGCTCTTTTGAGAGACGCAAGACTTCTTGACTTAGCTTCTATTTTATCACTTAAAGCTCTTGAGACAGTTAATTTAAGTTCTCTTTTTTTTGAACCCTTTTTCTGTTTTACTTCCTTATCTTGAGTCTCACCTTTAAGTCTTCTTGTAGCTCTTTGTTCTGCAAGTTTTCTTTTCTCGTAGTCATTTAAATTTTCTTTAGGTTTTGAAACATGAAAATTTTTAAAATTTGAATTATTACTTGTTTTAAATTTTTTATCATTTGTTTTTTTGTTTAAATTATTAAATTGAAAGTTTTTTGAGGTAAATTTTGAGTTCTTTTTTTTAATAAAAACTGAATTTTTATTTTGAGTTTTTGATAATTCTATATTTTCAATAGACTTTTTTGATATTCCAGATAATTTTAGTTTTCCTCTTTTTTTTTCCATAGTTCATCTTCTTTAATCTTTAAAAACTTTTTTCCTTGCTGACATAATTAATTCATCAGCTTCTGCTTTTGATAATGCAAATTCCTCTAAAAATCCTCTAATTTTTACTCTTTCGCCTTTTACGATGTCAAAGCCGCCTGTTAGTTCATCAGAGGCTAATTCTGCAAAATCTATCAATTTTAAAATTTTTTGCTCTCCCAGAGTTACCAACATACCAGGTGTTAATCCTTCATGGTTAATTAAATCATTTTCCAAGCCTAAATCTTTTATTTTTTTTGAAATTTCTTCTTGATCTTTTAAGTAAAACTCTTTTGCTCTGTCAATTAATGCTTGAGCAGTTTCAGGTTCTATTCCCTCTATTTTTGTAAGTGCTTCAGTAGAGCTATCTTTAATATCATCAATAGAAGAAAATCCTTCAGCAACTAGTAACTGTCCAAGGGTTTCGTCTAACTCTAGGTTTTTAACAAAATTCTCAGTTTTTTCTTTAAACTCTACTTGTCTTCTCTCAGAGTCCTCCTGATCAGTCATTATATTTATCTCATAATTCATCAACTTTGTTGCAAGTCTTACATTTTGTCCTCTTCTTCCAATCGCCTTACTGAGATTTTCCTCCGATAAAATTACATCTAATTTTTTTCCGGCCTCATCCACATTAACTCTTTGAACCTCTGCTGGAGATAATGCATTAGCTACAACTGTCGCCGGATCTTCCGACCAATTTACAATATCAATTTTTTCACCTTGTAATTCATTGACAACTGCCTGAACTCTAGAACCTCTCATTCCAACACAGGCTCCCACAGGGTCAAGTGAAGCATCTTTTGCTTTTACACATATCTTTGCTCTACTCCCTGGATCTCTAGCTGACGACTTAATTTCTATTAAACCGTCGTATATTTCAGGAACTTCTTGTATAAAAAGTTTTTCCATAAATTTTGGGTGAGCTCTAGACAAAAAAATCTGTTGTCCCCGACTTTCTCTTCTAACATCATAGCAATAAGCTTTTAATCTATCGCCTGGTTTAACATTTTCCCTTGGAATAAGTTCATTTTTTTGAATTATGCCCTCCGCTTTACTTAAATCTATTATCACGTTTCCAAACTCCAACCTTTTAACTATACCACTTAAAATGCTATCTTTTTTATCTATGAAGTCGTTGAACTGTCTTTCTCGTTCTGCCTCTCTAACACTTGTATTAATAACTTGTTTAGCTATTTGAGCTGCAATTCTTCCAAAATCAAAGGAGGGTAAAGGTTGTAAAATTTCATCTCCTACTTTTTTTGTTAGTCCATCGTTTTGGATTTTATTAGCAGCATCTAAGCTAATTTCTGTGTTTATATTTTCAGGTTTATCAACTATTAAAAGTTTTCTAAAAATGGAAATATCTCCACTATCTCTATTGATTTCAACTTGAATTTCATTGTCTTGACCAAATCTCGACTTCGCAGCTTTTGCTATTCCTGTTTCCATAGAGTTAATAATCAAGTCTTTATCAATTGATTTTTCTAAGGCAACAGCCTCGGCTATTCTTAATAACTCTAATTTATCAGCTCTTTTATTTAACATTTATTTCTCCTAAAAAAAAATGGGCCGAAGCCCATTTTGAAATTCCATAATGTAAAAAATATATATATAAATTTTTTTGATTATTTCAATAATTACTTCGAAAAAATGGCACTTTTATCTGTTTTTTCCCATGAAAAAGCACCATTTGACTCTGGGTCTCTACCGAAATGTCCGTAAGCAGCTGATTTTTCATAAATAGGCTTATTTAGCCCAAGCATTTCTCTTATACCCCTAGGGCTTAAATCAAAGTTATCTTTGATAAGTTTTTCTACGTGTTTATTTTTTTCCTCATTATTGGAAAAAAGATCAACGTATATAGAAAGTGGTTTAGAAACTCCTATAGCATAAGCAAGTTGGATTAGACATTTGTCTGCTATTTTGGAAGCAACAATATTTTTCGCCAGATATCTTGAAGCATATGCGGCTGACCTATCTACTTTAGTAGGATCTTTTCCAGAAAAAGCTCCTCCTCCATGCGGAGCAGCCCCGCCATAAGTATCAACAATTATTTTTCTACCAGTCAATCCACTATCACCATCAGGGCCCCCTATTACAAAATTACCTGTGGGATTTATATAAATTTCATTCTCTTCAAGTTTTCCAAGGAGATTTTTTGGAATTGATTTTTCAATATAAGGTATAACTAAATCTCTTACTTTTGCTTGGTTGACGTCTGCTGAATGTTGAGTAGATATTACCACTGATTTTACGTTCGCAGGTTTACCATCTATGTATTCTATTGTTATTTGACTTTTTGAGTCTGGCTCTATGTTTTGAAGTTTACCTGACTTTCTATCTTGCGCCATCAATCTTAAAATTTTGTGAGAGAAATGAATTGGAGCAGGCATTAAGACATCTGTCTCATTACAAGCATACCCAAACATTATACCTTGGTCACCAGCACCCTCATCCTTGTTATCTGATGAGTCAACTCCCATTGCAATATCTGAAGATTGAGAATGTAAATGACATTCTATTTTTGTTGCATCTTTCCAAGTAAATCCTTCCTGATCATAACCTATATCTTTTATACAATCTCTTACCTTCGAAATTAAATTTTCTTTTTCAATTTTTGGTCCTCTTGTTTCCCCAGCTAAAACAACTTTGTTGGTTGTTGTTAAAGTCTCGCAGGCTACTCTTGCCTGTGGTTCTAATCCTAGGTATGTATCAACAACCATATCCGATATTCTATCACAAACTTTATCAGGATGTCCCTCTGACACGGATTCACTTGTAAATAAAAAATTTTTTTTCATTTTTTGTAAAGTTTTATTAAAAAGATTAAACTAATATAAAAGAAAATTAAATAAAAAAACGCTTTATTCCCTGTTTCATTAAATAAAGTTTTTACTTTTGGATAGAGGCTATTAATTTCAATCACTCCCTTCTCAGTTGATTCCAATTTGTTTTCAATAAATCCGTAAGGTGTTATATGTGCAGAAATTCCATTATTTGCTGACCTTAATACGCTGGAACCTTGTTCAATACTTCGAAAAATTGAGTGTGCAAAATGTTGATGATTGCCTATTGAATTTCCAAACCATCCATCTTCAGAGATATTGATGATAATATTAAATGTTTGTTTTTGAAAATTGCCTGTGTAAATTATTTCATAGCAAATTGTTGGCAAAAATCGAATTCCATATTTTTCTAAAAAAATTACTTTTTTTTCTAAGCCGGGAGAAAAAGATTTGTATCCTATTGAAACTTTTTTTAATCCAAAAGATGTTATCAATTTTTCAAAAGGTAAAAATTCGCCAAAAGGAACTAAATTTTGCTTATTATATTTTTCGATTGTCCTCAAATTTGAGTCAAGAACAACTAAAGAGTTGTAAAGATTTTCTTGTTTAGAATAATCCTCTAAAGAATTTATTCCCATAATAATAATATCATCTGGTTTCAACAAATTTTTGAATTCTTTCTGAAATAGTTTGAGTTCATTTGAATATATGTTAGGCAACATCCCTTCAGGAAAAATATAGATTGAATTTTTTTCAATTCCAGGTTCGATGTAACTACTCATTTCATTAATTAACTCATACGTATTATCAGTTTTAAAGAATCTTTTTATATCAATGCTCGGTGAAACAATTTTAATTAGATAACTTAAATCTTTTTTATTTATTTGAGACAATTTTTCGATTCTATTTTTGCCATAAAAACTGTTTAAACTTAGAATGAAAAAAATAAAAACTATGGTAATTATTTTAAATTTTCTAGATTTTGATGAAAAAATAAGTGCAGGAATTAAAAACAGGGTAATGGATAGCAAATTAAAAGAATAAGTTCCAATAAGTGACAAGATCTGTATTGAATATATATCTTTTGACCAACTATAAGCTATGAGATTCCAAGGGAATCCAGTTAAAATAAAACCTCTTGTAAATTCACATAGAGAGAAAATAATTGAAAATACCAAAATATCTTTAATAGATAACTCCATTTTAATAAAGCTAAATATCAAAGTTGTTAAACCATAAAAAATAGCCAGAAATAAAGGTACACCAATAATTGTGGCAGGTATCAAAAAGTTAAAAATTTCATCAAACCTAAGTGAATTAGAGATCCAATACAAGCTGGCTAGGAAATATCCAAAACCAAAAAAGTAACCTGCAAAAAAATTTCTTAACTTATTTTTAGATACTATTTTTTGCAATAAAAGAAAAAAAATAGAAATCGTAATAAAGTTTATAAATACATAATTAAAGGGAGGTAAGCTTAAAGAAGTTACTACGCCTAATACTAAAAAGATTATTGAAAAAAAAATAGAATTTAAATTATTTATATTAATCAAGCTATTTGAATATTTGTAATATTTTTTTTTCTTTTGAGCTCATGATCTTGAAGCTTTTCAATTTCTCATGAGTGTATCCAAGCAAATGTAGAAGACCATGTATCCACATTTTATCTAATTCAATTTGGAAATTTTTATTTTTTGATCTTTTTTCAACAATTTCATAATTAATCGCAATATCTCCTAAATAAGTTTTTCCCATGTCATTTATTTTTAAAGGGAAAGACAAAACATCAGTCGTTCTGTCTCTCTTCCTAAATTTTTTATTTAATTTTTTCATCTCCTTGTTACTTGTAATTAAGACTGAAAAAAATTTTTTGTTAAAGAAAATTAATTTTTTTTTTTGAATCAACATTAGCTTTTTATTTAGAATTTTTTCAAAATTTTTTAAATTTGTTTTTGATTTTAAATCTTCAAAAAAAACTTTAGCTATTCGCATCTTTATATGCTTTAACAATTTTGGATACTAGAGGATGTCTAACTACATCGTTATGATCAAAATCGACTATTTGAATTTCTTTAAGATGTTTAAGTAAATTTTTTGACCTATCTAAGCCTGAAAGAGATTTATTTGGTAAGTCAATTTGAGAGGGATCTCCATTAATTACTATTTTTGAATTTTCCCCAAGACGTGTTAAAAACATTTTTATCTGTGTATCAGTCGCATTTTGAGCTTCATCTAAAATTGCAAAGCAATTTTTCAAAGTTCTTCCTCTCATAAATGCTAGTGGAGCAATCTCAATATCTCCAATTTCAATTCTTTTTTGAATTTTTTTAAAATCTAAAAGATCATATAAGGAATCATACAAGGGCCTCAAATAAGGATCAACTTTTTCTCTCATATCACCGGGAAGAAATCCTAGTCTTTCTCCAGCTTCAACTGCTGGTCTAGACAATATTATTCTTTCAATTTTTTTTTCTAACAACATAGTTAATGCTACCGCGACAGCTAGATAAGTTTTGCCAGTACCTGCTGGTCCTGATGAAATGACGATATCGCTCTCTTTTAAAGCCCTAACATAATTTTTTTGTTTTTCAGATCTTGGTATTACAGATTTTTTTGGTGTCTTGATTATATATTCTATTTTATCATTTTTTTCATTAATCATAAATTTACTAACTGATGAAATTATATCTTTTTTTTCAATATTTCCATTGGTAATGAATTGGTCAGCAAGAAATATAATTGCATTTTTTATAAGATTGTTCTTTTCTGAATTACTTTTGACTAAAATAGAATTACCCCTAGAGTAAATCTTTGTATTTGTGATCTTTTCCAATTCTTTAAGATTATTATTAAATTCACCTACCACACCAAGCAAGATATCATTGTTTTTAAAAATTATACTAAGCGTATTGTTTTCAGAATAAACGAACTTAAGGTCACTTTTATTATTTTTTTGGGCTATTTTGCTCAATTTATGCAGCCTTCATATTATTTTTTTCTATTTCTCCAAATAAGGTATTTTGGTTATATCTTAGTATTTTTACTTTAACGAACTTCCCAATAATATTCTTATCACCTTTAAAAATTACTGGGTTAAAATAAGTGTCACGTCCAAATAAGTGAGTTTCATTTTTCATTTGGTTTTCCACCAAAACTTCAACACCACTATTAAGTAATTTTTTTTTCATATCAATCTGATGATTTGACAAAATTGTTTGTAATTTAATAAGTCTATCTTTTGCAATGCTCTCATTTATTAATTCCAAATTTGATGATTTGGTTCCAGGCCTTGGGCTAAAAATAAAAGAAAAAGAATTTATGAATTTTATTTTTTTTACTAAGTGGATTGTGTCCTGAAAATCTTGTTCAGTCTCTCCAGGGTAGCCTACTATAAAATCACTCGAAAGTTTGATATCTGGTCTTATCTTCAATAACTTTTCATATATTTTTAAATAATCTTTTACTTTATGTTTTCTGTTCATTAGTTTTAATACTCTATCTGATCCACTTTGAATTGGTAGATGTATAAAGGGCATAACTTTTTTATTATCTTTATGTGCATTTATTAAGTCATCTGTCATATCCATTGGATGTGAAGTTGTATATCTAATTCTTTTAAGTTTATCTAGTTTTTCAAGTTCATTAAGCAAATAAGAAAGTTTGAAAACTTTAGAGTCTTTTTCAAATGAATAAGCATTAACGTTTTGTCCCAAGAGAATGATTTCTCTAACACCATTATTAATCAAGTTTTTTGCTTCTTTTAAAATTTTTTCTACAGGCCTAGAAAATTCAGGTCCTCTAGTAAATGGGACTACACAAAAATTGCAAAACTTATCACAACCTTCCTGTATGGTTAAAAATGAAGATATCTTTTTATCTGAGTTTTCAAATTTATCAAAAAAATCAAATTTGGAAACTACATCGAATTCTGTCTCCTCGTACTTTTTTTTGTGCTGAATATTTTTTAAAATTTCATTTATCTTATGATAAGATTGTGGACCAATAATAGCGTCAATATAAGGCTCTCTTTTGATCATTTCTTGATTTTCGGCTTGTGCAACACAACCAGCTACAATCAAAATTGGTTTAACCTTTTTTTTATAAGACTTTTTTACTCTCCCTATTTCGTGATAAACTTTTTCTTTTGCCTTATCTCTTATATGACAAGTATTTAAGATATAACAATCGGCGTTTTTTTGATCCAAAGTTTTAATGAAACCTACTTTTTTTACCGTATCGTAAATACGATTACTGTCATATTCATTCATTTGACAACCAAATGTTTTAATAAAAACTTTCTTATTCATTTACTCTGATTTATTTTTCACACAGTAAAGTTCAAGCTTATGGTCAACTAATTTATAGCCATGTTTTTCTGCTATTCTTTTTTGGATTTTTTCTATTTCATCATCAACAAATTCGATAATTTTCCCTGTCTTAATATCAATCAAATGATTATGATCATCGTTTATCTCGTATCTTGCTTTTCCATCTTTAAAATCATGTTTCATTAATATGCCAGACTCTTCGAAAAGTTTAACAGTTCTATATACTGTGGCGATGCTTATTTTGGGATCAATCTTAGTAACTCTTTTATATAATTCATCAACATCAGGATGATCGGACTCGCCATATGTAATTTTTGAATCGCTTATCACTCTCGCAATCAGTCTTCGTTGGTCTGTAAGTTTAACCCCTTTTTCAAGGCATTTTTTTTCAATTGTTTCTGACATTTTTCTATTTTAACTCCAAAAAAGTGGTTTAATCAAATTTTTTTTAATTTTGTATTTGATGCATAATGAAGGTATATCTTGATACCTGAAAGTGTGATATTTTGTGACTAATTGAGGATTATTTAGGATTTTTTTTTTCGATCCAATGTCTAGAAAGTCAGTAAAACTAAAACAATAAAAATCCATTTTTTCGATTATTGTAATCGCTTTAACTACTGAAATTGAGTTTCTTATACCTGAATAGCTTCCCGGTCCTTTATTTACATAAATAGTATTTATTTTTTTCAATGATAGTCTATTGTTTTTAAGAATATCATTTATAAAAACTACAAGTTTTTCATAATTTGCTTTTATATTCTTGTGGGTTTTTGTAAAAATTTTTTTATTTTTTATGAGCATTAATAAAATTTTATCAGAAGTAGCATCAATAATAAGATTATTTATATTGCTCATTTTAACTATAAATAATACTTTAAGTTCAGAAAATCAAAAAATTTATAAACCTGATTTAGGTACACTTTCTCTGATCTATCATAGGTTTGGTGAGCCTAAATACCCTTCAACAAATATTGAGATGGACATATTTATAAAACAGATCGAATTAATTAGAAGTAAAAAATTTAATTTCATTACTGCAGAAGATTTTATGAAAGAATTTGATCAACCAAAAAAGGATAAGAAAGTTCTCCTAACAATTGATGATGCCTTTACCTCATTTTATTTGAATGCTTGGCCATATTTAAAAAAAGAAAAAATACCTTTTATATTATTTGTTTCAACTGAACCAGTCGGAAAGTTTGGATATATGTCATGGAAACAAATTAAAGAGGTTAATGAATCTAAACTATCTTACATAGGAAATCACTCTCACACACATGAATATCTTGTAAATTTTTCTCAAAAAGAATTTGAAGATGATATAAATAAATCTATTAAAATTTTTAAACAAGAAATAGGATCCAATCCAAAAATATTTTCATATCCCTTTGGCGAGTACAGTCTAAATCATAAAGATTTTATTAAAAAAAATTTTGATTTTTCATTTGGACAACATTCTGGAGTAATTGACTTCAATAAAGATAGGTTTGAGCTACCTCGTTTTCCGATAAACGAAAAATACGGAGACTTGAAAAGGTTTGAATTTTTGGTTAATCTTGAACCATTACAATATAAAAAATTATTACCTGAAGATAAATTATTACTAAGTAAAGATAACCCAACAAAACTTAAAGTAGAATTTTTCGAAGAGCAAAAAAACATTCAACAATTAAACTGTTTTTCCAATGAGGGAGATGGGTGGAAAAATTCAAATATAAATTTTCAAAATAATATTTTAGAAGTTGTGTTTAAGGAAAAATTTTTATTTAGAAGAGGTCGTATCAATTGTTCACTAAATGACAACGGTATTTGGAGATGGTTCGGAACGCAATTTACAGTAAAATCTATAAAAGAATAGTTAAATTAAACTTTTAAGCTGTAAACTAGAAGGTTGTAACTTAACATCATCAAAATCAGTTAATTGATTTTGTTTAATTATTTGTTTTAAAATTTTAACATACTCTTTTCCAGTTTCAGCATACTTGTCCAAATGGTTTGCTAAAATTAAACTATTTAATTTTGATTTCTCATCTCTTAACTCCGCCCTTGCCATTCTAAAATTTCTGTAACTCGAATGTGTATTTAGATTTCTTAAGTAAGCTTTGACTGAAGATTTTAAAATCTTAAATTTCATAACCTTGTGAGTAGAGTCACTTTCGGCACCTGATGGTTTTATACCTTCGCCACCCCATGTCCATTGTCCAAAAAGTGCGTTCCCTTCGAGAGCGAACCTCGATGTACCCCATCCAGTTTCTTTTGCCGCTTGTGCTATCGCCAATGAAGTTGGCACAACATCCATCCTCACTTTTAAAGTAGAAAGGTCGTTATTTACTACTCCATATTGTTTAAATTTGCTTTTTAACCAAGCTTTTTCTTTTTTTGTATTATTATTTTTGTTTAGAATATTAAAAAGTTTGATTCTATCAATTTTAATTTTCGTATTCTCCTCTAAAATCAGAGGAAGGACAATTTGGATAAATAGTGTTTTTCTTTTTTTTGTATTTTCAATTTTTTTCATTTCTTCGGGTAATAAAGAAAGTCTTATTGGTTTAACAAGTTTGGTTTCTCTTACATTTTCTAGACTGTAATTAGTTTCTTTAAAAAGCTGCTGAATTGTAGAAGCAGTTAGTCTAACAGTATCAGTAGGAAGTTCATCAGATTTAAACACATCTTCGTACAAATTTTTTAAATCCAAATCTTGATCAATTTTTGATTTTTTTTCTAAAACCTCTCCATCAAGAACTTTTTCAAAATCGCTTTTTGATTTATTAGTAACTTCGATCATATTTTCTTTATTCTTTTTTTGATAATCTGAATAGATTGGCCACATAAAAAAAGAGAAGATTAATACAATGCTAGATAAAAAGGTGTAAGAAAGTTTTTGATAATCAGTTACAGTATCTTTTTTATTTTTTTTAAAAAAAAGGCTTATCTTTTTAGAAATGACTCTAAATATTTCATTAAATAATTCGTTAAGTTTAATTCTGATTGAATTTTTCATATTTTAAACCGCCTCAACTTGTTTGACCTCTGGAATGTAGTGACACAACAAGTTTTGCACACCTTTTTTCAAAGTTATTGTTGAGCTTGGGCAACCTGAACAACTTCCCTTAAGTTCTACAATCACGACACCATTTTTGAAGTCTTTAAATTTTATATCACCACCATCTCTTGAGACTGCCGGTCTTACTTTTGTCTCTAATACTTTAATAATTCTTTTTTCGATATCTTGAAGATTTTCATCCATTGGTTTTCTTTTTTGGCTATCTAAAATAAATTCATTTCCGTCTTGATAAAATTCATTTATTAAAGAAATAATAATATGTTGAAGGTCGTTCCAATTTTTATCTTCAGATTTATTTACAGATAAGTAATCATCAGACAAGAAAACACTTTCAACTCCATCTAAATCTAAAATATCTCTTAATAAATAAGATTCCGCTTTATCCTCTTTTTTAATCTCAATTGGGCCACCTAAAGAAACTTTTTTCTCTGGTATAAACTTTAGAGAATTTGGATTAGGTGTTTGTTCAGTTTGAATATACATAAATATCTATATAATTACTTTTATTGAAAAATAAAGTTTTTGCCACTTAAAAACCCATTATTTTTTTCATTTCTTTGACTTTTTTTGACGCAATTTTTTCAGCTGACTCTGAACCAAAGCTCAGGACATCATCAATATATTTTGGATCTTTCATTATTCTATTAATTTCCTTTGAAATGGGTGAAATTTTTTCAACCACAAGTTCTGCTAGTCTTTTTTTAAACTCTGAAAAGTCTTTTCCTGAAAATTCTGAAAGTATATTTTTTGTTTCTTCTCCACTTAAACTTGAATATATTCCCACAAGATTTAAAATTTCCGGCCTTTCAAGTAATTCTGTCTCATCTTCTGTAATTGGGTTAGTGTCAGTTTTTGCTCGTTGAATTTTATTTTTTATATCATCTTTTGAGTCTGTAAGATTAATTCTACTCAAATCAGATGGATCTGATTTACTCATTTTCTTTAACCCATCCTTTAAACTCATTATTCTTGAAAATTTTTTCTGGATAAGAGGTTCAGGAGCTTTTAAAAAGTCTTTCACATTAAATTCATTGTTAAATTTTTGAGCGATATCCCGAGAAAGTTCAAGATGTTGTTTTTGATCTTCTCCTACTGGGACATGGGATGCATCATAAAGTAATATATCGGCTGCCATCAAGACTGGATAAATGTAAAGACCGATACTGGCTTTCTCTTTATCTTTTCCTGCTTTTTCTTTAAACTGTGTCATTCTATTTAACCATCCCATCCTTGCTGTGCATCCAAGTAACCATGCTGCCTCTGAGTGTGCAGAAACTGATGATTGATTAAAAATAATACTTTTTTTTGTATCTATACCGCTTGCTAAAAATGAAGACGTTGTTTCTCTAATGTTATTTTTTAGAATACTCGGATCATGTTTAGTTGTTACTGCATGCAGATCCACTACACAGTAAATACATTTAGTATCTTTTTGGCTTTGTAATTCTACGAAATTTTTTATTGCCCCTAAATAATTTCCAAGATGAAGATTGCCAGTTGGTTGAACTCCAGAAAAAATTTTTTTCATATTTTAATCAATATTTTATCTTAATATCACCCATCTTAAAAGCCTTGATGGCTATCGATAATATAAAATAAAAAGCCATTGATACAAATATTAATATCAAAATGACAACTAATTTAAAATCGGAATTATAATTTAAATAATTTTCAAGATTATTAACCAAATAATATAGCAAAAGGCCCATCAACAAAGATGAAATAAGTATTTTTGAAAAAGTTTTTATAAGTGTAGTTTCAAAAATAAAATATTTTTTTTTATGTAAAAATAAATATAACAAGGTCGCATTAAACCAAGAGGAAATAGAAGTCGAAATTGCAATAATTATGAATCCAAAGTCTTTAAAGAAATATACACTTATAAAAATATTTAGACAAACTGAAAGTAAAGAAAATATAAATGGCTGTTTAGTATTATGTCTTGCAAAAGAGAAACTCGAAAAAACTTTTATCAAAGAAAAAGCAGGCAATCCTAAAGCAAAATAAAATAAAGCATTTGCAGAATTTATAACACTAGTCTGGTCAAAAGAACCATAACCAAACAAGCTAGATATAATTTCCTGAGAAGAAATTATCAAGGCAACCATAGCAGGAACACTTAAAAATAATGATAACTCTAAAGATTTAAATTGTAACTGTTTAACTTTTATTTGATTATTATTTTGTAAATTCTTGGATAGATTTGGTAAAATAACTGTTCCAATTGCAATTCCTGCGATGGCTAAGTTAATCTGATAAACTCTATCAGCGTAATACAAATATGATACTGCTCCACTTTCAAAAGATGCAATGATAGTTCCTACGAGAATATTGATTTGAGTAACACCTGATGAAAAAATACTTGGAATTAACTTTTTAAAAAAAGAAGTTATTTTTTTGTTTGGCTTAAGATTAAAACTTATTTTTGGGGTGTAATATTTTTTTACACAAAAATAAAGAAATAAGAATTGTGCAAACCCAGCAATTGATACTCCATATGAAAGAAATATCACTAAATTATCTCCTATTGTATTTGAAAAAAGTAAAATGGCGATCAACAGGACATTTAAAACGATGGGCGCTGCAGATGCTGCAGCAAATTTATTATGAGAATTCAATATTCCAGAAAAAAAAGATGCAAGACATATAAATAGTAAAAACGGGAAAGTTATTCTTGTCAAGGTAATCGCTAAATCTATTTTGTCGGAGTTCTCCTTAAAACCAGGAGCAATTAGGAAAATAAAAAGTGGCATAAATATTTCGATTAACAGAACTATAAAAAACAAAATAATTGTTAAATAAGAAAAAATACTTGTAACAAACCTATGGGAATTGTTTTTATTTTTTGAAAGCTAAGAAGAGTAACTAGGGACAAAAGCAGCATTAAAGGTTCCCTCTGCAAATAACCTTCTAAAGGTATTTGGAATTCTAAATGCTACAAAAAAAACATCAGCTAAGGGACCAGAGCCAAGATAAATTGCTATTAAAATATCCCTAAAATATCCAAGAATTCTACTAATTAAGGTATAAAAACTAAATGTGGATGTTGACTTAATTATGTTCATAAATCATATTAGTCTTAATATGCACTCAATTGTATACATAATTTTTTAAAATGAAAAAAAATAAAGTTGAACATTATTCTGACAAAGAAGCCTTAGAATTTCATAATACTAACAAATCTGGCAAGATTGAGATAATTTCGTCGAAACCTATGACTTCAAAAAGAGACTTAGCTTTAGCTTATTCGCCTGGAGTAGCGGCACCTGTAAAAGCGATTTCAAAAAATCCTGATCTTGCCTATGACTATACAACTAAAGGCAATCTTGTTGCAGTAATAAGCAATGGTTCAGCTATTTTAGGCTTAGGCAATCTAGGTGCTGTAGCTTCAAAACCAGTGATGGAAGGTAAAGCGGTTTTGTTTAAAAGATTCGCAGATATTGACTCAATTGATATTGAAATAGACTCTTCAGACTCAAACGAGATTATAAATTCAATTAAAAATATTTCTAAAAGTTTTGGTGGGATAAATTTAGAGGACATTGCTGCACCAGAGTGTTTTATTATTGAAAACAAATTAAAAGAAATTCTTGATATTCCAGTTTTTCACGATGATCAACATGGCACAGCAATTATAACTAGTGCAGCACTAATTAACGCTTGTGATATAGCAAAAAAAAAGATTGAAAATATAAAGGTAATAATTAACGGAGCAGGAGCATCGGCAATGGCATGTGCAAATTTATTTATTGAAACCGGTGTAAAGAAAGATCATATTACAATGCTAGACTCAAAAGGAGTTATACATTCTGAGAGAGACAATTTAAACAAATGGAAAAAAAAATATGCAATTAAAACTAAAGACAGAAATTTAAATGATGCAATACAAGATGCAGATGTTTTTTTAGGTTTATCGTCTGCTGGTGTACTAAAAAAAGAAATGGTCAAAAAAATGTCAAAGAACCCAATAATTTTTGCATGTGCAAACCCAGACCCAGAAATAATCCCAGAGGATGTGGAGCAAGTCCGAGACGATGCAATCATAGCGACTGGAAGATCTGATTATCCAAATCAAGTGAATAATCTAATTGGATTTCCATACATTTTTAGAGGTGCACTAGATGTAAGGGCTAAAACTATTAACGAGGATATGAAGGTCGCAGCTGTACATGCAATTGCATCTTTAGCAAGAGACAGGGTTCCCGACGAAGTTGTTGCTGCAATGGGAGGCGATAGACCACATTATGGAAAAGATTATATTATTCCCTCAACTTTTGACCCGAGATTAATTAGCGTAATTCCACTTGCTGTAGCAAAAGCAGCTATTAAAAGCGGAGTTGCAAGAAAGAATATTGAAAATTTCGATACTTATGCTGACCAACTCAAAAATCGCTTAGATCCCTCTGTTGCTGTAATTCAAGGTATCAATTCACAAATAAAAAAAACAAAAAAGAGGGTAGTTTTTGCTGATGGTGAAGATGAAAATAATTTGAAAGCCGCAATTGCTTTTAAGAATGGCGGGCTTGGAGAACCTATCTTAATTGCTAAAGAGGATTTGGTAAAAAAGAAATTATATGAAATTGGTTATGAGGAAAAATTAAATATCAAAATTATTAATGCTACCAATAAAGAATTAAGAGAAAAATATACAAATTTCTTATTTAAAAAACTACAAAGAAAAGAGGGTCTTCTTGAGAGAGATTGCGATAAATTGGTAAGGAATGATAGAGTAATTTGGGGTGCATGTATGGTTTCATGTGGCGATGCAGACGCGATGGTGACAGGAAATACAAGAAGGTATTCAGCTTCACTTGAAAAAATTATCAAAGTGGTTGACCCAAGGCCCGGTGAAATAATGTTTGGATTAAATATGGTTGTAAACAAAGGAAAAACAATTTTTATTTGTGATACATCTGTTATTGAATATCCAGACGCAGATCAGCTAGTAGAAATGGCGATTTCTGCGGCCAGAGTTGTTAGGCTATTCGGATTTGATCCAAAAGTTGCTTTTTTATCTCACTCTACTTTTGGTCAACCTGCTACAGACAGAACTAAAAGAATTAGTGATGCTGTTAAAGAATTAAAAAATAGGAATGTTGATTTTAAATTTGATGGAGAAATGCAGCCAGACGTCGCTCTTGAGGAAATGTATAAGGAACTTTACTCTTTTTCTGAGATAGTTGGGAATGCAAATGTTTTGATAATGCCAAGTCAACATAGTGCTGCAATATCTTTCAAAATGATAAAATCTATGAGTAGAGCAAAAGTTATTGGCCCTTTATTAATTGGACTTGGACAAGCTATAGAAATCGCACCATTGAGGAGTTCAACCTCAGAAATATTGAATCTTGCTTCGGTTGCAGCCTATTCAGCAGGTGTAATTGATTATAACAAAAAAAATTAGTTTTTTTGTATTCTTAAATCCTCAACAAGTAAAATGCTTGCTATAACCTCTAAAACATTTGTTATGTTCTTTGCTTCATCTATTACCAAATTAAGCTCGTTTTTGTTTTGTGCAATTCCATAAATAAAAACCTTTCTTTTGTAAGTATCAATATTGTAATTAGCTGCTTTTATATCTTTACTTAATATTAAAATAGTTTTTAATCTAGATGTTATATAAAGATCCTCAGCTGATCTTTTAAAATTAAAGTTTTCCTTTAAATTAATGTCATTTTTTACTGACCTAACTCCCTTGATTTCCCAAGCAATTTTAGTAATTCTAAGTTTTTCCTCAGGGTTCTCAACTTTTCCTGTTAAAAAAATTCTTCCATCTAAGACCTTAGAATTTATTGTAAGTGCGTATTTTTTATTCATGAAAACTAGTTTTGCTAATAAGTTCTTTTGCATTATTGAGTCATCAATTTGTGTGCCAAGAGATCTGGGATCGAGCGCTATACTAACACCAGTTCCAAAAACACCTTTCGAACCAGTGCCTACACAACTTGTTAAAAAAATTAAAACTAATATAGTTAATATGTTTCTATTCTTCATCTTTTGATACTTAAAAAATAATTATATATATCATTTTTTTTAATATTTTTTTTATTTGTAAAAATTTTAATTATATCTTTAATTTTAAATAACTTAATCATTTTTTTAATATACATTTTATCGACTTCATCTAACTCAGATTTTTTTTTATTATCAATTAATCTTTCTGATAATACAACA
>MDTA01004909.1_pt1 | contig 23874 bp, 23 predicted proteins | sample 811151 | NCBI WGS metagenome assembly MDTA01 (sample SAMN05326648, study PRJNA326480) | marine metagenome | isolation source: seawater | place: Indian Ocean: South | collected 2010
GCAGAAAAGACAAAGAAGGTAATAGCTACATCAGCTATTTCTTCAAACCAATTTCATAGAGGAGAGAGTTATGAGTGATGTATATGTGTTAGGTGTAGATATGATCAAGTTTGGAAGGTTTCCTGAAAGAACCGTTCCTGATTTAGGTGCAGAAGCAGCTTTGTTGGCATTAGATGATGCTGGTCTTAATATTGGAAATATGGAAGCCTTTTATTGTGGTAACCTTGGCCAAGCAAATGCCATGGTCGGCCAAAGAATTCTTCAAGAAATTGGTCAAACAGGTATTCCTGTAGTTAATTGTTCTAATGCTTGTGCAACTGGCGCAACTGCATTTAGAGAAGCCTGGACATCAATTAAAGCAGGTCTTTATGATGTTGTGCTAGCTGTAGGTGTAGAGCAAATGGGCACTGGCCTGCTTGGTGGAGCTGGTGGTGGAGCTGGCATACCTAAAGAAGGCCTTCTAGGGTCTGGAACCATGCCTGCCGTTTTTGCCGAAGCCGGGATGGAACACTCAAGACAGTATGGTACAACTTTTGAGCAATTTGCGAAGATTTCAGTAAAAAATCATCATCATTCAACTATGAATCCAAAAGCTAGATATCAAATAGAAACTCCTTTAGATGAAGTTATGAATGCTGAAATGATCTCTTATCCTAATACCAAATTAATGTGTTCTGTGAACGTTGATGGCGCTGCTGCAGCAGTCTTAGTTTCAGAAAAAAAAGCAAAAGAGCTTGGTATGCAAAGAGCTGTAAGGATCAAAGCTTCAGTGATGACAAGTGATCCTTATCAAGAAAGAGACTTGGTAATGCCCGACGTAAATTCTTGTACAAGAAAAGCTGCTGCTGAAGCATATGAAATGGCCGGTCTTGATTCTAATGATATTGATTTAGTCGAGCTACATGACTGCTTTGCTACTGCTGAAATGCTTCATTACGAGAACTTAGGTCTATGTAGTGATGGAGAAGCAGGAAGATTAATTGACGAAGGTGAAGTAGAGTTAGGAGGAAGAATACCAGTAAATGTTTCGGGAGGTTTACTCTCCAAAGGACATCCATTAGGAGCAACCGGAATAGCCAATATCTATGAAGTTTGTACACATTTAAGAGGTGAAGCAGGTGAGAGACAAGTTGAAAATGCTAGGATTGGCATGACGCATGTCATAGGATTAGGTAGTGCCTGTGGTATACATATACTTGAAAAAGTTTAGTCTGGCTCATGCAGATTGGTGTTGTTAGCGATACACATAACAACCTAAATAATATAGATAAAATCATTTCCTTATTCAATGAGGAAAAAGTACCTCTTGTAATTCATACGGGAGATATAGCTAATGCAAAATCCTTGGAAATGTTTTCTAAACTAGATAGTAAGCTTGTCGGTGTCTATGGCAATAATGACAGGCAAGAAAAAGGTATAAAGGATATAGCAGAAAACAATCGTTTCCTATTTCAAGAGCCTCCAAAAAAATTAAATCTTTGTAATAAAAATATTGCAATTTTTCATGAGCCTGATTCTATCAATGATTACTTATCTCAAAATAAGGATATAGATATCGTGATTCATGGACATACACATAGATACACGAACGAAATAAAAAATGGAATTTTATTCTTCAATCCCGGAGAAAGTGCGGGTATGCGCAGTGGAAGTAATGCAATTGGCCTTCTGGATTTAATTAGTTTGGAAGCTAGAAGAATATTCTTTTAGCTAATAAAGCTATGAAAATAACAAAAAAGCCTGCTGGAAAAGTTATTAAAAGAGGTCTTAGAACTCTTGTTGAAAAATCTTGCTCAAATATGACGTTAAAAATAAAAGTAAATATAGCAGGAGCATAACCAGGCAGCGAGGTCTCGATTATAGTAGGCGTTACAAATACTAATAGAGAGAGAATAAAGATTTCAAAAAAATACTTTTTGCCTATTTTTGCAAGAGTATAGCTCATCAAAAGTGAGGTGGATAAGTAAAAAAACCAAAACATTTGTTTATTTTAGGAGTTCTAGTACCTCATCTTTGATCAACTGACTCCTCCAATGGGTTATTTTACTAGTAGCGGAGTCTAGTCCTTCTTTAAACACTAACCTCAAGAAATGTTTTTGAGCTTTTTTTGAAAAAAATAAAGTCTGGTTAATATTTTCACGTTCCGCAATCTTGTCTACAATCTTATTAAGGTTGCTCAATATTTCTGATTCTTGTGCCTTGCCTATACTCCTCTCTATTTCTTTAAAGGCCTGAGCTTCATTGAAAGTGGTCTGTAAGAGTCTTGCGATATCCTGGTTATGCCAATCAAGTTTTGAGGATTTGGCAAGTTCATTTGATTGTAATGAATGAAGATGAATTAAATATTCTACATCTAATGCAGCGTATTTAAGCTGAGAGTTAGAAAGAGGCCTTCGAATCCAATTTGATCTAGTTTCGTTTTTATCTAGAACTATTCCCAATTTTTTTTCAACTAAAGCTTGATAACTTATAGAGTATTCACCTCCTAAGAAAGAGTTAACTAATTGAGTATCAAAAATATTATTCATACGTTGATCTGTCCAAGAATATATTGCTTCCAAATCTTCCTTACAGGAATGTAGTATTTTTGTTACAGAACTTTTATGTAAGAAACTTGCATGCTCCAGAGGATCAATTATTGATAAGGTATCTATCAAATATATCTCTTCTCCATCGTTAATTTGCAAAAGGGCCAACTTCATATTAGTTTTTGTTGTCCTTCTAAATTCTGTATCAACACCAATATAATCTTTCTTCTGAAGCTCTTTGTTCAAAAAAGCTAAGTCTTCGAGTGTATCTATCAGTGTAAACAAAATAATTTATCTAACTAAATTTCTTTGACGATATACTTGATCAACTATTTCCTTTTCAGGGGTAAAACCTGGAATGGCCTCCTTCATAACCTCTTTAAGATAGATGACATCTCCTTCATTTTCAGCCTTTTTTATCTTTTCAAGGTATTCAGCTAAGTCAGAGCTTGTTAGAAATTGTTCTTTTGCTTTTAAAATTCGATTATGTATAGTTTTACTTACGTTGTTACCTATAAGTAATTCTTCATATAATTTTTCGCCGGGTCTCAGCCCAGTAAATTTTATTTCAATGTCCCCTTCCGGATTATCTTTGTCTATAAGTTCTTTGCCGCTTAAGTTTATTAATCTCCTTGCTAAATCAACGATTCTCACTGGGTCTCCCATATCGAGCACAAATACTTCGCCCCCAATACCCATCGCACCAGCCTGGATAACGAGTTCAGCAGCTTCAGGGATAGTCATGAAATATCTGATAACATCTGGATGAGTTACTGTTACTGGACCTCCTTCTCTTATTTGCTTTTGAAATAATGGCACTGCGGATCCGGATGAACCTATAACATTTCCAAATCTAACCATAATCATCTTAGTTTTATTATTATTGGCCATAGACTGTAATATTAATTCAGAAAATCTTTTTGTAGCTCCCATTATATTGGTGGGCCTTACTGCCTTATCAGTTGAAATCAATACAAAAGTCTCTACACCAGTTTCTATAGCTGCCTCAGCAGCTACTTGTGTGCCTAAAATATTTGTTGATACAGCCTCAAAAGGATTTTCTTCTACAATTGAAACATGCTTGTACGCTGCAGCATGATAGACAGTACTTACCTTAAAAGAGTCGCAGATTTCAGTCATTAGTTTTTTATTTGTGACACTTCCTAAGATCGAAAAGAGTTGTACTCCATCTAAATATTTTTCAATCTCATTCCTAATTGAAAACAGAGCATACTCATTTGAGTCAAAAAGGATCAATTTTTTTGGTTTATTTTCTAGGACCTGTCTGCATAATTCAGAACCTATAGAACCACCTGCTCCCGTAATCAGTACGACCTTATTTTTAATATTCTTGTTCAATAACTCTTGATTAGCTTCAACTTCCGACCTTCCTAGAAGATCTGTTATTTCAACCTCTTTAAGCTCTGATACAGATACCTTGCCTTGAGCTAAAGCTGCAAATCCAGGAAGAATTCTAACCTTTATTGACAATCCTTCTATCTCTTTAAAAAGCTTTTGGAGAGTTAGTTTTGAAGCTGATGGTATAGCAATTAAAACCTCATCTACTCTCTTTTTTAAGACAAACTTTTCTAATTTGTCAGGATTTAAAACCTTTATACCTCCAATAAAAGTATTTTCTAGAACTGGATTAGAATCAAAAAAAATAATAGGTTGCATTTCTGCACTTACCTTGAGAGCTTCAGCCAATTGAATTCCAGCAGAACCTGCACCAAAGATAGCTACCTTTTTCTCAAAGCTTTTATTAGAGAATATATAGTTACCTAAAATTCTAGAGCCTATGACTAAGACAAAGCAGGTAAATAGCCCAAACAGGAAATCTATGAAGCTAAAATTAAATGGGAAAATAAGAATATTCTCAAAAGCCAATTTAAATATTAAAACAAGGAATATAATAAAAAATACTGATACCAAGATGGATGAGCATAATTGATAAATTGTAGAAAAAGTGATGTATCTTAAGACAGAGTCATAAACTCCCATTCTATATAAGATAAAAATGGATAAAAATGGTGCCCAAATAAGATAAATTAAGATCTTACTAATTAGCAAGAGATCACCTTGCACACTTACCAGAGAGGCAAGAAATAAAGCGGTAGAGAAGCTCAGAAAATCAGTTAAGGCTACAATAAAACGTTTAGTTCTTCGCGAGGAATTGAGTAATTTATTCTTCAATTTTATTGTACTTCAAGTATGACCCCACAATTATAGATGAAGAAGTTCATATACTTATAATCTAATGAGTTATTCCTTCTTTTTTTGCAACCTTAAATAAGGTCAAAAAGAAAATCTTTAGATCTAAAGATAAGGAGGCATTCTTCAAGTATTCTTCATCAAGCTTAACTTTCTCTTCAATAGCAATTTCGTCTCTTCCATTGATTTGAGCCCAACCAGTTATACCGGGTGTGAGTTTGTTTATGCCTTTTTTAGCTCGTGCCTTAATAAGATCATGTTGATTGAAAAGGGCTGGCCTAGGTCCTATAAAAGCCATGTCTCCTTTTATAACAGAATAAAGTTGTGGTATTTCGTCCAAACTAAACTTTCTCATAAATTTACCCACAGGTGTGTATGCTTCTTCGGGATTATCAAGGAGATGAGTGGCAACTTCTGGAGTACCTTGCTTCATAGTCCTAAATTTTGGCATAAAGAATAAAGTATTATCTACGCCAACACGCTGAGACCAGTAGAAAACGGGCCCTTTAGAGCTTGTTTTGATCAAAAAACAAAAGACTATACAAGGTAGCAAAAGAACAGTAAGTAACAATAAAGCAGAGGTCATTCTAATCAATATCATGAATCTAATTTTCTTATGATTTTGTAAAAAAGAGATCTAATGATAGGAATTTGCATTCTTGTAAATCCTCTCAAAAATATACTGGAAATCATTTCAAAATTACTTATAAAATTTATACTCCTCTGAAATCTTAAAAGCTCAATTTCTTTTTTGAAATACTCATACCCTCTTTTCCTTAGTAACTCAGATCCTGTCCTCATCTTAACAAGCTCTAGATCTTGATTGCCAAGTATATATCCTTTAGCTAGCAATAAAGACCATAATGCATAATCTTGTCCGTTTCTTATGTTTGGATAACCATTTACTTTTTCAACGAAGCTTTTTCGAAAGATTGTCGCAGGATGATTTAATGGACTCCTTCTTTTAGCATATTTCAATATATTTTTATTAGTAATTGGTACTTGCCTTCTACCTAACCTTATTGTCATGTCATGATTAAATTCAGATACATGACAACTTGCTGCTGCTATTGTCGGATTATCTTGCATGTAATTTAGTTGTTTTTCGAATCTATCAGGCAAACATATATCATCACCGTCGACTCTTATAATCAAATCATAAGAACATTTTTCTAAACCAAGATTCAGAGCCGAGGCCAGACCTAAATTTTTAGCTAATTTGAGACTAACTATATTAAGTTTTGTCTTAAATAAATCTACTATTTCCAATAATGGTCTTCCTAGTTTCCCGTCTTCTACAAGTATTATTTCATCGGCCTGTCTAGATTGACCTAAAACACTCTGCATGGCTTCTTGGAAGTAAACAGGTGAAAGACTCTTATGAATTGATATTAAAACGCTAAACCCAGTTTCCATTATTTTGTGATCATATAGAGGTTTCTTTTGTCTTGATATACCGAATCAACAAAGAAAGTGTTGGAGTTATTGCCGAATCTTGGATGCAAATCACACCTACTAGGTCCATTGAATTTTATAGGGTGCTTTAGCTCAGCGATCTTTTCTAATCGATAATCTACCAAATCAAAAAGAAATAAAGTCTGCATGGAAGATTTATCTGGATAAGTATCAAATAGAATCTTATTATCTAAAAAAGAAGGATGTCCATCTCCATAAATATCTATAATGCCTGGTCCAAGTTTTTCAAATTGAAAGGTGGAAATATTAAATTTATAGTAGGTTAAACCATTTTTTTTCTTATTGAAGTAGCCTATTATATTTTGTGCATCAAGCCAGTAACAATGGCTTACCACTCCATCAGAGGATATTATCCTTAGGTTAGTGCCATCGCAATTACACAATATTAATCTATCGAACCTTCTTTTATCTACGTACCATCTATGTATGAAGATGACTTTCTTTCCATCAGGAGAAATCATAATATGATTGATTGTATGATTTGAGCCTTTAGGATAGGCGTTATCCCCAAATGAAATTATATTTGTAAAACTAATTATCAATTTAGAAGTAAAATTTTTTAAATCCAAGTACCACAGACCCTCTGAATCATAATCAATACTCCCTTGATGAAGATTAAAATAACCATAATCTTTTGCTAGATTTCCCAAATAAGAGAAGTTTAAGGTCATCCCAAAAGAATCTAAATAGCAATCATAAATTGGTAAATCTAAGACTTTTTTTACTTTTAATTCTTTTGCGTTATAGATTATTGATTGATAAATAGAATTTTCTTCATTATATGTATTAAAGATAAATTCATAAGGATTTATCCATTGAAGTCTGCAGCCTTGCTGCCAATTATAACTTTTGCTTTTGAAAACTATTTTTTTAGTATCTTTCCGTATGTCTAATAAAACTATGTCTACTGGCTTGTCTCTATCAGGAAATAGACTTGTGCTGGAATTAGATGAATGAAAAATAATAAATTCACCAGTAGAATTTATTGGGCTTTTATCATAATAACCAAAAAAACTTTCAGATTCAGAATTGAGCTCCAATTTATTAAAATTAAAACTGGTCTTCAAGTTGTAATCCTTCGCATAAATGCGGGAATTTATGCGTTGATACAATAATTTTAACTTCGCTTTTGATTTAGGAAACCTATTCAAGAGTCCTGCTATTAATAACTCTATTTTTGAATAAGACTTGCTCATCTTTTGTTTAAATAGCTAATTTTTTATAAAGAAAGTTAGGTAAAAGTAAAACTAAGTACTTAAGCTTAGGAAGAAAATATATTGCCTTTAACAAAAAAGGTAGAGCTTGCAAATAACCTGTTCGTCTTGCAGACTTTGCTGTTGAGAACCATTTCTCAGATAAAAATTTTCTTTTATTTATAAAATTTAGAGCTGCTAGATCTTCAGAATATTTATTAATTAGGTAATATGCTGCCGAAACATGGTTAAGATAGTTTTTGCTGATTTGATTTGTTGTATCATCAAAGAGAGTATAAACCATTAAAGATTCGTTCACTGCTTCAAAATCCCCAAGCTTTGATAGTCTTAACCATAAATCGTAATCCTGTCTGCAGGGTAAATTTTCATCAAACAAACTTGTCTTCATCAAAGTTTCTTTCCTTATTGCGATTGAAGATGTTACTCCGGCAACATTTGACCATAGAATGGTTGGGTAAGCAGTTCCTGAAAATTTAGCTTCTACTTTTCTTACAACTTTATCTAAATTATTGGAAAAAACTATATCTCTTGAGCTATAAGACAAAACACATTCAGGGTTACTATCGAAGACTTTTAGCTGAGATGCTACTTTATTAGGTTTCCACATATCATCGTCATCTAAAAACATAATTATGTCACTTTTAGCTTGCTTTATACCTATATTCCTAGCTTCAGCACCTCCAAGACTTCCACCTGTGCAAACAACCTTCATATCAATTTCTTTATTATTGAATTCTTGCACAATCTCATCTAGCCCTTCTGGCTCTTCCTTTAGGTCAAGTACTAAAATAACTTCATTCACAGATAAAGTTTGATCAATCACACTCTTTAAGGCTCTCGGAAGAAAGAAATCTCTTCCCACAGAAGGCAGAATAACTGAAACGTCTAACATTTAACTAAGTTTGTTTATTTCTTCTATCTTTGCAATATCCTCTAAGGTATCTATAGAAATATTAATATTTTCTAGGATCAGACCTCCAGAGTTTTTTCCAAGTATAGTTTTTTGGCCCAATAAACATTCTCTAGTGAAGGCATAAGCTACTCCATTTCTATGATAAGTTGGATTCAATTGTTGTCTAGCTATTATGTTTGAACCTTTTTGATCTTGATAGTCTAGCTTACCATTGCTGATATTAAGTTGCTTAAGAGGATGATATTTTAGATCGGTCTCTGATACAGTCCAAACTGAATCATAAGAACCTTTTATAAGTAAATTAACAGTATCTTGTATATCTTTACTGGTTCTAAGAGGTGACGTAGGCTGCAGCATTAATACGATATCAAAAACCTGATCATAATATCTTTCACTTTCAAGAAGTGCATGCTCTAGTACTTGAAAATCTGAAATTGTGTCACCCGATATATCATCAGGCCTCACAAAAGGTACATCTAAACTGCACTCCAATGAATGCTGGATAATTTGGTCATGATCAGAGGAAACCACAGATTGATCTATCCATTCCAACTCACTTAAAACTTCGGCTACATGCTCGATAAGAGTCTTTCCCATAACTTTTCTCAAGTTTTTAAGCTTTATACCCTTAGAGCCTCCTCTCGCAGGGATAACGGCAAGTACAGATCTATTTAAATACATGCTTAATCTTTTTGTAATAAGATATAAAGGTTATCTGATTTACCTTTACTTTCTAGCCACGCCTTCCAATGTCTATCCATATTAGAATCTATCTGAGCAATATCCTCTCTTCCTTTTGGCATTTTATCTTTCAGCCAATTCACTGTATTGGCGAAACCATACCTATGTAAAAACTTTCTCTCGATAACTTGAAATCCAGCTTCAGTTGCACAATAGGCAAGACAGTCCATATCAAAATTCCATCTATGCTGAGAACGGTAAAAGAAAGCTTTGAAGTCATCTTCAAGAAGGTCCATTAAGATATCATTACGATTAGGAGTAGAGATAAGAGCTTGTCCACCTGATTTGAGCAACATACAAATCTCTTTCAAGAAGTCTTTAGGATTATCAACATGTTCTATAACTTGAATTGAGAAGATAAAATCAATTGATTCCTTATAGTCTAATAAAGCATCTTTGTTACTTGAGAAGTGCGTATAGCCTCTTGAAACGAGAGATTTTGTGAAGTTCTCTGATGGTTCAACCGCTATAACCTTTCCACAAATATTTTTTATATGGTCAAGAAAAGCTCCGCCACCTGCACCGATATCAGCAACTGTCTTACCTCTAAGAGAAGTTGGATATAACGCTTCGAAATTAAAAAAAACTAAATCATCTTGAAGCTTATAATGTTTATCCAAGCTTTCTCCCTGATTTAATTTCTCCCGGTAATTATCATTCTGATATTCTTCAGCTTTTATGCAATCTTCTTCACTAAGTCTTTCAACACCACAACCTTTACATCTTGCAATTACACAATCATTGAGAACATCTCCAAAACCTCCGTTTCTTATTGGTCCCTCGTAAACAATCTTCCAATTATTATGGTCACAAATTTCACAATTGTTAAAGTTTTTCATTTTATATCCCCAAATACTCGATCAATGTTCCCAAGGTATTTTTTTTATAATTAATTTTTCCAAGCCCTACAGGATAGAACATACAATCATTAATTTCTGCACTGTACTTATCATCAAGTCCATCACCAACTACAATCACACTATTTGGGTCTAAAGAGTAATAAGCAATAACTTTAGACAGGGTATCTTCTTTTATATCGGGACTGCCATATATTTCATCAAAATAATTTTCCCAATTTCTGAATTTAATTATTTTCTTAAGATTTTCAATTGGTGTTGCTGAACTTAATATGACTTTCTTTTTATTAGCTTGGAGTTTTTTTAACAGTTCTTCAGCTCTATCGATACTTTTACAGCAACTTACCTCTTGATCAACTTTAGAGCTGTATAGACCAACAAGATCTTCAAAATTTAAATTTAAAGATAAATTTTCTTTATGAGCTCTGTCTACAAAAGATCGATAAACTGAAAATCTATCTCCTTTGACTTCCTCAAGAACTTTTAGCATTAAGTTAGTCTGATCTTGATTAGCTAAAACTGATGTATAGGCTTCATACTTGATCACATTAGAATCAACTAAAGTTCCATCAAAATCAAAGATAAATGTAGAGAACATATTTTCTCTAACTTGTTATCTTAGCTTTCCTTAATTGTTCTTTGATTTGAAAACGACCCCAATGATCAACAACAGTCTTTCTTTGTTCAGAAGTCAGAGCATTGATTGTCTCATCCCTGTAAACAGAATCATTGGAAAAAGCTGTTGTAGAAATTTCTTCAAAAATACAACCGGTATCAGTCCTAAAAGAGTGCCAGGCTCCAGGAGGGACAGTCAGAGTATCTCCAGGTTGTAGTACCTTTTCTTTTCCTTCTAAAGTACTGATAAGCTCTCCCCACACAATTAAAAAAGTCTCTTCTTTAAGTTTATGGTAATGGGAAGGATGTCTTTGTTCTGGAAGCTGAACTAGTATTTTCTTGCAATAATCTCTATTGATGACATTAATAAGAACACACCCTACTTCCCTAAAATTAGCAACACCAAAATGATGTGAATACTCTGTTGTAAAGTCAGATGTAAGTGGTATTTTTGCATAAGCAAGCATAGCTTTTATTTCATGTATACATTTCTTTAGGAGCATTTCATCAGCATCAGAAGGAATAGACAGATTCTCAAGATTGAGAGGTTGATCAACATCTATATCTACATCAGATATTATTCCATTTTTCCATTCCCCTGATGAAAGCCCTTCTTTCCTAAATGGAAATGCAAAATACACGTCCTCCTCTTTAATTTCTTCACCAGCTTTAAGACGCTTCCTAGCAAAGACGCTTCGCTTTAAACCATCTAGAGACTCTAATTCCAGATCAGATGCAGGAACTCTTCGTTCTTTTCCAATGAGGTTTTTAGCTTTTAAAAGTGCCTTTAACCAATCACTAACTTGCTCCGGTGAAGAAGAGTACTTATTTAGCTCTATTCCTTCAGCTTCCATTCCTACATGCCTCTCAAACATCTCTGCTCCTAAAGCAGAAGCCAGTCCAGCGTGAAGAGTCTCTTCAGGAGGTTCATGTGTTGACCAACCTATGACTAAATTTGGATATCTTTCTTTAAAACCTTTAATGTTTGCAAGATTACAGTACTCATCTGGCGTGGGATATATAGCAACACAATGCATTAATGCGAAATCACATCCTTTATGAGTCAAAAAGCTAACCAGATCATCTACTTCATTTTCTAACAACCCTCCGGTGGAAGCTACAACGGGTAAACCTGATGCTGCGACCTTTTCCAAAAGAGGCCAGTCTTTTGCAGAACAACTAGCAACTTTTATAATATCAAAGTCCATTTCAACTATTCTGTCCACTGAGTTTTCGTCAAATGGTGTACACATTGATAGAAGGCCTTTATCCTTAATAGTCTGATTAAGTTCAGCGAACTCTTCCCAAGATAGCATTGTTGAAAGAAATCTCGGAACATGTTTATTCTTTGGTTCATTTTGCTCGTCAATATGAACAAAGTGTGGCAAATCCCTGAATTGAAACTTTATAGCAGCTTTTACTTCAAGAGATTTGGTTACATCTGCTAGAGAATTAATAATATTACTGCCATGCTCCACACTGCCTTGGTGATTATTTGCTAAATCCAAAACAATGAGGTCTCTAAAGTTAAATTTATTCATTTTTTAATCTATTTTTTCAATTTTCTCCACAAAAAAGGATTATAAACGCTTATAACAATTTGTAATGAGAAAAATTTATAAACTAGGTTTTTTTTGTAATCTTATGGACATTAAGGACTTAAACACATGGTAAATACAAAGCAGAACTGCTACGAAGAAAGATTTATATGTTTTATAAAAATTATAATTATCTTTCAAATTTGATCTGCTGGGTTTGAATATACCTGTTGATGCTTTGAGTTTTTTTCTTCTAAATGATCTATCTTCATTTGTAGTACCAACATGCGGATAAGAAAGAAACCACTCCCTTTTATTCTTGATAATGTAACTAGAAACAAAAAAATCTAAAAAAGTATGAGAAAACTTGGGTATAGAGATTTCGTCTAATATTTTTTTTGAAATACATAGAAAATTACCATGGGCACATACAGCCTTGCTTACGTTTTCACCTTTTTTTAAAACTTCAAATTTTAAGAATGACTCTTCTTTAACCGATCCAAATATTATGTCGCCTGATTCTTTGTTTATTATTGTACCTACAACCATATCGGGCATTTTCTTTAACTTATTTAATGCTGAGCTTATACCTTCAAAATTTGGTTCTGAATCATGATTGAAAATCAGGACATAATCTGTATCGTGATTAATCTTCTCAATGCCTAGAAGAATACTTTCAGCCCAGAAACTAGCAGCATGTGTTTTAATGAAACTTGTATTATTAATTTCATGATCCAAATCAACAGATGAAGAAATTAGTAAGTGAGAAAATTTAAAATCTAAATTTATTGAATTAAATTCTTCTAAAACTTTATTCCATTTAAGGTAATCACTAATATCTGTATTAATGGCACATATTGTCTGAACAGTGATTTCCATATTTAGAATAAAGTAAAGGGCTTATAGTCAAAACTTGATTTAATCAGACCTTCTTTAAATAAGCTCTTTGAGTTGATAGATCTTCGATTAACTTAAATTGCTTATTTAGTAAAAATTCATCAACAGCCTTTTTACAACCATTCCATTTATCAGAGTGGTATTCATCAAGACATATGACACCTCCTTGTGCAATGTGAGGAGCGAGACCCTCTAAACAAGTCTCATAAGAACTATACAGATCTACATCGAGGTTCAAGAAGCATATTTTCTTTTTGAAATCATAAGTGGTGAGAGTGTTTTCAAAATAACCTTTAACCAGTTCAACCCTTGTATCAATATAAGTGCCCGAAAATTTCATATTACGCAATTTACTGAGTATTAATTCTTTTGAATTTACGTTCCATTGTCCTTTTTTTGTAGGAGGGCCAAATTTTCTTTGATCTAGATCATGAGTGGGTTCTGGAAAACCTTCAAAGGAATCAAATCCTATCAAATTACTATTAAATCTTTCTGCAAACCAAGCTATAAAAGAAAAAGACTCTCCGTAACCTATACCACATTCAACAAAATACATACTTTCAATTTCTTCTGGAGTGAAGCTACTCTCAAGATCATATAAGGCATTAGATAAACTATATACCCTTGGTATGGAAAAATAACTTAAAGCAAAAGGTAATTCTGCCCTTTTCTTAAGGATATTGAGTCTTTGTAAAATTGATTTAATTTTTTTTTTCATGTAATTTTTGTAATGAGTCTTAGTGGCTTCTATTGAAATCTAACTTAAAATTCGAGTGAGGAATTAAAGATAAATTATATTAAAACTTATACTATTGTATTCTTTAACTCAAATTAAATGAATTAATTATCCAACATAAATTTAGTTTTATAAATAATATGTCCATATGTCCTTTTTAAAAATTTTCCTGAAGACTCTGAATAACAATAAATTTCTAAAAAAAAATAACCCAGAGATACTTGAAATAGGCTGTGGCAATGGAAATGATGTCAAAGATTTCATAGATAACGGCTTCAGCATAGTCGGAGCAGATGTTGAATTCAAAAAGGGGCCTCATATTCAGAGCTTGATTGAAGAAAATATAATTAGACCTATTACTGTTAATGCATCAAGAAAAGATATTGGAACCAAAAGTACTCATTATGCCTGGCCAGTAGAAGACGAAAGTGTAGATTTTATTGTCAGTTCAAGTGTTATCGAGCATGTCGAAAACTTGGTAGATTTTTCGAATGAATCTTATAGGACTCTAAAAGACAATGGCTATATTATTCATTATTTTCCTTCTAAATATGCATTAATGGAAGCACACGTAGGCGTCCCCTTTGCAGGTGCTTTTAAGAACAAAAATTACATAAAATTGATGCATTTAATTGGATTGTGTAAGACAAAATTTAAAGTGAGGAAATATACAGACATTATAGATTATTTGGATAACTTTACTTTTTATAGGTCAGACAAAGAACTCATAAAGATATTTAATAAGGCGGGATTTTCTTTTGTAAAGATGGAATCAAAATCCATAGTTGAAGTGAAGGCTTCAAAATTTAAATTCTTTCTATCTCTACCGATAGTAACGAATCTTTTTAAACTGTTCAGAAGTAAAATTTTGATAATGCGTAAAACAAATATCTAATTAGTGGAGGCAATGTAACGATTGTTTAAAGAGTGCCAAGGTGCATTTATTAATTATTTGCTTGATTAAAATAACAAATTAGAGAGTAGAATTTTTAAAGGCATTAAGTGGCATTGGAACCCAGTTTTCCCATTTTTCAGGACCAGACATAATTTTCTTAAAACGAAAAGTCAGTATTATTACCCTTCTCTCTGAGCTATCTCGCTTAATTCTGCTGCCGCAATGATATAGTTTATGAGTATCTACAAAGAAAACTTTGCCCTTATTACCCATCACTTTTTTCTTTAAACCCTGAGGTACTGAATTTTCCCAAGATAATGGTTTATGAAAAGAATAATACCTAATTCTCTTGTATAAGCTTTCTTTATGCTTCTTTAAAAAAGAAAATGGGCCATGATCTTCGTTCAAAACATCTGATAAATAAATAAAAATTTTAAAGGTGGCAGTGGAAGCATAATCCCTGTGGTAAAGTTGAGAGCTTTTCAAATCATCTGATTCAAAGTTTGATCTCACATATTGAGCTGAATGGATTAAAGCATCACCCATACAATAGGCATTTGCAAAATCAATAAATTCTGAATCTCTTTTTAAAAGGCAATTGATAATATATTGGATAGTTTTGTTATTCAAATCTACTACCCTAAAAAATTTTTTAGTCTGTTTCTGATGACCCACTTCAGAATATTGATCTATATCATTTATTAAGTATTCTAATTCTTGTCTATCTAAATTAAATTTATCACCTAAATAAAATCCAGAGGAAATAATAGAATAACTCCATTCATTCTTAAACTCTGTCAGCTTCCTTAAATTTTGGAAATTTATGAATTTATTGAACTTTATAATGAAAAAATATCTTATTACGATAAACCACCTATAGTAAGTTAGACTCAAGATACTTCTAGCCCGTCTAAATTTTTTCATAGGCCTACACTACTCAAATTTAATTGTTGTGATATTTTTTTTTCTCCACAAATTGAGAAATGGTCCAAATCCCTATAAGTCAAACAATTGTCCTGGATGAAAAAATCTCCATCAATCAAGAAAAACTCATCATAGGAGGTAAAAGTTATACCTTGGATTTTATTATCATAGAAAAACTTTGAAATTTCCTTATTTAATAATCTATTCTTATTGATTGAATTTTCCTCTAAAACCAGCCCTTTGTTAACAAGAATCTTCTTATCAAGTTTTTGACTATTTTCTGCGTGTGGACCTAGCCAATTAACTTCTATTTTCTTCGCAACAGATTGCAGATAAGAAATTGTTTTCTCTAATGCTGCATAAGTTATTATCGGGGGTCCTTTTTCCTTTAAAGCCTCAAGAGAATTGATGTTTCCAAATCTGTCTTCCATCAGGTAAAGACCGGACTGATGATATATGACCTTTTCAATATATTTGTCATGAGTGTTGAGAAAATTAAGGAGATCTTCATAAAAACATGCCCATTTGTGTTGAGGCCTGCATCCTCCATCAGAAATACCTACTAAAAACTGAATATTATTGTTTTCTGAAATTATATTATAGAGATTGATGGCATGTGAGTCTCCTATCACAAAAATTGCCTCGCCTAAGCTTTCCTTGCATCTAGAGAATTTTGACACGAACTCATCATTCACTTTATTCGTCCATATATGACATTCATTCTGCCTAATGTCTGTAAAAAAGTCCCTGGAGCTATTATCTTCATATTGTTTAAATCTTTGTTGCACATCCGTTTCCAGATTTTTTACAAAACTTTCTCTAAATCCTTCATTTTTATTTATCCAATACCCTATTGATGATACAAAAAACATGAAAAAAATTGAAAGAAGAAAAATACGACTTTGCGTAAATTTCTTTTTTTCTCTCCGAAATGGTGTTTCCACAAAAAAATAACTAAAGATAGATATTCCAAGCGAAATAACCAATAAAACTAAAATAGTTATGTTGCTAAGACTCTCTCCCACGTAGTGTCTAGCAAAAGCAAGAACAGGTTGATGCCATAAATAAAGGCTGTAACTTATCAAGCCTATAAAGACTAGATATCTTTTTGAGAGAAGTCTTCCTAAAAGAGTAGAATCATCAGAAAAATGAATAATCAATAAGGTCCCTGCCACTGGTAATAGAGTATAAAAACTTGGAAACGGGGTAGTGTCATCGAAAAGAATTATTGATACAAAAATAAGGCCAAATCCAAAAATGCTTAAAGAATTTTTGACTAGAATATTACAGCCGGTTGGGTTTTTTTTAAAAATAAAAAAACTAAGTAAAGCTCCAGAAAGAATCTCCCAGATTCTTGTGGGAAGTAGATAAAAATTTGCTGAGGGTTTATTGAAAGCAGCCCAGTGAGAAAGAATTAAGCTCGTAAACCATATCAGTATAAGGATAAGTATTAATCTATTTAAAAAGTTTCTCTTAAAAAATAAAAATAAAAGAGGAAAAAATAAGTAGTATTGCTCTTCTACGGCCAAACTCCAAGTATGTATCAAAGGCTTCAAATCCGAGGGGCTACCGAAATAACCTGATTCTTGCCAAAAAAGAATATTAGAAAAGAAAAAGGAAGTAGATATTAAGCTCGCTCCAAAAGATTTCAAATCTGCAGGAATAAGAAGATAATAAGCAAAAGGAATACAAATAATCATTAAAAAGAAAAGGGCAGGTAATAACCTCCTTGCCCTCCTCTCATAAAAACTCAAAATATTAAATTTATCCTGTTGAACTTCGTTCAAGATGAGAGACGTGATGAGATATCCGCTAATTACAAAAAAAACATCAACTCCTATGTATCCTCCTGCAAAGAATTCAATGCCAGAATGGTAAAAAACTACTGGTAAAACAGCTAGGGCTCTTAAGCCATCTATTTCTTTTCTATACTGCATTAATCATATAATAGAGGTTAGGCATGTTTTAAATTCAAAGCAAAAATTATATAACAATAACGCAGGTAATTATGTGGGGTATTAATTTAAAAAATATATATCAAACGGCAAAAGAGACCAACCATTAGAAGTATCAGATGAAGAGATATATAGGTTGGTAGCAAAAACAATCGCTAATAAAAGATGTATTAAAAATAATGGCCTTAATCTAGAGAACATGATCTTTAAGATAAAGTAAAAAAGTATGAACATAGAGGGATTCAGCAAGCGCTCAAAGATATCTACCCTTACACCTGTAAACAAGTAAACACTGGCTAAACTCACCAGAGCAATCAAACTCCAATTAATCAAATATATCTCCTCTGCAATTTCTGAAAATTGTAAAAAGCGGTTTAATAAAATTAACAAAATATTAATACCACAGAGAAGAAGTAGCTTTAATGGTGAGGCTTGATTGTCAAAACCTAGATAGTTTAACAATCGAGCCTCTATACCTATAAGTTCAAATATAAAATATACTCCTAAGCCTATTAATGAAGCAATAATGAGAGCAAATTGGATTTTGAACCTTGATAAAATAATTATTCCTGTAAAAAAAAGAGAGGCTATGTGAGATGCTAATGCACCTATTAACAGAAAAATTCTTACTAAATTTTTTTGATAATAGGTCAAGGCCAATATAAAGGTTAGTGCTAGATTAAATGGCAGTATATTGAAGTTGGAAAGAAAAAAATTTCCGAGTCCAAAATAAATTAACAAAGCAGCTGTTTTACTTTTAAAAATTTTAAGTATGTAAAAGACTTGAAAAGAGATATTCAAATAAATTAAAAAACGTATGGTTAAATATGGGTCAAAAAAAATACAAGAAAAACTAAAATATAAATATAAAGCAGGATCTATTTGGCTGTTTGAATAGCATGCTTGTTTTGCCCAGAAAGAATATACCTCAAGATCAGCACCACTCAGGTCTGTAAAAAAAACAAGAAAAAAGAAATATACAAGTAATATCTGAAATAGAAATTTTCTTATTTCAGTAGAGCTAGCAAGAAGAGGATAAACTGCAATGGGAAGGAGTAATAATGTTGCAGATAATAACAATTGACTAAATATAAATATTAGTAAAATGGAACCAGAAATCGACGTTGTATACATCTGGCACTCTATCTATCCTGCATTGAAAACCTATAGATAAATCTTCCCAGGATTTTTTATTTTTTAATACCCAATAAAAGCTGTCTTTCCTGACTTCAAGTTGTAATGCTCTGATGATACCGGCTGAATGAATCTTTTCTTCTTTTATTTTTTCCCAATCGTAATCCCTAAAAGATACTTCTATTTCTTCTTTGGAAAAATCAACAGACATTTTATTTGTAACTGTTTCATTTTCAAGAATGTTTAGATACAAGATTAATTGATCCTTGAAACCAGAATTATAGAAATAGTCTTCTATATATTTCTTATTGACTGAAGAATTTTCAAAAGTACTTTCCATAAATTCTTCAGGGTTTTCTGGAAAGTCAGGAATCCTTTCAATAAAGCTTGAGCTAGATAAATGTGAATCAAGGAAATTAAATTCATCTTTATGAGTAACATCCAGAGTCAAAGTCTCTTTTGTAATGTTATAAAATTCTTCTACAGAATTTTTAAAATTATTTTCTCTTATGTATTTATCCCGTAAAGCTCTTTCTTTAAAAAAACCTGCATAAGGCAAGTAATATTTAGGTTTAATCTTTCGAACTATTCCTGATACAACAGCTTTTATGGCTTTTCTATTCTTTTCAATAAGGTCTAATTTTTGAGTTTCTGTAAAAGTATCAAAGCAAATAGGAAAACCAGATGCTCCTCCTGCGAAATTTGAAGCATAAACAGTTAAATTCTTAGGATGTCTCGAAAAATTCAAGTCATTTGAGTCAACGGCAGTTAAAAAAGAGAAGTCACCATATGTTATATAAAGACCACTGTCATCGCGAAAGTCACCTGATTTGAAGATTGTCAGAAGCAAATCACTATTTCTAAATTGATAAAAGTTTTGAAAATCAAAGGTCTTGATATTTAAGAAGCCAAGTTTTCTTAAGGTAATTTCCGCAGAATTAGATTCGAAATTGGGAACTATGAACTGCATATCTTTTCTGATCTTAGATAAAGTAAATTCATTTAAATGATCTGGATGATTGTGTGAGATATAAATAAAATCCATTGAATTAAGCTTTTCAATCCAATTTACTGGAGGAAAATTATCTATCCACCATCCGCCGGCAAAAGCAAAGCCCTCAACCCAAGGATCTGTTGCAAAACAAAAGTCTTTAGCTTCTATAACTAAACATGCATGGGAAAAGAAGCTAACCTTTACCTCATGATCAATTTGAGGATTTAACTTTGGTAGTTCTGGTATAAGGTTTTCCCTCTGAATAACTATGTTTTCTTCAATTATTTCGAAGTCAAGTGGCTGTTTTTTTACATTATTTGTATATCTACCCTCTTCGATTTTAAATTCCCAGTTATGTAAAGGACATATAATAGAATCTTCAGACGAGCAAAGCTTACCTCCATTATGATCGCACTTTCTATCATAAATAATGAAATTATCATCTTCACGGAGAATAAAGAAATCTTTAAGTTGATTAAAGCCCTGATTAATTTCTTCAATTGCATAGGAAAACATCTCTTTGGAACTCAGATAGTTTAATTTTTTTGGTTTGCTAAACATCGTTCTAATTGATGCCCCTTAATCCTTCTAGTATATATTTTGAAGCATCTAATTGAGAGCAATTCTCGACTATCGAATTAAAGTAATTTTTTCTTATCTTCATTGCAAGATCAGGATCATCTAGGACAGACTTAATCTTATTTTTCAATTCATTTAAACTATTCTTATCTAATCTCTTTGAGTCATAGATTATGCAATTTTCTTCGTCTCTAAATATATTCCATGTTAATTCACAATCATTTTTTGGAATGACAAGTATGGGAGAGTCTATTGCAGCTCCGCAGTGCCTAAAAGAATCCCAAACTCTTCCACAGGGCGATAGTTGGATTAGGCTTTCTTGATTTAAATATTCGTATAAATCATTAGGCAGTTTAGGTTTATTAAGAAAGATTTTTGATTCGGGAAAAGCTTGCATTAAATAATTACAGATTATTCCCCTATCAGGTCTTGTTATATTGGGCCTATCTGCGCCGGAGAAAAAGATAGAATTGAAAGCTTTTTCTTTTTTAAAGAAATACTCTTTATTTGAAGGATAAGGCATGGGAGCTAAAGGAAGTATTTTTTCTGAGGACATACCAAGAGGAAGATCTTTTTTGAAAAGAAGGTCGTAGGTATATTTTTGAGTTTTTAAGAGATAGGCCTCTCCTTGTTCATAGACTGGTTCATCATCAAATGCATCAATAATGGCTATAGGTATATTTACTTTTGACGCCTTTTCTAGAATATTCAAATATTTATTTTCAAACCTTGAAGAGCACAAAATGTAGTCAAATTTGGTTAGGGTTTGCAAGGCAGATTCTTGAGAGATAGTATCAATAGATTTAAAACCAAAGAGAACAGGCCACCTTTCAGAAGCTTCTGATATCTTTTCTTCTTCAAAATAAGATTTGTTTGGATTTCCAAGCAATAAAACTTCTATACCTTCGATCTCATTTAACCTACCCCACCAAGCTAAATCATTCCCAGGCAAGGGGAAGTTATTCATCCTCAAGCTAAGGTAATCTACGATAGAGCCTTTTCTCAAATTCCTAGGTGTTTTTAATGTTTCAAAAACATTAGGGACATAGTCTCGAAGAAGGGTATTGATTTTATTCCTTAAATTAATATTTACTTTCGAAGGATTCCAGTAAATCGCTCTAGAAGGAAGTACTAATATTCTAGTTGTCATTTATGTAAATATCATTTGTGTCACTTTTAAAAAATTTTTCAAAGTTATATTTTAAAAAATCATTTTCAAATTCGCTTTGCAGGAAGCTTTGAGAAAATTCGTTAGCATTCATATTTTTGGATAAATCCCTAGAAAGGTTTATCGAATTCAAGGGCAAAGGCTTCTGAAAGAAAATTCTATAAGCTAATTTTCTTGCTGTAATAATCTCAGATTCAGTAAGCTTTTCTAATGTATCAATTTTTTGGAAATTATTTATAAAGTCTTCTTCGGATTCTGAATCCAGAGTAAATCCAAAGGATGAATACCTTCCAGAACCTGCAGTCATTGTTGGCACACCATAACAAGCAGCTTCGAGTCCCGCAGTTCCTCTGACTGTTAGTACAGCTTTTGAGTTTCTTATAAGACTTAACGGAGAAATATTAGTCTCAGGAGGTAGAATTATTATATTTTCAGCACCTAATTCTTCTATTTTTGTAGTAATGAAGTCTAGATGATCAAAGCCTTGAGCCAATCTTTTTGCCTTCCACATTAAATCAGGATGAAGTTTGCAAACAAACTTTAAATTGGCTTTAGCAGATAGCTCCAAAACTTTTACCAGCCAAGTTAAATAGTCAACAAAGATATTTTCTCCATAACTGAAAGTTGCATCCCATAGAATATGAGGAACAATCAGGGCATAATCTTCTATGGATTCATCAAATAATAACTTGAAACTATCTCTGTTGTTGGCACCCACGGTTAAATCTCTATCGTACCAATGGTTTTCTTCGTATCTCTTTTCAAACTCTTGCATGAGGTCTTGCTCCCAACCCTCAGGAAAAGTTGATTCATCTATTTGCTTTGAATAAATTGCTTCAGTGTCAGACAAAGGATGATGCCACCAATTTCTATGACTAAGTTTTTTAATACCTAAGGAATTTTTATAAGGACCTCTAGTGTATTGAATAGCGGGGATATTGTTTTCCAGAGCGACATAGTAAATTATTGATTCAGGTAATTTATGCCTTTCATCAAAAACTACATTATCTACATTCTTGTGAAATGATAGTTTTTTATATAAATAACCTATTGTAAAAATTTTTGTAACAAGGTATTTAAACTTTATTTGATAAAGCTTTGTTTTGGATATGAGGCTTATTCCGCCAACTCGGTGCCTTGATGAAATGCAAAAACTTTTAAATGCAATGTCGTCGTATATTTCCCTTATTCTGTAAGAAGGGTGGAAAGATGCGATTAAACCAATAATAAAATAATATAAATTTATAAGTTTAATCTTCTCTAAAACCTGATAACTTGCATTATGAGATTTAAGGAAATCTTCCTTTCTTTGCGAACCATTTATCAAAAACAAAGGCTCGAATGAAGATCTTTGCAATGCTTTATATAAGAAATATGGCTTTGCTATATCATCCTCTAAATCATTGTAAGAGACTACCAGGGATTTTTTACTCATTTATTTATAAATTTTAGAAGTTTTCTTGCAATGATTTCTTCAGATAATTCCCAAGCCTCTTTAGTATTTCCTGCGATATGAGGGGTAATGATTAAATTATGAGTATAAATACTCTTGAGTACTGATTTCTCAAGCAATACTCCTCTTTCTTCTCCTTCTAGGACATCTAGGGCAAGTCCTGCAATCTTACCCTCTAGTAAGGCTTCGTAGCAAGCATCGAATTCTAACAAAGAACCTCTTGAAGTGTTAATAATGTAACAATCCTTTTTAAGTTTTTTTATATTACTTTTATTTATCAGACTTTTTCCATTTCTTTGTTCCTTTGCACACAGAAAAATTGCATCTGAGTTAGATAACAAATCATCTAAACTATTTGATTTTTCAAGATTCTTTTGTTTTTTAGGAAAATCTACCTCATTGTTGTCATAGAATAAGATTTTTTTTACAGAGTCCTTTAATTGAGAGTTAATTTTTTTTCCTACTCTACCAAATCCAACAATTCCAAGAGTAAAACTATCGATTTGCTTACCTTTAAATTTACTTCTTTTCCAATTACCCTCACTTACGTCGTAAATGGATAAATTTATTTTACGCACTAGATTATAAAATAGTCCGATACTGTGATCTGAAGTGGAAGTTATTTTATTTAGAAGTCTGTCTTCAGATACCAAATTAATAACTGGAATCTGATTTTTTTTTGCAGTCTTTTGATCAATGTGTGTCAGCCCAGTTGTATTTGTTAAGATACATTTAATATTTGGACAATCATAAAAAAAGGTTTCATCGAGGTGATGTCCTAAGCGTATCCAAAGAAAATCACCCTCTCTTAAAATAGCCTTTAACTCCGAAGTATTTCCTTGAAAGTGAATAACATTAAAGGATGTTTTAAGAATGTCTTTAGTTTTAGACTCTAATTGTTCTTTATCAGCAAAAACTAATCTATATTTAGAGTTCATGCTTATAACTCCGAAAGTAATTCTGCAAGTCTATAGTCAATATAATTATCTATATTAACTGACTCTACATCATCACATACTAAAGGAATCACTTTATTTGAAATAAGA
>MDTA01072584.1_pt1 | contig 23871 bp, 6 predicted proteins | sample 811151 | NCBI WGS metagenome assembly MDTA01 (sample SAMN05326648, study PRJNA326480) | marine metagenome | isolation source: seawater | place: Indian Ocean: South | collected 2010
ATTGAAAAGTTTGTATATACCTCAATTGTTCCGAAATCTTTCTCGGGTTCCGGCTCAGGTTCGGGTTCCGGTTCAGGTTCGGGTTCAGGCTCAGGTTCGGGTTCGGGTTCGGGTTCGGGTTCAGGCTCGGGTTCGGGTTCAGGCTCGGGCTGAGGTTCAGGCTCGGGCTGGGGTTCAGGCTCGGGCTGGGGTTCGGGCTGGGGTTCGGGCTCAGGTTGGGGTTCAGGTTCAGGTTGTGGTTCATGTTCTAAATTACCATATATATTAATAGTTGTTGTTTCATTTCGTTCAAGAAACAGAATAATTATATAATCAGTGGGATCTTCATTTTGCATGTTACTAGAATAACTTCCTTTTAAAGTATGCAGAACATTGTTATTTTCAAGCATGTTAAACGAGAAGATATTATTGCTTCCTGGCGCGCCAACGTGGGATTCTAAATAATTTTTCTGTTGAATAAAATCATTTGTTAATTTTACGTCTGGTGTATTTCTTTGTATAACATAGTATAAATTAACAATTGCAGGTGAATAAATTTCCATATTAAGTTCTGTTACTTGTTTATTATAAGGAATACTAATTTTATAAATTTTTAAGTTGGAATTACTAGAATAAAATAGTTGATAAGGATATGATTGAAAATAACCATTATCATCAATTTGTATTGGTGTAATATCACCAAAAGGGTCATCAAACGTATTATTTAAAGGATTTATGACATTATCAACACCAAAACTGTATATTTCCGGTTCGGGTTCAGGTTCGGGTTCCGGTTCGGGTTCGGGCTGAGGTTCGGGTTCGGGTTCAGGTTCGGGTTGGGGTTCAGGTTCGGGCTGGGGTTCAGGTTCGGGCTGTGGTTCAGGCTGGGGTTCAGGTTCAGGCTGGGGTTCAGGTTCAGGCTGGGGTTCAGGTTCGGGCTGTGGTTCGGGTTGAGGTTCGGGTTCAGGCTGGGGTTCAGGTTCAGGTTCGGGTTCAGGCTGTGGTTCAGGTTGAGGTTCAGGTTGAGGTTCGGGTTCGGGCTGGGGTTCGGGCTCGGGTTCGGGTTCGGGCTGGGGCTCGGGTTCGGGCTGGGGTTCGGGCTCAGGTTGAGGTTCGGGTTCGGGCTGGGGTTCGGGCTCAGGTTCGGGCTCGGGCTCAGGTTCGGGTTCAGGTTCAGGTTCGGGCTCGGGCTCGGGCTCGGGCTGAGGTTCATGTTCGATCGTAAAAGATAGATTTAGTGTGGCGAGAAAAATTTTATTTGTATATACAAACAGTAAATATTCCGTATAAATTTCCGGTTCTTCATTATATTTTGAATAAGATCCTTTAAGTGCTTGATTGTTTTCTAGTATGTTTATACTATCATTATTTGTAATAGTTCCATACAAAAAGTTATCGTTTGATAAATTTGTACCATCATCATTTAAAATAAGTTGCGCTGTATTTTGTTGTATTAAATAATACAACTGATCTAAACCAGTTGTGGTATTAAATTTTAATTCAATATTATTTACTTGAGTATAATCAGGTATTTTAAATATAAAAACAGCATAATTATAAATAGTATACATAATTTGGTCAGTAATATCTGTTTTACTTGAATTTAATACTACCGTAATATTATTAGTGTAACTTTGACTGCTAGTCAAATCATAGATCTTTTCTGGAAAAACACTGCTATTACTTATATCTAGTATAGTTTGAAAACTATTATTAGAATTGATATTTTCATAATCTGTAAAATCGACGTCATTAGTTGTAATACTGTATAAAGTAGAATATAAATTACTAATAACAATAGAGATAATATAAGTATTTTTGATATTTTTTTGACTATCTTCGGTATCTATAATAATAGAGTTATTTTCTGTATCAAAGGTAAATGATATTTTGGAAGATGTGTATAACAATAAATCAGTATTATTTTCTGGAGTATAGCGCATTTCTTCTTCATCGTATCCAATAGAGGTATAATGATTAGAGAAATCATTATTAATGATAAACGAATAATGAGATGAGTCCGGGGATATTATAGAAATATTATTTATTTTGAAGGTATTAATTTGTTCGTAATACAATAGTTCTATTTTAATTGTAAGAGTAATACCATTAAATTCACCATATGTATTTTCGGTTTGTAGAACATGATATGTATCATTTTGTATTATTTTACTACTCATATTTGGAGTCAAATAATATGTATTAGAGTTATATTCGTTTGATAAATATATATTATAGGTTTTATTTATTACGTAATACATTTATACTATATATATAAAATTTATAAATGTAGTATAATCGCATTCTATTTATTTTCAAGTTCGACAATTCTTTTTTCTAAATTACTTATTTGTTGTTGTTGTTCTTTGATGGACTCAATGAGATAAGGTATAATAGCATTATAATTGACGGTTTTGAAATGCTGTTTATTTTGTACGGCTTCGGGTATATAAGGTTCAAGTTCTTGAGCAATTACTCCAGATTGAACGACGTTGGATAGATCACTTATCCATGTATAATTTCTCCCAATTGTGGATGTAATTTTTAAAAGTGGATTTTCTAGATTATGAATATTAGATTTTAATTTCTCATCAGATACGGCCGTAAAATCTGTTGCTTGAACGTTATCTTTTACGATTAAGTTGTGATTCATGGAAATATCACCATTAGCCTCTATGATCATTCTAGGAGTATTCTGTAATTCAGTGGGATCATATTGGTATTCGGTATTTGTATAGAATTTGAGTTGATTATTATGAGAATTCGGTGTGTCTTCGGCGGTAATGTAGGTATTTCTAGATGTATCGATAACGCTATTTAAGGAGTTCCAGAAACTACCAGCACCATATCCTTCAAAACGATGTAAAGTGGTATTATATCGGATAGCACCTTTGTAATATTCGGCATCATAAAATTCGTCAGGAATCCTATTCCTATCTTCAGTAGTTCCTCGTGGTATAATCATAAATTCATTGTTACATATGTCCAGAGCACACACGTAACTTGTATCAAATGTTCCTATTCTTACATTTTTTTTAATATTTACATCTCCAGTATTTTGTATAATCATTCTAAGTCCATTATTTGATATCTCTTTATCACTAGAATTTATAACGTCATTCGTTATAACATAAGATATATCGCTATTTGTGTAAAATTTAAGTTGATTATTAGTAGCATTAGGAATATCTTCGGCTGTAATAAAGGTAGTTCTGTCTACATTCATAACATCTCCAAGGGAGTTCCAACATAGACTTTTCCCGTATCCTTCGAAACGATTTAGTTGGGTATTATATCTTATAGTTCCTACATATTTATCGCCATTTGCGTCATTTTCAATAATAGGGCGTTGATCTATTGTCCCTCTTGGCAATATAATGCCGTCATTTGCGGATATATCCACAGTACAGAAGGGTAAATCATCGCTTGCATTACTACCAATTTTAATATTACCATTAAAATTACAGGACCCATCAACATGAAGTGTGTAATAGTATTTATTATCATTCATAATGTTAACGGCTTGATCGCTAGCATTTTTAATCATTTTATCAACATTTGAATGTAAATAAGTATTTCCAGAAATATCTACCGAGTAGTCATTATTAGGTTTTGTTAAAACGCCTAGATTATTATTAACATACAAATCATTACAAGTGAATAGCCACCATGGTGTATCGTCGATACATATAGATACTTCTTTAATATCAAATGTCAGATTTGAATTTGTTCCTTGGGAATCAGCAACGGATTTGAATGAAAGATAATTTTCATCCCCACGAATATTGTTAGTTAAATCTACAGAAATAAAAGTCCATTCCCCTTCATTGACAGTAGTGTTTATTCCAGCCCAAAGCAATGTATCATTTAATAAAATTTGCGGTCCTGATATAATATCAGAATTATTTATGACTCCAGAATCAGGAAACCCCGCGTATTGTAAAGTGCCGGTGTTAGAAATTTTAACATAACATTTTAATATAACACGACTATTATAAGCAGTCACGCTTTCCGTGTCTTGAAATATTGTATTATTGATATTCGAATACTTTGTCAATTCCGATCCCAAATCTTGCGTTCTGTATTCTACAGAAGCACCTTTTGGTATTTTGGCGAAAGGTTCGCCGGTTGGCCCCCGATCTAGCACGCTACCAGTAGTTTCTGCATAGACTCTAGTTTCCTCCACTGTATCCAAGCTAAGAATAAAACTTAGGTGTAGATAATCATAGTTCTCATCGCCATCACCTATTCTCCATATTGTCTTAAAAATATCATCTGCATCCGTCACATTAATGAATTCACTTCCACTATCATTAGCATTAATATTATAGTCATTAAAAATAAAATTCCATGGATTATGTTCTTCTCCAGTTGCATCTTTGAATATTGTACTCCATTTATTATAGTGTCTGGATTTATAATAAGGAATACCATCAACATCTGTCTCATAATCAGTAGTTTCAAACACAAGTCTATCTCTAAAGATGGTATTTGTTGATATATATGCCTCGTCTAGGTCAATGACTCCATTGTTAATTTTTATCAATTCCATGCTGGGATCAAAAAAGTCTAAAGTGGAATCAATATTTATTTTTGTGTTATTTATATCTAGTAAAGGCATACCATTATTTTTGGTAAGAAAAAAGACGTTATTTATAGATAAATCATTAACAGATATATCAATGCCTCTATCATGAAACTTTAGTTCTTGACGGTCCGCATTTTGAAATGTATAATCGGAGTAATACATAGTAAAAGATGAATCGTCTATTATGGTTGTTGTGTTTAAATTTCCATCCGTATTAAATTTAATTCTATTTAGATGTGAATCACCGGTTTGAACCCTTATATCATGGTTGAATGATGTATCCGTATTAAAAGTAGCATCATAATCAACTGTTAAATTACTTATATCAACAGTATTATTGAAGTAGGATCTTGTATAAACTTGAAGCGTACTTTGATTATCATTATGCAAAGTTATATTATAATAGGTGTTTAGGTCGTCATTTAAATAAACGTTAGAATTAAAACTTACATCATTGTTAAAAGATACGTCACAATCAAATTGAAAATCGATATTATCGCCACTGAAATTTATGGAGTTATTAAAAGTGCAAGGTATATTAACAAGAAGAATACCATCACCTTCCATAGTAACATTATCTCCAAATGTTGTATCTTTATTAAAAGATGTTACACGGTTATTAGTAAAAGTTCCTTCATCTGTTTGAGTAGTAAACTCAATATTCGTCGTATTTAAAATAAACGCATCAATATTATTGGATATTTTAAATTTTTTTTGTTCACCATCAGTAAACAATCTCACTTCATCATTAATATTAAATTCACCTGTATCTATTTTAACATAAGTGTTATTAGAAATGCCGTCGAATATAATATTACCATTAACAGTAATATCTTTAGTTATATTGAGAGAACCATCAACAGTAACATCTTTAGTTACGTTGAGAGAACCATCAATATTGACATATCCGGATACATCAAGTTCAAATTGCGGATTTTCATTATTTATTCCTATTTTTTGTTCGTTTGTATTAACGAAAAGAACAGGATATTCCGGATTAATAATTAAATTATCGTATAATGTTACCGTATCAGTAACATTCAGACTTCCATCAATATTGACATATCCGGATACATCAAGTTCAAATTGTGGATTCGCAGTATTAATTCCAATGTTTCTGTTTGTGGAATTGAGATAGAATTGACGATTATTTATATGTATATTTCCGCAAATATCTAGATTATTTTGTATATGTGCACTACCGTGGACAATAATATTCTGGGAGATATCAACTTCAGCAAGATTTGCGTGAGTTAGTGAAACAAAACTATTATCAACAACTACTTTTTGACCGGATAAAGTAGTATTTGAATTATTGATAAGAGTACCATCAATGGTAAGATTTCCACATATATCGTGATTATTAGATGAGTTATCGAAAACTACTCTACCACCGACAAGAAAAGCCGTGGTATCCTTATTTCTTTCTGTGAAACTTGCCACACTTAATCCAATTAGATCACCATGTAAACCATTAAAATCGGTAGTATTAATAGAAGCAGCGTCAAGATCTCCATCAATAAAACATTTTCCATGAATCGTTGTTCTAGGTAAATAATAGGATATCCCCCCTCCATCAGGAGTGATGAATGAAACATCAAAAATAATATTCTCATTTTCAGATCTTTCATTATTTCTCTTTTCATCTATATTTGAGGTAATAGCAATACTTCCTGAAGAGGTGATATTTTTACTAATATCTATGGTATCCTTAAAAAAGGATGTAGAATGAAATGTGTTATTGGAGTAAGTATTTAGATTCCCATGTACACCAAGTGTATCGCGGACGCTAACATTTGCATTCATAGAAACATCACCAACATTCATAGAAATATCACCATTAATTTCTACATCAGTATAGAATATAGATTTGGAACGTTTTACATAAGAAAGATAGCGATCTACATCTTGTTGTGTCGAACCTGGTTGAGCATCGTCAACAGTAATATTCCAGGCATAGTTACCACCAACGTTTTCTAAGGGATGATTATTTCCCCATACAATTAGATTACCACATATATCGACATGAGAAAGAAAGTTTGAATTTCCTTCTACTTCCAAAGCAGTATCTTTTTTGCTATCGATGAGTGACATGGATTTTAATTTTGACTTACCGGCAGAATCTGTTTGGTTACCACCAACATATAATTTTCTTGAAAGATAAGAACTTCCTCCCTCTGCGATTTGATTAAGAAGAACTCTTCCATTGGAAGCGTCAATAAAGTAGTAAGGACGACCAACCTGTAAGAGTTCTGGATATAATTCAATCATACTTCCATCATAAATAATTGTATCCTGGCCGGTCGATTCGTATTTTTCATTTTCAATAAGTTCTTTAATAGTTTTAATATCTTGCGGGTCACTACTATCGTTATTTGTAATACTAGTTGGTGACGCAACAAAATGGGAAATCGTAGTTGTCTCAGACATATTTAAAATTGCATCTAAAACACCATTTACTTTAAGAGCCCCACCGAAAATAGTGTCACCCAAAATAATATTTGTATAGGCTTGATACGTATTATTTATTAGATTATCTTCAATCTTGGTATCGGATGAATATGTATTCGTACCCTGATTTTGTCCATATACATAAAGTCTATTTATGTGTGCTCTTGTGAATTCACATTCACCAGTTAAATTTTTGAAATCTCCATCGTGTTCCATGGTTCCAGTTGTTAAAATGCTATTTGAAGATATATCAACTCGTGTATTATCAACTTCAATAGTATTATTGAATATTGTAGGTTGATTAAATGTTGTATTACCATTAAATTTTGTTGTATTATTAAAGGTAGAAGGTGCAATAGAATTAAGTTCTTCATAAATATTTAAATTATTTATAGATGCATCATAGACGTAAAGGTCATTTAGATTGGATGATAAATCAACATAGAGTGCACCTTTATTAAATGTTTGTGCATTTCTTAATATTATATTATTACAAGACAAATCAAGGGTATTTTTAGCCGAAGAATAGATTTGAGCATTAAAATTATCATTATTTTCATGGCCGAAATGCACGGCGCGTCTATTTGGAATTAAGGCATCTCCAATTAGAGTAATATTAAGTAAAGCATTACCACTTGTATCAGCAGAATTATCAAATTCTTGTTTACTTACGTATGCTGTTTCTGTTGCATCCGTAAAAATTATGGTTTTTTCTCCAAGAGAGGTAAGATTACCTTTATCATCACTGGTAAATGTTGAATTATTATTCGCAGACTTATAAATAAGATTTGTAGGCATAGTATTATCTGTAAAGTCTGTGAAAAGATAATTGATAGGAAAGGTTTTAATCGCTGTTGCCGCAGAATTATTAACAGCCCGCCCTCTAGTAATAAATTGGGATGCTGTAACATTATTACTTACAGTGAGATTTGAATTAAATGATGCATCTTTTTCTAGAATAAGTTTTCCGTATATATGGGTATTATTAGACACATCAAGATTAGAATTCATAGAAACATCAAGGTCTAGATCTGTTCGACCTTTTACGTGTAAATCCTTTTCAATGATGAAATCTCCATACAAAATGAGATCATTCCAGATTCGAACATTTCCACAGAGGTCGGTTTCATGGTTTACGAGAAGATTATTTGATATATCTAGATTGGAGTTTAGAGTTGTGTCATTATGAACGATTAAAGTTCCTGATATATCAGCGTTACCTTTTAACAGTATAGCATTAGAAACATCCAAAGTATCACCAATGGTTAAAATGTCTTTAATTTCAACATTAATATTATTTTCTACGAGAATATTATTGCTGTTGTCAATGCTATTAAAATATACACCATTGTTACGGAAGGAGGTTTCCATATCTCCTATTTTAAAATCAACTTGACCGTCTGCATACAATGAATAACTTAAATCACTAACATTCTCGGATAGAATTTTTATGCTGTATGGATAAGAATTATTTTGGAAATTTGGATAGTTTGTTCCTATTAGCATAGTTTTTGCGTTGATGTGATTTATATTTGCATTATTACTTACATCAATATTTGTGTTGAATGAAACATCACTATTAAAAGACGCATCACCATGTACAAGAAGGGTACCGTGATGAAAGGTGTTGCCTTGATTGATTATATTTCCGGATTGTTCTAAAACTAGCGTTTTTGTACCATCAATATCTTCAATCGCAACATTATTTTTGATGATAAAATTTTCTGTGAGATCCATAGTAGTTGTATTTCCTTGAATATTTATAAGATTAGAGGATAATTCGATTGTTTGATTAACTGGATCGTATTCGAGTAGGGTACCATTGGATTGAAAAGAAACTGTATTATCAAAAGTAGTTACTGCAGATACGTCAAGATTTCCACGAAAGAAGGAATGACCGGATGAATCGAAAACGGTATGAACATAAACATTTGAAGCATCGAGATGGGGGGTCTTGAATTTTATAGCATTTGCACTTTGTTGCGAGACTACAAAAACATTACTGACATCTGCAGCATGGCATGCTAGAATATCACCATCACCTTTTTGTTCTATACTTAGAATAGGCATTGATGAATTACCAGAAATATCTATTATATTACCAGAATTGGTTAAGCGTTCATTCAAAGTAATTTGACTATCGTTCAAAAAATTTACATTAGTATCAAAAGTAACAATACCTTTGAATGTAGTATTATTGATAATATTAATATTATCAGCGTTTATTGTTCCATTACAACTAATATCTCCACTAAAAACGGAGTCTTTCGCAACGGTTAAACTTTTAGATATACCTACATTTCCGCATATATCTACATTTTGATTGAAACTAACATCATCTTTGAAAAATGCTGTACCATCCACGGAGAGATTTCCACAAAGATCGATATCTTTTTTGAAGGTGGCGCCTTCTATAGTGAGATCACCACTAATATCTACATGATTTAAATAACTTTTCTCTGAAACATATAGATTAGAATTAAAAGACGCATCATTTTCAACAAGTAGATGCGAGTAAAAATGAGCGTTTCCGCAAAGGTCAAGAGTTTCGCTGATAAATGTCGAACCACTAATATCGAGATGATAGTTAGTGACTTCGTCTTTATTTATCATAACATGCCCGCTACTATCTATGACAAGAGATGGGATGATTTCGTCATTATCATTTTTCAAGGTAAATTGAGCGAGATTCATAGATTTTTGTTTTTGTATAACATGTAAGGCATCTACTTGTCCACTACAGTCAATGAATACATTACTGGAGTCGCTCTGTATGCTGTAAAAACCGGAGAGGGTTTTATTTATAGTAAGATGTTCAACATTTATTGTATTTGCAGATAGTTCTTGAATAGAAGCATAATTATCAACATATAATTGATTTGTGAGAACATTTTCAATATGTAGCCCTGATGCGTCCATGGTAGCAATTTCTATTAAATTTGTGCTATTATCTCTAACATAGAAATTAAGTTTACCGTATTTGTTAGTATAATCACTATATTTTTCATGAATTTGGCCGCCTATAGCGGCATAATTAGATTTTGCATCAGTAGATCCGGTCCAAGTATTACCCAGAACCAATCTTGCGTCGTGATTACAGGAGGTATTTGTTAATGTTAAAACATCTGTTTCATTATTTGTAATTAAAGTATTTGGGACACTTGTGGCTTGAATATTTAAATCGCCAAGAGTACTGGAAGAACTGGTTGGTAGATATTCAATTGCATTTTGGTTGTTATACAAGGTTAAGTAATTTAATTCATTTGCAGGTTCTATAGATACGGAGGTGTTATTGGTATTTTGAGCTAATCTGTATGGCAATAGAATTGAATCAGGGTCAAGGGTTCTTATATAATCTGCTTGATTTTCACTGATTTGAGAGAGTAAGTTTATATTGGAGGTATTTACTTGAATTGTATATACATTTAAAATTTCATCCATAGCAGGATTAAAAATCAAAGATGAATCATAGTCCCTGGGAATTCCAAATTCATCGATAATGGTAAATATGGTTTCATCTCTTAATGAGGTGTTATGATTAGCATTATATACCTTGATAAAGCCTATATTGTCTATAGTTCCCGGTAACTCAATGCGTATGTCGGGTCCATTGCCGGAAGTGTCGAAATCTCCGTCAATAATATTTAAAGCAGAATCTGCGGGATTAGTGGTAGATATGGATAAATTCTCTATTTTATTCCCAGATATATCGAATACATTTACTTGAGAAATGTAAACATTTTTTGTAGAATTTTTGGATTTAAATCGTAAAGTGGTTCTAAAAGAAAATATATCGGGAAATACGGTAGATACAAAACTTTGGTATTGGATTTGATTTTCTGAATACTCATTTTCACTTAGGATGGTTCTTGCATCAGGATTATCACCGAGCGAATAAAAAAAGATAAGGGAATGGTCATTTGTAGTGGCAGTAATTACGGCTCTTCTTCCATTGTTTGCGAGTGCAATAAATTCACCATAAGATAAATCCGTATATGATTCTTTGTCCATATAGTGCTCTAAGTAGGGTTCACCTTGGAAAGACCAGTAACTATTTTCTTCTGCAAGATGCAATGAATAAATACGTACATCATTTTCTATCCGGAAAGCAAAGAAAAATCCGTCATTACTCATAGTAAAGGATTTACTTTCTATTACTTTTGGATCAACATCATCAGTGAACGTTTTATCTATTTCCCATCCTTCTACGGATTCAAAATTATTAGAAGTAGTATATTTAGCATATATGTATATATTAGATAAATCAGTAACTAATACGGTATCACCGCTGCTATTTATTTTTAGATTTTTTCCAAAATTTTGTAAATTTGCTATGTTTTCAGGCAGGGGTATTATTTTATGGGGCTCGGTGGAGTACAAATATCGGTCGTCCGTGTTTATACCGGATACATCTACTTGATTATTTGAACTATCACCGATGGCAAATATATCACCCAATGCGTTAATTGAAACGGAATCGCCGGAAAGGTCAAAACCAATTTGATTAAATTCTTCATTAACGGTGTCAAATTGATATATTTTAGAATGCTTGTTATTGTCAATTTCGTAGGAAATATGCACAATTTCTCCGTTATAATTTAGTGCTGCATCAACGTAATAAATACCAGTTTCTAAAGAGGAATCAAAATGATTTACATCATATTTGCACCAGTGTCCGCTTATAGAGTAGTATCTAAAAAGGCAGAATTTACTGGAATCGCCGATTAATATTGATTTTCCGTCATGACTTAATTCAAAAAGGTAATCGTCTTTTGTAATTGTATGAAGACCACGAGAAGTATAGTATATTATATTTTGTCCTGCGAGATCAAACATATCATTTTCAAGAATGGTATAATTATTGATTTTATTGTTTACAAGGTCAAGAACAGCAAGATGAGTTCCGTCGTTGGAAATTTTCATATCTGACACTTTGAAATCAAGTTCAATAAAACCTTTGAAACCTTCGGGTTCGGGTTCGGGCTCAGGCTCGGGTTCGGGCTCAGGCTCGGGTTCAGGTTCAGGTTCGGGTTCGGGCTCTTCTTCAGGTTGTGGAATACTGTCGCGGTCGTCGTCTATGCCGGATAATCCTGCATTTTTACTATAGATAGCAATATCATAATCAAAGTTATTATAAGTAATATCATCTCTAAAGTAAAAATACATGGTATAGTAGTCTTTGGTATTATCGATAGTTATAGTTTCAGTTTGAATATTCGATGTATTCTGTACGCTATCTTCAAAATGTGATTTAAATTGTAGAGAAATTTGGTTTGCTGAACGGGTAATTTCAACTTCATTATTGTATCCTTTTATGGATGAATCAAAATAATCTCTAGCAATAGTAGAAGATTCACCATTGATAGAAACAACTTTATCACCATCAGAACCAGTTAATGCGCTTTGTATACTGTCACTATTTAAACCTGTGCCACCAAGATGAATATAAACTTCATTAGTAGTAAGATCATTAGATGAAAGATTAGGATTACTTCCTGTATCTAGAATCCAGTAACCACCTTCAAAATTTTTATGATAAAATTGATTATTTTTATAGGAATTAAACAATATTTTATAGGTTGCTTGTGTATCAGTGCTAGAGAAAGTGATAAGTGGAATGTAGTAAAAATTGGGTCTTTCAAACCATGTACTGGGATTTTTATAAAATTTAGAATTATTTAAAAGACTGGAACTCGTATTATCCTGAATATAATCACCTGTATATAATTCTATATTTTTACCCTGAAATTGATATATAGCATTTAAAGAAGCATCATTGTTACTACTCGAAAAATGAGTTTCTCTTCCATTGTCATAATAGGTGCTCATTAAATTATACTAATATTATAAAGATAAGGTAAAAAACATAAAATATTATTTAAAACTAATATAATGGAGGCGGTCGAAAGAGATCATATGTCTATGGAAACTGATTTACAAAGTGAAGATTATGTAGATTTATTTGATTTAAATAAACTTAAAAAAATAGTTAGTGATTTATTCTTAAATCCTATTATATTGGAGTCATCTGTACATGAGAGAATTAAGAGATTTTCTAAAGATTTAGGAGAGATATTTCTTTATTTCTTTGAAATGATAATGAAAATGAAAGATATCGCAATAAATAAATTAAAAGAGTTAAAAGTGGGAGAAAACAACTAAAAAATAAATTCAAAGTGCTTTTTATACAGTTCGTATTTTACAGTTACTAATAATCAGTGCTTATTATTCAGTTCTTATTATCCAGTTCTTATTATTAAGTTATACATCAGCGGGGAATCGAACCCCGGGCAAACACTTGGAAGGCGTTTATGTTACCACTACACCACTGATGTATTTATATGTATATATGCATATTTTTTAATATATATTTTTATTATATATATTAATGGATTATAATATTGATAATTATACGGATAAAGAGTTATATAAGTTATTAGATTTAGAAGGGGATGACAAGTATTCCAATGATGAAATAATACAAGCAACGAATAATAAATTAAATACTTTTGAGAAAGAGGATACGGACCTAAAAAAATTTTTTGTTGAAATAGGAAATAAGTTATTAAATGATAATTATGAATCTGGGGACCAGGATACTTTACTAATTGATGTAGAACAAGATAAGGTAGAAAATACGAATGTGCTTTCGATTAAAAGGGGGGAATTGAATCCAACTTTTAAAAACACAATAAAGAGAACAATAAATATAGATTCAAAATACAGAAAGAATTCTTTTCCGGTTAAAAATAGTGATATTAGATACAGTGATGTTATGACAATGAACACGAGTATTTATAGCACAACTGATTTTACTTGTAATTTAACCGATAAATTAACAAATGTAATATCAATACAGTTATATTCATATTGCATACCATATTCGTGGTATAATATAAACAAACACAATAATACATTTAAAATAAATGGACAAGTTGTAAGTATAGAACCAGGTAATTATACAAATATAGAATTAGTAGAAGAGATATCAAACAATGATGTTTTTACGGAGAATGGGGGGAGTATAGAGTATAATGTTAAGACGAGCAAAGTGGCAATAGATATTAGTGGAATAGGGGAATTGGTATTTTATACGAATGAAGAATCATTTATTGAATCAAGGTCAAATTATAATCTAGGCTGGACTCTAGGATATAGAAATAGCATTTATGGAACGGAACATGGTAGTTTAAGTGATGGGTCATATAGATATGTCGCGGATTCTATTGTTGATATTAGTGGTCCAAAATACATTGTTTTGATACTAGATGAATATAGTTCTAATGTGGACAATGTGGGGATGGTATCAATAGAAACGGGAGAAAATAAATTATCTGTTCCAAATTATTTTTCGAATGATTTAGATTTTTCATCGAGACAAGAAGAGTTTCGTGAAATACCTTATTATGGTATTGCACAAACGGTAAATAATGTTAAAACAAGAGGGATAACACAGGCACAACAAACTACAATCAATGAAATAATTAAATCAAGAAATGAGACAACGAATAACAAATTAGTAATTCCCCGGGATAATAACACGTTAGCAGTGATTCCATTAGTAAAGAATGTAAATTTTGGAGATCATATTGATATTTTTGGCGGAATAAAGGATATTAAGAGAAGTTATTTTGGTCCATTAACAATAGATAAGTTAGGAATAAAATTAATGGATGATAATGGGTTTACTTTAGATTTAAACGGATTAGACTGGTCAGTTAGTTTAGTAACAGAACATTTATATAAATATTCATAGTATATATAATGAATGGTGGGGCCGCACAGACATTTGCAAAAATAGCATCATTAAATACGGGATTATCGGGGTCAGTATCGGGAACATTTAATTATACTGATGCAAATACATCAAATAATAATGAAACTGAGAGTGAAAAAAGAAGTTTTATAAATCCTATTAATAAGAAGAGGGTTAAAAAGGCATTAAATATAGACAGTAGATTTAGGGATAATTATTACAATACAAATAGTACGGATTATGAAGTTAAACTTCCGCTATCTTTTGAAAAAGTGGTAGAAATGGAATTAATGCATATAGAATTACCGTTAAGTTATTATGGTATTACAAAAGAGAAGGGGAATAATTTTTTTTGGTTGAAAGTATCTACAGAGACCGTAAATTATTATAAGCAATTAGAATTACCGGACGGAAATTATACATCAACACAAATAGGAATTGAAATTCTAGAACAAATCACGGGTACAACAGTAACAGAATTAGGTAGTAATGAGACTTTTAATTTAGATTCTTCAACTGTTGCAACTTTTGCAATATCTTTGGAGGATTATAGTAATAAACTTGTTTTTACTCTAGCAGGAACGGATTTACTTTTAGAGTTGAATTTTTCTGCAGGATATTCGGAGGATTATCTGTGTGGTGATGGTGAATGGAAAACGGAAGTAGAAAATTCTGGTATAACAGAACATTATAATACAAATTCGGGAGAATCACTGCAATTAAAGTTGGGATGGATTCTAGGGTATAGATTTGGGAAGTATTCTTCTGCGATTGAGTATACAGCCGAGGCTTTATTTGAGAATCCAGTGCCAAGATACTTGTATTTAGTAGTGGACGATTATAATAACAATGTTAATAATTGTATATATAGTGCATTTAATTCGTCTATTTTGAATAAGAATATATTAGTAAAAATAGCGCAGTACGGTTCAGTAGGTGAAATATATAAAAGTTATGCAGTAGACGATGGGCAACATGCTAGGACATATTTTGGTCCTGTAAATATAAGAAAACTAACTATTAAATTATTGGACGAATACGGCCGTCAAGTAGATTTAAACAATATGGATTTTTCATTTACTCTAGCATTGACTTGTTTATATGATTAATTTTGTTTACATATTTTATATGAAAATAAAATTATACGATACGAATTATGGTTTTGTAATGTTAGGAGTAATATTTGTATTTTCCATGGTATTTTTAGCAGTATCGTGTCCATGTGATGATATATCAAAGACAAGATGTTTAAGATATGAGTTTTATGGAGTGCAACTAAATCATTTTACGTTCTTTACGTTGATTGGTGCATTATTTCCTTCTTATTTCTATACATCTCAAATTGCGGGTATTTTATGGGAATATTTAGAATATCTTGCGGATATTAACGATGCATTTGTGGAAAAATATGTGGGGGGGTGTCTAATGATGAACCCTAATCAAAAATCAAATAATGATCCTGCCAATCATGTTGTGTATAGAGGGGAAGAAAAGTATTTGAATCCAATAGACCGTTTTTTTGGTATAAAAAATTCAAAGATACACGGTTGGCATGGTTCTGTGGCGGAAATTTTTATGAATATAGCGGGTTTTGGGTTTGGGTATATGTTAAATCGTGGAATTAAATTAAATGGATGATTCTTGACCGTTTTGATAATCAAGCCAGGATTTTGGTATATGTTTTGTTCCTCCATCGTAGGGGACTCCATATTTTTTTTCTAACATCCAGTCATTTAAGCATTTATTATTGTGATAAACATCGGCTAGTAATCGACCGTATTTATCATATTTTATATCTTTAAGAGTAACATTTTTATGAAGTATTTTATCACTTAATGCTTTTTGAGAGATTTTTGCAGCGGCTTTTTCATCTTCATTATGTGTTTTCATTTCAGGAGTATCTATACCCCTGAGACGAACACTGAATTTATAGTAGATATTTGAACATCTTGACAAGGTTGAACTGATGGTTATTGTATCACCATCGTACACCTTAATTACATAGGAAGAATATAATGTAGGAATAAAAACAATCGGTTTATTTTTATTATTTTTACGCAATTTTCCTGAACAGCAACCCATTTAGTAAATATAAATATTTATTATTTATTGTCAATTTTATTGATTAAATAGTTTTAAATATAAAAATACTTTTGATACGTATATATATATGGACGATCCAGCGTTACGTTCTAGTGACACTAACGCATTTGGAGGGAAAAATTCTTCCAAGTCGAAGTCCAATCGCGTGTTTAGTAAGACCACTGGTGAAAAAGTAACAACACCCACCAGTAAAAGTGCCTCAACTACAATAGGCAAAGAATCCCCTAAGACAGATGCAGAGGGTAATTATGTTTTATCTAGTATTGAACAAAATTACGTAATTATGAATAAAAATCTAGACGATACTGTTAAAGATTTAAAAGAAATTAAATCAGACGAAACGCGGGGATTTAAGAACAAGAAGGTGAATTTATCTTCTTCTGATGAAACCGATATTAGAAAAACGGGTGAACGATACAATCACATTAGAAATTCCGTAGATTCGAGTTTCAACATTACAAGTGAATTAGATATTAATTTGAAATATGAAAACAATAAAGTTAGACTTAAAAATGTTCCTAATTATGAAACGTTAATTGATATTGCTAGAGGATTTTATTCCCAAAAGTGTAAAACTGCCAATTTATGTAAAACAAATACGTCCGGAGATTTAGATGTTGATTCATTAAGTATAAATATATCGACGGATGTTTTGAATACTTATCCTAGGCGTTCAAATGAGACAATATATCAGTATTTTAATAGAATCGGTGCTTTTGGAAAGGAAGAAATTACCGAGATTAATAGTGCAAATCTATATGCTGGATTTTCATTGAAATCTAACTTAATTGACTTTGAAATATCCGTCGATTTATTAAATCAGGAAACTTTATTAAGTGGTAAAGTAATAGGTAGTTATATAAAGAATGCTAGTATTTTTGTGTATGATTTAAATAATAATTTAATATTTAAAACATCATCTACAGAATGGAGTGATTTCTTATTCAGTTTTAATTTGAGTACTCTTATAACACATGGTTATATTGTATCAAGTGGGGGTACCATGTATTTGGGAGATCCAAATGATGCATCTTTGCCTTCTATATCAAATGAAATTGTATACAGAAGTTATTTTAAAATGGGCGAGAGAATAGATAAAAACATTACGATTATGGAAACATTTAAATCCGCTCATATCAATAATTTGCTTAATAATTTGAATGTGGTTACATCTAATGATATCGATAAACTTATTTTAAGAGCAGAAACGGATATATTGAATTGGATAAATAGTATTTTTGAGATAACCGATGATAGTATTAAAATTACAAGCACTGATATTAACGAAGATTATTTATCTGAGAACAATTATAACGTAAAAGCATCCGATATAAATCATCGTCTTACAATGATTGTTTCACTACTTAATAACAGTCAAAAATATATTACACGATTTAGAGGCGATGCAGAATACCCAGAAACAGAAAAATATTATTCTATTGTTCAAAAGTTAGTAAAAGAGGAGTATCAGGCGCTATCATTAGATAATTTATTAGAAGTAGTATCAAATGAGGTTTACATTGATTTAAGTTATAGTGGAATACCGATTTCAAATGAGGATTTCAATAACATTATAAATACTTTTTATTCTAATTATGTTAATACATATAGTAGTGATATAAATACTATTTTTAATGAGGCTACAAATTTTTCTATTAGTGAAATAGAAAGGAAGGAATTAATTGATAAAATTTTTGATAAATATTATTTACACATTTTGAGTACGGAAGATTATGGGGACGAGAGTACAATTACTATTTATGATGATGGTGAGCAGCAAATAAACTTGCATGATAATACGTTTGGATTAGGTTTATTTAGTACGATTAAATATGGATATTATTCTAATGAAAATCTGTTGCTTTCATCTACTTCGATGTCAAATCTGGTAGTTTACAGTAATTATAATAGCATTTGGGATTTAGTTGACAATGTTACTTCAAGAAGTATTTATGAATTGCAGCAGCCGGAGCCCGAGCCGGAGCCCGAGCCGCAACCCGAGCCTGAGCCCGAGCCCGAACCGCAGCCCGAGCCTGAGCCCGAGCCCGAGCCACAGCCCGAGCCTGAGCCCGAGCCTGAGCCACAGCCCGAGCCCGAGCCACAGCCCGAACCAGAGCCCGAACCTGAGCCCGAACCCGAGCCCGAACCCGAGCCCGAGCCACAGCCCGAGCCCGAGCCCGAGATTGATACTACGGTTAGATTCAAAGATGGATATTTGAGTGATGTGATTACAGTAGATACAAGCCTATTTCATAATGAAATAGATAATGATATGATTTATAATATTACTAATGATGGAGACATTATGCACATTTACAAAATTAAATTAGAAAATAATCGTATTATAAAAGATATAAATTTTACGATAGTTTCAACAAGTCAATTGGAATCTACGCCGGGATTTAAACCGATAAATGATACTGATTATTTAGTTTATGTTATACAAGAAACTACAGAAATAGATGTTATCACAGTAAATGATAATAATGGCAATTCATACAAAACATTCCCGGAATTTAATTTTATTGAGTCACATATAGATATTACTGATGGATTAACGTCAAATCTTTTGGAAACAGGGAGTTCAAAATTTTATTTGGACGACAATAAGACCTATTATTTATTTATATTTAATCAACCTAGTCAAGATACAGGTTTCATTAATTTAGCTTATAAAATGAATATTATCATTGAATTAGAGCCGGAGCCCGAGCCAGAGCCTGAACCCGAGCCCGAGCCGCAGCCCGAACCGCAACCAGAGCCCGAACCGCAACCGGAGCCCGAGCCCGAGCCCGAGTCAGAGCCTGAGCCGGAACCACAGCCTGAGCCGGAACCACAGCCTGAGCCGGAATCACAACCTGAGCCGGAACCAGAACCGGAGTCTCAACCGGAACCAGAGCCCGAACCCGAACCCGAACCCGAACCCGAGATCCCTCCTTTGGGCGTAAACTTGAGTGATATTACTGCAAACTATCTTGAAATAAATGATAATGATGAATTAAATATTACAGGAACTCTTGATATAGGGATAAGTGAAGAACCTTCTATTATTTTGTACCATTTTACAGTTCCCCAAGACAAACAAATATCGAATTTAGTATTTACAAATACAGATAAAACACAAACGGGAATTGTTTATTACGCAATTCAACAAGTAGATACTAACATAGTTCCACCGATTTTACTTGATGTTAAAGGTTTTATAAATGATGAAAACAGTATCATTTTTGATGAGTTTTCTTTGCCGATATCTAAAAATCTTTTAGAAGAAGCTAATAAATTATATGAATTAAAAGGAGGATTTAAGGAGGGCGGTACATCGTATAGTATAATAATACATAACGTATTAAATGTGGAATTAGTATTTGATATATTTGGAAGCCTTGAACACGAGCCACAACCAGAGCCGGAACCAGAATCCGAACCAGAACCGGAACCCGAACCACAACCGGAACCCGAACCACAACCGGAACCAGAGCCCGAGCCGGACGTATTTGTTTTCAAAAAGGGATATATTTATAACGACCCGGACTTTCCAGATACATTTATAAATGACTGGTATTATTTATCAACGGACACGGTATTTAATTGGCCTAGAACAAGTTCTTCAACTTCCTCGGGTACTCTTGTGGAGACGATGAATATAATGAACAGTATAATTAAACGAACAAATCGGGAGTCTATTGAGGTAAATATAAATACCTTCAATCCAAAGGCCTATCCAAGTGTTTTTGGATATGCTACAACAGTTGATGGATGCTACAATGTTTACATTAATCCATATAAGATTTACAAAGAAACAACATCAACCACGTATGGTTCAGAATACTTTTACATTAGTGATTATCAGGTAGATGGATCCGTATATATTTTAGTACATGAACTTTTGCATATTCTTGGAATTGGGCTTGATAATTTATACTTTAAAAACTTAATTTTTAGTAATAATAATCTAATAGATGTTATTCCTGCGAATGTACCTATAAATTATTTTTCAAGTATGGTTCCCAAACATACCGAAAATATAATAGGTTATGTTGGGTATAATGCTTTAACACAATATAAAAATTTACTTTTGAATTATGGTTTTAACATATCAAATATAAAATACTTACCAATTGAAAATAGTGGTTCGAGTAGTTCTGCTGTTTTACATCCTGAGGAGGGTTTTAAGTTTAACGCGGATGGAGAAAAAGAAAGAGAATATATTTACATTGACGGGCAACATTATCCGGTATTACAAAATGATATAATATCATCTACAATAGACAATTATAACTCCGATAGGTCTTACATTACGAGAATCACTCTAGGATTACTAGAGGATCTTGATTATGATGTTAACTATGAATCTAGTTATTTAAAGGACGTGGGATTTTCATTGATATTTGAGATATATTTTCCTACAACAGGTACATCGACAAGTGGAAAAATCAATAATGGTAACATAACAGTTTTTGATCCATTTGATTTAAGCGAACTATATACGACAATAACGGATGAGTTTGGTAATTATTCTCTAATTTACACATCTGCTAATCCTTATGTAATCATTAGTTCGGTTGGTGGTATAAATATAGCTACAAATCAAGAATTTATAGGGATACTTAAGACCATAAAATTAAGATTTAATTATGATAATGTGGCACTAACTTCTATTACAACATTAACTGCGGCTTTAATTGAAAATAGAAGAAATGATTCATCTTTGGAAATTATAACAGATTCAAACATTAACACAATAATAAATGAATCAAAGATTAGTATTGCGGGTTTACTAGGTGTAGATGAATCTATTTTATTTGACGACTATATCGATACCAGGAATCCGGTATTATCTGCTGCTGCGGCGAAGGTGAATACAATTGTAAACATAATAGCAAGTGCATCGAGTGAGGGATTGACAAATGATTCGATAGAAAGGGTCTACAATAGTTTTGCAAAAGCGATTAGTGAATCAACGGAATTGTTAGATCTTACAAAAGATGATGATGTAAAGAAAATATTAATTATTTTGGGTATTGATGATGAGGTGGATGTGACAAATATTATAAATATAACAACCACTTTAGTGAAAGAGATAGCTGCGGCAAGCACAAGTACATCAGGCGTAGATACATTTGCAAATCTTGAAAAGTTTTCGTTGGCTTCTTTAAATACGGCATCAAAAATTGCGCTTGGTGGTACAGATGTATCGATAAATATAACCGATGAGTTGGAGGATGCTTCGGGTACAGTCATTCAGGATAATATTTTTCCGCCATTGAGACATGAATTGGGTATATTAAAATTGAAGAAGTTAGGGTTTAACGATAGTCTAATATCTAGTATATCAAATACCGTGTTGGATATTTCGGGTACATTGATAACGGAATTCATTGATATGAGTAGTACTTTTGGATGGCCGCAATTTGATAACTCGGGTAACATTAGATTAGCACGAGAGGGTATTATTTCTATTTTGTTTGGTTTAAATCCGGATTGTAAATCATTTTTAGCGACAAAGAAAATCCTTGGAATCTTGAATGATACTTCAGTGGACTATCAAGTAAGCAAAGACCATGATCTATCTTTTGTAGAGGTTTTTGCGAATGGACAGCAAATTAATATAGATTCGATTGTTTCAAATAACAAGAGTTTTTACGGGGCACTAACACAGACTTCTGATAGTATTAAAGTAGTAAAAGATAATGTCGAGTTTGAGTTTTTGAGAGATTCAAGAGGCGATATACTTATTTCCGATTATGGAACAAGAGATCTTGATGTATCTTCGAATGTAACATATTATATTATATCACAAGGAGAATCTATTTTGTTATCTACGGGAACATTATTTTATGCAGACGGTTTATTTTGTGAGGGAGAGCAAGAACCTTCTCCTGAACCTGAGCCCGAGCCCGAGCCTCAGCCCGAGCCCGAGCCCGAGCCCGAACCCGAGCCTGAGCCCGAGCCGCAACCGGAGCCTCAACCGGAGCCTCAACCGGAGCCGGAGTCGCAGCCGGAACCAGAGCCCGAGCCTCAGCCCGAGCCGGAGTCGCAGCCGGAGCCGGAGCCAGAATCAGAGCCCGAATTTGTTACAGAATATGAAGGTGTCTTTAGTGTAAAACAAAGCCTTAGAATTTATCCCCAAAATCGGGTAGCAAACATGATGTATTTTCCAAGAATGCCATTGCAATATCTTGGAACCGCACCTATAAATGACAATTATATTACACCAATTACTAATCTATCATTCAATCTGGATGATAACAATATGTTTATAGAAGAATCCATGACTGATTTATCTTATAAGTTATTTAATTTTACGGTTCCTAAGTACTTGATGATGCATAATTTAACAATAGAGATTACGGATATAATAGATAGTGTACAATTTGCGGTACCGAATATAAGTGAATATAGACCATTACATTTATTTTATATTATTTTTGAAGATGAATATGTGTATGTAGACAGTACGGGTACAAATATTTTATCGACACCTTTATTAAATTCAACTTTAGATGTGAATGTAAATTCATCTAAAGATATTTTATTGGAAAAAAACGCAAGTTTAAAAGGAGGTTGGCAGGATAGTATTCAAGAGGGGACAACTTATTCTTTGTTGTTTTATGCGAATGAGAAGTATCCACTTGCGACTGCTGCACGAATTGCTAGTACTACAATTAAACTTCGCATGTTTGGTGATTTAGAAATTCAACCACAGCCCGAGCCCGAGCCACAGCCCGAGCCAGAACCGGAACCCGAGCCACAGCCCGAGCCCGAGCCCCAGCCCGAGCCCGAGCCGGAACCTGAGCCCGAGCCCGAGCCCGAACCCGAGCCCGAACCAGAACCAGAATCCCAGCCGGAGCCGGAGCCCGAACCCGAGCCTGAATCCGAGCCCGAGCCCGAACCCGAGCCCCAGCCCGAGCCCGAACCCCAGCCCGAGCCCGAACCCCAGCCCGAGCCTCAGCCCGAGCCCGAACCTGAGCCCGAGTCACAGCCCGAGCCCGAG
>MDTA01226981.1_pt1 | contig 23862 bp, 21 predicted proteins | sample 811151 | NCBI WGS metagenome assembly MDTA01 (sample SAMN05326648, study PRJNA326480) | marine metagenome | isolation source: seawater | place: Indian Ocean: South | collected 2010
ATAAAAAAACAAAAATACTAATTGCTTTATTTATTGATATTTTTCCTGATTGTATAGGTCTATTTTTCTTTTGTGGATGTTTTTTGTCATTTTCTAAGTCTTTAATATCGTTAATTATATAGCCTGATGACGCAATTAAACTAAAAGATAAAAACGCATATAAAAGATCTAAACTAAATAATGCATTATAATTATGTAGAAAAATTCCGTTAGAAAAAATTAGAAAATTTTTGACCCATTGTTGAATTCTAAGTAAAGAGAATATCATCAACTTAAAATTCTTGGTGAAGGTAGAGGTATTATAAATTTTCCTCTAAATCCCTTTTTTTTAAGATTTTTAATAAGTGTTTTATAAATATGCCAAGAAAAAATAATTAGATAGTCTGGTTTTAGAGATTTAATCGAGTTTTCAGAAATAATTTTTATATCATTTGCTGGAACAAATTTTCCAATTTTATGGGACCCTTCAATTTCAAAAATATATTTACATAAATCCGAATTTATGCCACTAAAATGAATTAAAGTTGTAGATCTCGAAGGTGCCCCAACTCCCATAACCAGCTTTCGTTTTTTTTTTAATTTTAACAAAATGTTTAAGAGTTTTTGTCTACTTTCATAAACCTTAAATTTAAATTTTTCTATATTATTATTATTTAATATTTTTTTTTCCTTAATTAAAATATTTCTGACAGATTTTTTTATTTTAAATGCTCCTTTTCTACTTGCAAATACTCTTATAGAGCCACCATGGGTTTTGATTTTTTGAACATCAAATATTTCCATATTATTTTTATAAAACAATTTCTTTAAGTGTGTAATTGTGTAATATCTTAAGTGTTCATGATATATAGTGTCATATTGAAGGGTTTGAATTAAATCCAAGAAATAGTGATTTTCTGATATAAATAAACCATCTTTTTTTAATATATTTTTTATATTACTTAAGACATTATTTATATCATTTATATGTGCAAAGACATTTGTTGCTGTAATTATTTTACATTTACCATATTTTTTTTTAATTAAATTTGATGTTTTATTATTAAAATAATCAATTATAGTTGGTATTCCTTTAGCTAAAGCTTTTTTTCCAATGTTTTCTGGAGTTATACCGAGTACTTTTGTCTTATTTAGAAAATTTGATAGCAAGTTCCCATCATTTGATCCAATATCTAAAATAATTTCATCTTTTGAAATAAACTTATTTTTAAATATTTTTCTTGCCAAATCTTAAAAATTTTCCCTCAAAATTTTTGTTGTACTACTAGTATAAGGGTAACTTTTTGGGAATAATATTTTATTATTTATTATCTCCCTTAATTGAAATAATTCACAGTTATCACATTTTACCAAAGACATAGGAAATAATTTTTGATTATGTGATTTATGCAAATTGTAATCATTAACAGTTGGTTGATATCCAAGAAATAAGATAAGTCTAGTTGATTTCTTGTTGCAAAATTGGCAGGAATTACTTATTTTTATATCCATAACTTAAATATACCATTCTATAGTTTTTTTAATTCCTTTCTCTAATGAAATTTTTTGTTTGTATCCCAATTTTTTAATTTTTGAAATTTTTGGACATCGATTTAAAGAGCTCCCCCCACTTCTTTTTGATTTAATAATTTTTATATTTTCTTTTTTCATTAATCTTTTCAGTAATTTAACTAAATTATTTATTGAGATTTGATTTGAATTTCCGATATTATAAATTTCAAGATGTTTTCCCTTTTTTAAAATAGAGTTAAAAGCATCACAAAAATCATCTATGTAAATAAATGATCTAACCTCTTTACCGGTTCCTTGAATTTTAACATTTTTTTTTGATTTTTTGATTTTTTTTATTAATTCTGGAATTACGTGTTCATTTCCCATGTTGGGACCATAAACATTATGAGGTCTAAATATTATTAATTTTTTAAAGTATTTTCTTCCATAGTTTATGCCTACTAATTCTGTCAAGATTTTACCTCCACTATAAGAAAATCTTGGATTGTGAATATTGGGAATTTTTATTGGCTCTTCTTCTGGCGTTGGTATATCTATAGGTTCGTTATAAACCTCAGAACTCGAAGCAAGTATCAATTTTTTTATTTTCTTTTCTTTACAAGCATCCACAACATTCATTAAACCTTTTATACCTATTTCTAAAACTTCATGTGGCTTAGAGTAAAAAAACTTTGTACCATTAATAAAAGCTAAATGAATAACTATATCTTTTTTTGATAATTTTTTTTTTATACTATTATAATTTCTTACATCACCTTTTATATATTTAATATTTTTTTTTCTTATAATATTTAAATCTTTGTATCCTCTATAATTATTATCAAATATTTTAATTAAATTATTTTTATCCTTTGCTAAATTTATTGCAATTGACCTTCCTAAAAAACCACTTCCACCAGTAATAAAGTAACTATTTTTCATTTTAATCTAAATATTGATGAGTGATAGAGACCATAAAAATACCATTTCAAATATTGTCTTGACCAGCTTAAAATTTTGAATTTACTTGAACCCAAAGTTCTTTCTTCCCATTTAGCAGGAATTTCAAATATATTAAAACCAAATTTTTTAGCTTTAACTAGTAGCTCCAATGAGTATGCAAATCCTATTTTTGACTCAATCCCAACTTTTTCAACAAGTTTTCTTGAAAACATTCTTAGTCCATTACTTGCATCTCTTACAGGTATGCTAGATAAAATGAATAAAGAATAAGAAATAAATCTCACTATGAAAGATTTTAAAATAGGACAACCTTTCATAGATCCTCCTTTTATAAATCGACTACAAACAACTACGTCGAAACCTTCTAAAGATTTCTCAAACATTTTATCAATTAAATTTACATTGATAAAATCATCTGCAGGATAAACTATAATACAATTTGCATTTCCAGAAAAAATTCCAGTTTTTACTGCTTCGCATGGACCTTCAAGTAAATTTTTTTTTTAATATTACATTTAAATTTGTTTTTTTTATTTCAGACAAATAATTAAACAAATCATCATCATCTCTGTCATAACATATAAATAAATTAATTTTATTTTTAACTTTTTCGGAAATCAATTTAGTTAAAGTCAATAAATTTTCGCCATCATTATAAACAGGAATAACTAAATCAATCAATGTTCTTTCCTATAATTTTTTTCATCTTTTCTAAATTCATTGTACAGTTCTTAGCAATTAAATAACCATTTGAATTAACAATTTTTTTCCAATTAGTTTTGTTTATATTTTTGTTAATTTTTAAAACTCTGCTGTAATTATTAGTATTTTTTTGTCCAATATTTATTACACCTTTAAAATTTCGTTCAATTAATTTTTTTACAATTTTTGGCATTTTATTAATGTTTATTGCAGAATTTACCATATCAGTAGCGTAAGAATTAAATTTTTTTCTTGGTATAAACAGCCTAGTTCTAATTATAATGTAATTACTTAACCTCTTAACTAGATATTCAGAACAAAGTTTTGTCCAGCCATAAATATTATATGGTTCAAGATCTTGATTTTCTTTATTATTTTTTGAATTGAATCCATAAACAGCATCTGATGATATTTGTATTAGTTTAATATTTTTCTTTTGAATAACTTTTACAATATTGGAAATTCCGTCAATATTTACTTTAATTGCTTCTTTGGGGTATTTTTCGCAGTAATTCATTCTAGCCTTAGCTGCACAATTAATTATTATCGTAATATTTTTTTTATATATGAATCTTTTTAATTCTTCTATTTTAATTAAATTTAACTTTTTTTTACTTGGTGCTAAAATATTTTTAAATAATTTTGAATTCAACAATGCTTTACCTAGTTGGCCACTTCCTCCAAGAAGAAGAATTTTTTGCTTTATTTCCATATATTAATAAAAATTTTTTTTTTTGGAATTTTTATTTTTTTATAAATCTTATGAGGGATAGCTAAAATAATTATATCAGACTTTTTCACTAATTCTTTTACAGGCACATTATTTTTAAATTTATAGTATGGATCATTAGCTATAAATTTAATTTTATTTGACTTTAAAATTCTTGTTAAACTTAAAGAAAGAGAATCTCTAATATCATCAGTTTCAGCCTTAAATGCTAAACCAAGAATACCAATTATTTTTTTATTTAAATTAATTTTTTTTTTTAAATTTTTTACTATAAATCGAGGCAAACCATGATTGATGTCCATAGCAACTTTACCAAGTAAAAATCTGTGATCAAAAAAGGAGGACAATTGCATAGTATCTTTTGAAAGACAAGGTCCTGAAGCAAATCCTGCACTTGGAATAAAATTATTGCGATCATAACCATATTTCATTACTTTTCTTATTTTTCCATAATCAATTCCAAGTTCTTCACACATCATGAAAAATTGATTTGAAATCGCAAAATGTATAAATCTAAATGTATTTGAAAATAATTTAATTAATTCCGACTCCTTTACGGATGTTACAACCACTTTTTTGCATATTTTTTTAAAAAGTTTACTTGAAAGATTTATTGATTTTGAGTTAAAACCAGAAACAATTTGCGGAAGATTTGGTAGCTCGATAAGGGATTTTCCTTGAACAATTCTTTCTGGACAATACGTTATATTACTGAGTTGATATCTTGCTTTTATTTCTTGCATAGCATTTATGTGTATAGAACTTCTCACAATTATATTTTGGTTAGGCTTTATAATTTTTTTTATTTTTTCAAAAATTTTAAATAATTGTTTTTTTTTTGGGTTTAAGTTTTTTGAAATAGGAGTTCCAATGCATATTATAATATAATTTGATTTTTTTATATCTTCAATATTATCACTTGTAGAAATATTTTTTTTATATTTTTTTAAGTATTGTGGGGCTAGATCTTCTTTAAAGGGACACAAGCCATTTTTAATAAGGTTTAAGTTCTTTATATTTTTATCAATCAAATTTACTTTAAACTGTTTTGATGCAAAAATTAAACCGAGTGGAAATCCAACATGTCCTGCACCTCCTATGATTGAAATATTATTTTTAAATTTCATTTTATAAATTATAATTTATAAGTTTAACAAATGAAATATGGTTATAATCTAAAAAGTTTTGGTAACAACATAAAAAAAGACTGTTCAGTTACTTTCTTAAAGAAAGGTACAAAACAATCATTTGTAAAATTAAAAATTCTAAACTCTATAGCTAGAGGAAAGGGAGGCTCGTACGGTGACTCGAGTATAAATATTAAAAATACTATATTAACAAGAAATTTAGACTCAGTTCATTTTTTTGATAAAAAAAAAGGAATAATCAAATGTGACTCAGGGATTACAATTTCAAAATTATTGTTACTAATAGTTAATTCTGGTTGGTTTTTGCCCGTAACACCTGGTAGTAAAAAAATTAGTTTGGGTGGAATGATAGCTTCCAACATACATGGAAAAAATCAGCACTTGGCTGGTTGTTTTCATAATTATGTAAAGTCAATTAGTCTGCTCTATAAAAATAATAAAATATTAAATTGCTCAAAAAAAAATAATAAAAAAATTTTTGATTTTACTTTAGGCGGTATGGGCTTAACTGGAATTATACTTACTGCAACAATTAAATTGAAAAAAATTCAGAGCGATCAAATTATTCAAACAACAAAAGTTTATGACAATATATTTAAAATAGTTGATGATATGAAAAAAAACAAAAGTGAATATTCTGTCTCTTGGTTAGATTTTAATAATTCAAAAAGTAGAGGTGTTATTTATTATGGTTCGCATTATAGAAAAAAAAGAAAATTTAATTATGTTCAAAGACCAAAATATAAGAATTTTTTAAAATCTTTTTTGCTTAATAATTTAAGTATAATTTTTTTTAATAAGCTTTATTTTAATTTAAATAAAATATTTAAAAATAATAAAAGTGAAATTTTAAATTTAGATAAATTTTTTTATCCTTTGGATAGTGTTGATGATTGGAATTTAATGTACGGTTCGAAAGGATTTTTTCAATATCAATTTATTATTCCTTATAAAAATTGGAAAAAAGCTTATTTAGAAATAAAAAAAAAATTTAATAAATTCAATGTAATATCTTATTTATGTGTAATGAAATTAATGAAAAAAGAAAATAAAACCTTATCGTTTTCGGGAGATGGTCTAAATTTTGCAATTGATATAAGAAATAATAAAAAATCAGTTGATCTTATGAAAGATTTAGATAACGTTTTAACAAAATACGAAGGTATTATTTATTTAGCAAAAGATGCTAGATTATCAAAAAAATTTGCAAATAGATTAGTAAGAGATTACTCATTATTTAAAAATTTTAGGAAAAACAATAATTTAAAAAAATTTTTTAATTCTCTTCAATCAGATAGAATTAATTTATGAAGAATAAAAACATTGTAATATTTGGTGCTAACTCAGAAATAGCAAAAAAGCTAATTGAAATGTTAGAAATACAAAATAAAGTTTATAAAGTTACATCTAATAAAGATCTAATAAATAGAGACAACGAAAACAGTTGGTATTTCAGTACATATGAAGATTTTAGTACTATTGATAATGTGTTAGATAAAATAAAAGATATAGATATTGCAATAATATTTAATGGAAAACTAACTTCATTCAAAAATTCTGATTTTGAAAAGAAAAAAGAATTAATAAATATAAATTTTGTTTATCCTTCGTCAATAATTTCTAAAATTATAAATAAAAATAAGAATAAAAATTTACAAATTGCTGCTATTTCTTCAGTTGCTGGAGATAGAGGGAGACATAAGAACATTATTTACAGCTCTTCAAAAGCTGCTTTAACTAGCTTTTTGTCTAGCATGAGACAGAGGTATTCAAATTATAAAATTACAACAGTTAAACTAGGAATGGTTAAAACAAATATGACAAAAGATTTAGATCTTCCTCCTTTTTTGGCTGACAAACCCGAAGATGCTGCAAATCTTATTTATAATGGAATTTTATCAAAAAAAGATATTATTATTTCATTCAAGTGGAGTATTATTATGTTCATTGTAAAAATTTTACCTGAAAAAATATTTAAAAAATTTAAATTTTAAAAATGGAAACTATAAAATTAGTTTTTAATAGTAACAAATATTCAATTTTATTAATTTTTTTTACAAAAATAATTTTTTTATTAAATTATTATTTTGTTGATGATGCATACATCATATTTAGAACAGCCTATAATTTTGGAAATTTTGGAGAATACTCTTATAATATAGGAGAAAATTTTTCAGGAATAACCAGTTGGTTATATGGGCTATGGGTTAGTTTTAATAGTCTTTTGTTTAAAGATAATTTTATTTTTATGGTTACCGTCATAAATACTATTTTATCATTATTATCGTCAATTTTAATTTACAGAATTTTTCTAGATATTGGTAATTATAATAATAACTCTAATAAATTACCTTTTTTATTAATCATATTTTTGAATCCAACAATATGTTCAGTTAGCACTATTGGTTTAGAAACATCTTTTTTAATTTTTTTTACATCTTTATTTTTTTTTTGTTTTTACTTTAGTAAAAACAATTTAATTTTATTCTTCGCAGGCATATTTATTATTTTAACAAGAATTGAATTTTTTTCTCTTATTTTAGTATTTATTTTTGTTTCAATGTTTAAAAAAGAAAAAAATTTAATAATTTTATTTTCAATACTAACTTTTGGAATTTTCTTCAATTTTTCTGGAAATTATCTAATAAATGGCTATTTTTTACCAGAGACTGCAGTTTCAAAACTTCATACTATTACCCCCAGTGATAATTTTAATTTATCTCAAATATTAGGTAGATTTTCTAAGTTATTATTATTTGATCAAAGTTATTTTTTAGGTTTTAAATCAAAATTCTTTCCAACTTATTTTAATGCATTAACTTCTTTATTATTTCTTTATGTTATTAGTAAAATATTATTTAAAAACTTTAAATTAATCTTAAATCTCAAAAAAATTTCACACAAAGAAAGTCTTTTATTTGCAATTTCTATTTCTGTAATTGGTATACCTGCAGCATATATAATATCTGGTCAAATTTGGGATTGGTATTTTATGCCTTTATCCTTTTTCTCATATTTTATACTAAGTTGCTTCCTTTATAAATTTGTAAAGAATTTTATAATAGAAAAACTATTATTAATTATATTTTTATTTTTAGTTTCAACTAATTTTTTAATAAAATATAATGTTTCATTTCAAGAACATCAGTATAGGTCAAGTGTTGGAAAACTTATTAAATCAATTTCAAAAAAATCTGATACCCTTTTTTTAGAGCCTGCAGGATTTATTCCGTTTTATGCACAAATTAGAACAATTGATACTGTTGGACTGTCATCAAAAACAATTAGAAAATATAGAACAAATGATAATGAAGATTGGTGGTTTGATTATGTTAAAGCAGAAAAGCCAGATTTTATTGTTGATAGAAAAAATATTTTAGATGGAACGTCTAAAGATGGTTACCTTCAGTTTTCCCCAAATCAATCTGTTTGGATAAATAAAAATTATGAATTAGTAGATGAGTTTATTTATCAGGAATTTCTTAATAATTTTAATTTTAAAAATAAACTTAAAAAGTTTATAATAAATTTAGGATCTCACAGCGATTATTATGTATTTAAAAAAATTTAGTTTAATTGATAAAAAAATTAGTAAAATTAATTACTTATATTTTTTAGTTCCTTGTATTTTAATTGGATTTTTTTCTGCAGTACGTTGGCCTAGTGCGTGGACTGCAACTCACGCATTATTTGATTATAGCCAAGGTTTTTCTAAAAGAAGTTTATATGGTAACTTTTTATCATTTTTTTTTGAAAATAAAATATCTTATTTAGATATTGCTATAATTAATTTTTCTATATTTTTTGTTTGGTTATTGACCTTAGTAATATTAATTAAAAAATTAGTAGATAAAAAGTTAATAGATTATAAAATTGCATGCGTATTTTTTTTATCACCTGGTTTTATTTTTCAAGTTCATACAATTGGTTACTTAGAACATGTAGCTTATTTTTTATTTTTATTAAGTTTTTTTATAAGGAATTTATTAATTCATTTAATTTCAAAATTCTTAATTATTTTAATTTTACCCTTTATTCATGAAGGACTTTTGTTAATGATTGTTCCAGCAATTCTATTTGACACTTATTTAATATTAAAAAAAAACAACCTAAAATATAAAATGATAATTGGAATTATGTTTTTTGTTACAATAATTGGAACTGGCTACAATTCTATTACAAATAAGTCAGAGATAGAATTAAAAAATTACGAAAAATATATACATGATAAAGCATTAGATTTTAATGCAAGAGGGGATAACGTAGAAACTCTGAGAAATGATATTGTAAAAGCATTTATAATAATGCAGGAATACTGGTCAAGACTTACTCATTGGGTTAAATTATTTATGGGATTAATTTTTTTACTTCCTCTACCTATATTTTTATTTTTTATTTTAATTAAATCTCATCGGGAAAAATTTGGAAGAATAAAGGATTTAACTTTCTATTTTATAATTTTAAGTTGCTTTGCTCCAATGTTATTAATTCCCATTGCTTTTGATATATGGAGATGGTTTGCAATGATACAATTTACAACTTTTATTACTATATTTATTTATTGTTATAGAATTGGAGTTAACTTAAAACTAAAAAATTATACTTATTTATTTAATTTGCTTTTTATTATAACAGTTCTTACATCAATTCCATTAATGGATGGATACCAAGTTAATAATCTACCATTTTATAATCATTTAGAAGATGTATGGTTTAGTTTTAAAAATAATGAAAACTTTATAATAATTCCATGGCACAGATAGAATATAACTTTAGATTGAGTAATAATTATTAATTCTTAATTTATTTTATACTTTCAAAATAACTTCTAAAACTTAGATTAATTTTATCTTTATTAGTATTAGAGCTAATTTTTTTATTAATCTGCTTACGTATTTTTTTAAATAAATCTTTTTTATTGAAATCAATAAAAAATATATTCTTAAATTTAAAATAAAAATTAAATTTTTTTAAATTAATATCACAAAAAATATTAAGATTATTTTGAATAGAATTGAGAAAATGGAAATTATGTAAGTTTTCCAAACTATTAAACGTAAAATTGTATTCATTCATTAATTTAATTAATTTATTTTTAGAAATTTTTCCATAATTTTTAATATTTGCATTATTAAAATTATCTCCATAAGAAGCTGTTGGATAAAATAAACTTAGTTTACTGATTTGTTCTAAAAAGTTAAAATTGTACTTAGAAGAATGATTCCTATAATATATAAGAAATTTTGCTCCCTTTTTTCTTTTCTTCTTTCTTTTTTTGATTAGATTAAAATCACTTAAAACATAATTAAATTTACATTTATAGTGAATTTTTTTTGGTATAATAAAATACAACATATTTGTTGAAAATAATAATTTGTTCCATTTATATGATAGAAAAAAAATTGTTATCTTATAAAAAATTTTTTCTAAAAAAAAAAATTTTAACTTAGTTTTAAAATTAAAATTCCTATTATAACAAGTTCCTGTAATAGGTCCTAATATAGTAAATGATGGAATCAAAGCAAAAATAATAAAATTCCAAATTGGTAAATAATTTATATAAGCAACTCTATGCCCCTGAAGATGATATTTCCAAAGTAAAAATATACAAAAAATAGGTTTTAAATATTTTGAATAAAAAGAATTATAATTTTCAATTTTGACATTATTAATAGAAATAAATTTATATTTTTTAAAATTTTTTTTTAAATCTTTAATAAATTTTAATGCTAGCATACCTTCACCAGAATTCATTCTCATATCAGATGCCCAGAAATATACTTTTTTTTGTTTTAACATTTATGAAATATTAGTTTTTAATGTTTAAATTTAAATTATTTCTTAATAAAAAATAAGCGATTATATAAATTAAATAATCAATACTAAAAACAGCAAAAGAAGTTTCTAGAACAGATCTTAAATTTAAAATTATTAATATAGATATACAGAAATTTGCATTAAAGTTTGTATGAGATTTCTTTAAATACAAAAATTTAATTAAGAAAAATAAAGTCCTGAAGTAAATTATTATAAATAATAAACATGCTATCAATCCACCTGATAAATAAGTATAAATTAATCCGTTATGTATTGATTGTTTAATATAAATCCTATCTGCCTGCGCACCATACCCTTTTAATGGACTAACTTTAATTTTCTCATATGCTAATTTCCAATTTTTATATCTTCCTGAAGATGTATCTTTATTTCTAAATATACTTTCAAGAGTTAAAGTTTGTATAGGTTTAGTAACTTTTTTATTACCGTCATAATTTACATTTTCCCCATCATAAAATCTTTTACCTATACTATAACTTACTGTTACGTAGTATATTGCATTTAGTATTAGTGGAATAAGTAAAAAAAAGAATATTAATTTTTTTTTTGATATAAAATTATTAAAATAAAATAAAATTATTATAATATTCAAAACTAAAAAAATAAATGACACAGTTCTTGATTGAAAAACTAAAGACGATATTCCAAAAAATGATATTAGGATTAATAAATAGTAATTTTCCTCTAATTTATTATATTTAGTTAAATAAAAAAGGGCAAATGAACAATACAATATTAAAGCCATTCTAGCTAAACCAGATGATCTTGGAGGATTTTCTAAACCAGAATATCCTCCTCTACCGCCCCATACGCCATAAAAATGATAATTATTTCGAAAAATCATATCAATTAAAGCTAGAGAAAAATAAAAAATAAATGCAATTAATAATATTATAATTGTAAATTTTATCAAAAAATCTTTTTCAAAATTATCTTTTAGACAATTTATAAATAATAACCCTAATAACATATAAATAGGCCAAAAAATATTCAATAAATCGTTATCAGAATTTTGAAGATTAAAAAAAATATATAATATAAATATTAAAGAAAATAATAATAAGTCAAAATTTAATATTTCTCTTTTTAAAATTTTTATTCTATAGAAAATAAATACTAGAGATAATAATAACGGGGATATAATTCTAATTTTTTTAAATAAATTAAAACTTTCAAAATCTAATGGATTTAAGTTAATACTTAAAAAAAATGAAAGCAATGTAACAGCTATAAATAAAAATTTCGGTTTTATAATTTTATTTAATATCATGAGATTTTTTTTTTAATACTGCTAATAATAAAAAGTAGACTAATGTTGAAATAATAAATGACAAAATAATATCATTTAAAAAATAGAATAATGTGTATGGAAACATAGTCAAAATAAGTATAATCAACCATATATTCTTTACATTTAAATTGTGTAAATAATGATGAAAATGTAAATTATCTGGATAATAAACTTTTTTTTTTTTTATAATTCTTTCCATAGTTACTCTAATCATATCTAAACCTGGAAAAAATAATAAAAAAATAATTTCATCAGCTAAAATTTTCCCATTTATATTATATTCATGAATAATAGCTAAAGATATAAATATAGATATAATACTAGATCCAGAATTACCTAAAAAAATTCTTCCAGTTATATTAAAAAAAAATAAATTGATCATAAAAAGAATTACCATCAAATACAAAATTATTGGATTTTTTATAAAAAGTACTAGACACCAAAATATTGTTATTGAAATAACAGAACCATTTACACCGTCTGCAAAATTAATTGCATTATACAAAGAGAATATACAAAAAATTGTAAAAATTATTGAATAATATCCTAATTCTATCTCTCTACCTGTAGATAAAAAAATTAATTTTTTTATTGTAAAGCTATTTTCAAAAGGAAGAATAAAAAATAAGGACAATAAAATAATCATTGTTCTAAATTTAGGTTTTAATGGTTTATAATCATCAGCAAAGCCTGTCGAAAAAAAAATTATAATAAGTATATAAATAACTATAGACTGTTTTAAATCGAATAAGTTTAAATGATAACTTAAATAATAAGTTGGTAAAATACTTAATAATATACAGATTCCCCCAACCAATGGTGTAGCCTTTTGATGTATCTTTCTTTTATCATTTGGGTAGTCAATAATTTTTAAATAAGAACCAATTTCATTTCTAAAATATAGTAATATAAAATTAATAAAAACTAAGAAAAATATTAAAATTAAAGAACTATTATTTATATATTCATATAATGACATAAATTAATTATTACAAATCGTATTTGATTTTAAATCAAAAGCATAAATTTTTAGATTTGCGGATTTAAAAACTTTAGGATTATCATTAATTAATTTCGCTCTCATTTTTCTAACATTTTCAGACTTCTGCGAAGGTTCAGTAACATAATAAAAGTTTTTATCTTTTATCAAGTTATTTGTAAGATATATGTCTACGTCGAGATCTTCAAATAATTTACATAAACTTTCTTCATTTTTTATTCTATTGATCACTTTATTTCCTCCAACCAAACCCTCTAATTGAATTAATTTTTTATCAAGTAAATAAGAAACTTTTCCAGCCATATCACCCATAGCAAAAATTTTGTTTTTTTCTTTTGAATAAAATTTATTAATTTTCTTTGCAATATTAAGCATATGATCGTTTTTTACATTAAAGTTTTGAATAAATAAGAATAAATAAGACACTGTAAAAAAAATTCCAATTAAGATATTTATATTTCTCTTATAACGAATTTTTAAAAGATCTAAAAAATCATTTAATAAGAAAGCAGTAGATATACTTAAAAAAAAGAAATGCCATGTCCATAAAGGCCATGCTGATCTTAAACTATTACTAGAGAAAAAAATTATATTTGTAATTATAGAAAATTTAGTCATTTTTTTAAGTTTATTTGAAAACAAAAATAAAATTCCCAAACAATTAAAATAAAAAATTAGTGTTATAAATTTCATTCCATAACCATCAGCAAATAAAAATGAAAAAGTTTCTTTATTAAATGCAATATTTAGCGTAAGGCTCTTAGCAATTCCGCTCTGGGGCAAGGGTACTTCAAAAAAATAAAAATTAACGAAAATATAAGTTAAAATTAAAAATGGCAGTAAAGATAATCTTAAAACAAAGTGTATGTTTAATATTTTTTTATTTACAAAAAGTTCATTTGTAAAAATTACAAAGTAAAAAATTAAAAATTCTAATCTTGATAGGAAAGCTAAAAAACTTAAGAAACTACATAAAAAAATATTTTTTTTCAAATGCAGCAAGCTCCAAGAAAAAAAGAAAATTGCTAAAGATATTTCCATACCATTTTTTGAAAAAAAAAGGGACAGATAAGCAATCAATGAAGCTACTAACTCACTTTCTTTAATTTCATAGTTATTTTGGATTAAATATTTTCTAAAATTTTTATAAGAAAAAAATGTAAGCAAGAATATTACGCTAATTATTGTACAATTAAATAATACATCATTTGGAACAACAGAATATATAAGCGTTATAATTAAAAACCATAAAGGTTGAACGCCATTTGTTAAAGATATTTTATCAAAAGTTACCGAACCTAATTCAATATAATTTTTTGCAGTAGTTAGATAATAATAAAAGTCATCAGTAAAAGGTGCCTCCATATCTGATCCAAAAATTATTTCCAGTCTCAAAAAAATAAATAAGCAGGATAAAAAATAAAATATGTAAAAATAATTTATTTTTTTCATTTTTTTATCAAGGTAAGCAAATAATGTTTGTTATTATTTAAAAAAGAGTTGTTATAATGATCGAAAGTTTGCAGTTCAAAATTAAATTTCTTGCTTAAACTCTTTATCATTCTTTTAAAAAATTTTAAATTATTAATATTTTCAAAATTTTCTTGAAATGAAATAATTGTATATTTAGATTTTGATATTGATTTATAAAAATTCTTTCTAAAGTTAATTGGAAATTCTGATATAGACCAATTTGCGATTAATAGATAATTGGTTTTGTTATCAATAAACTGATTTAATTGTTTTAAATTATTTATAAGATTTAAATTTCCAGTAGTTTTGCCTATCGTTGGTTTATGGTTATTCATTTTTAAAAAATAGTACTGCAATAAGTTAGATTCAAACATATCATATATTGTATAAGGTATTTTTTTATTAACTTTTTTAAAAATATCTGCCATACATCCATATCCACCACCAATCTCTATAATTCTATTTATTTTATTTAATTTAAGTGTTTTATAATTATCTAAAAATTTTTTTAAAATATAAACTTGTCTTATTCTATTTCCACTGCTATTTGAATAAAGGAAATATCTCACAGGCTTTCCAATATCATTTTCCATAATTAACTTTTTCCAAAATTTCCAATTTTTGTCTGTTTTCAATTCATTTAATTCAAAAAATATAAACAACCTATTATGTATAAATATTATATTCTGTATTTTTGTATTTCTTAAAAATGTTTTTAGTTTTTGAAATTTAATTACTTTTAAAATTTCGTTTGAAAAATTCTGATGCGTAATTAATCTTGGATTTTTTTTAAAAATATTGGAAACTTTTCTATTTATATATTGCTCAATTTCATTATGTTTTTTTTGATTAAAATTAATTTTTTTAAAAAAAAAAATTGAAAAAAAAACACTAAATTGTCTTAAAAATATTCTTAACATGCTTATTTTTAAAAAATTTTTTAACAATTTCTTCCATTGAGTATTTCATATCGTATTGTTTTGAGTAATTTTTTTTATGCTTTAATTTAAGATGATTAATCATAAATCTATAAAATAATTCTTTTTTAACTACAACTGGAAATTTCCCTACCTTTTTTGTTAGTGAAATTCCCTCAATACCTTTTCTGGTAGTTAAAATTTTTGCTCCAATTAGTAAACCTTCTATAATTTTTATTCTTGTGCCTGTACCTAAAGTTATTGGCAAAACCATCATTTTAGAATTATAAATTAAATTCAAAAGTCTAGATTTATTGACAATACCCATGTTTATTAAAAATTTCTTTTTATCTTTAAATCCTCCTCCCGTCAGTACAAATTTAATGTTTGGATATTTTGTTGAAATCTTGGGCATTAAATTATTAATTATATAATCTATTGCTAGTTTATTAGGTAAGTATTTATAAGATCCTGAATAAATTATATAATCATAAGCAACAGTATTTTTTTTTTTAAACTTGAGTATTCTTTTTGATACACCGTTATTCAAATTAATACATTTCACATTATATAAAGATCTAATTTTTTTTTTCTCTAAATTTGAAACACACGTTGATAAGTCCGCATACTTAAAAACAATTTTTTCAAAGATTTTTGAAATAAAAGCTATAAAACTATTTGACATAATTTTTCTAACCTCGTACTCGATGCTATGTGAATGATAAATTACTTTGGTTGACGGAGAAAAAAATTTTATTAAAATTAAAGAAATCAAACTATAACCTATCCAGCTTGGTCCCTCAATAATAACGATTTTTTTTTTATTTTTATTAAGATATTTTAATATTTTAAATATTAATATTGGTATTACAAAAATTTTTAAAATAGGTTTTTCACTAAAAATTTTTATACTTTCATATTTGTTATTTTTTTTACTCTTTAAATGTGAAATTTGAAATATTTTTCTCTCTCCTGGCCAGCAAAGATATAAGCTTCTGATAACCTCAGCAGACCCCATGTTCGTTGGAAATACAGGGAAAAAACACAAAAAAGCAGTTTTCATTTAATTAGTTTTTTTAATAATATCAAAAAATTAAAAATTATAAGACACAAATAAGAATATAAAAAATATTCATAATAAAACACACTTACTATTGAATTCAAAGATACTATTGTAATGTTAATATATATTAAATTCAGAAAATTAATCTTAGTTCTAATTTTATTTGCCCTTAAATAAAATAATACCAATTCTTTTAATAGTAAAATAAAACTTATAAATACAAGATTCTTATAGTTTATTAAAACTAACAACAAAATTATTAAAAAGGGGGCAATAAATTTAATTTCTAATAAAGTATTAAATCTTATATTTTTTTTACCTTCAAAATAAGCAATCAATATGTGAGATATTCCAGATAACCACGCAATAATTAAAAAAATTCTAGTAAGATTTAAAATTTCATCAGAATTTTGATTTTTTAACCATATGCTCAATAGTTCATCAATAATAGGATAAAAACTTAATAATATTAATGGAATAACAAATACATAAAAACTTATTGAGTAATTAAAATTTTTATTTTCGTTGCCACGAGAAATATCTGGCAAAAGAACTGCAGCAATACTTTTGGACAAAATAGTAATTTTTCCAGCTAGCTGATAAGGTATACTATATATTGCCAAAGATATAGGGCCTAAAAATAGTTTTATTAAATATTTATCCATAAAATCATATATTTGAATATTTAAAAAATGTAAAAAATACCACTTTGAGTATTTTTTAATTTTAAAAAATAAATTGTATTTTTTATTTTTTTTTACAAATAGATATTTTTTTAAAAAATATAAAATAATTAATAATGATGAAACTTTAATTAAAATTGAAATTGTTATTAAGGTTAAGAAATTATACTTTATAAAAAATAACAATATAGATGGTATATTTAGTGATAATGTGAAGAATATAAAGTTTACAATTGATAATATTTTGAATTTTTTAAACCCTTGAAGCATTCCCTCCAAAGTAAAATAAAGAACCGTCAAACATATACCTGATGAAAAAATTATAAAATTTTTTATATCTAAAAAAATTAAACCCAAAAATAAAAAGATAACTAAAATAAAAAATATAATTTTTAGAGTAAAATTTAAGCTTTGATTAATAATTTGTTCAATATTTTTATTTTTTGCTAATTCTATTGTTGTTATTTTACTTATTCCTAAATTTAATAATAATCCAAATGAAAAAATAAAGTGATAAAAAATATAATTTCCATAGTCAGCTTTACCATTTGTTTGTAAGTGAATTGGAATTGCCAACAAAGCAAAAAAAATTCCTAGAAAAGAAGGAAAAGATAAAATTGAACTATTTTTAATTATATCAAATTTACTACCAAAGTTACTAAACTCAAAAAAAATTAGATTATTTTTTTTCATATTGGTTTAAAATTTACAAGTTTCTATATTTAAATAAAAAGAAAATATAAAACAAAATAAATTATTTTACTTAATTCTATACTAATTTAATTAAGATTATTATAAATTAAAAATTATTTAAGTTTATCTAAGATTTTTTTGGATAAATAATATGGATAAAATATTAAATATGACAGTAATAAATTTAAATTTAAATCTTTAAAATTAAATATTTTGTAAAGTAAATAATAATATGATCCATAAGCATAAAGACTACTTAAGTTGTTTTTTTTCAAAAATTTAACAAAATATTTTTGATTTTCTTTCCATGACTTTTCTTGAAATTTTCTATCATCATTAAATGTTTCATAATCATTATTAAATTTTAATACACTCAAGTTTTTAAATAAGTTTATTTTGGTCAATTCTAATACCTCACTTGCAGCAAAGTAAAAATTTTCAATTATACCCCAATCATACTGTTCATAACTTTCAATAATTTCCCTAAATTTAACAGCTTTTTCTTTTGAAATTTTTAAAACAATTAAATCAATTCCATAGTGAGGCCAATAATTATTTTTAATTACACCGTTAGTAATGTGTGTATTTGGGTAAATAAAAGCACAAAAGTTACTCATTTTAATTTTTAATAAAACTTCAAATAAATTATTTGGTACAATAATATCAGCAGATGAAAAAATTAAATATTCAAAATCAGATTCAACATATTGATCAAGCGCATTCTTGAGCATTAACTTATTAGAGTATTTTTTACCCTCAGGTAAATTATCCTTAGATATATTATTATAGAATTTTTTTATTTTTTTTTCTTCTACAAATTCTTTTACATTGACTTCATCAAATTGTGTAAGGCTAAAAGTAATATCAAAATTTATTGAATTAATTGAATCTACAAATACACTTTGAATAAAATCATTGATTTTTGATTTTCCAATAGGCCTGAATGATACTAGCCATAAAGCTTTCATATAAAAATATAATAATGATTTTTGTATATCACTTCTAGTTAAAATTAAAAATTTATATTTCATTGATATTCTAATTTTTCTTGTTTTAAATAAAAAATAGAATAAAACCTCAATATGAAAATTTTAGTGGCTGGTGCTGGTGGTTTTATTGGAGGTCATTTAGTAAAAAATCTTTTAGATGAAGGACATGAACTTGTTTGTGCTGATTTAAAACCGCTAGAATACTGGTTTCAAGTTTTTGAAAAAAGTAAAAATTATTCACTTGATTTAAAAGAATATGAAAATTGCTTGAAAGTAAGCAAAGACGTCGACTATATTTACAACATGGCTTGTAATATGGGAGGTATGGGATTTATCGAAAATAATAAAGCTGAATGTATGCTATCTGTTTTAATAAACACAAATTTCCTCAGAGCAAGTTTAAAAAATTCTGTAAAGAGATATTTTTTTTCGTCAAGTGCGTGTGTTTATAATGCGTCAAAACAAAAAAAAACATTTGTTCCTGGATTAAAGGAATCAGACGCTTACCCTGCAGATCCAGAAGATGGATATGGATGGGAGAAACTTTTTAGCGAGAGAATGTGTAGGCATTTCACTGAGGATTTTGGATTAGAAACAAGAGTGCTACGATATCATAATGTTTATGGCCCATTAGGCACTTATGATGGAGGTAGAGAAAAAGCCCCTGCTGCAATTTGTAGGAAAATAGCTGAGGCAAAGATAAAAAAAATTAATTCAATAGATGTTTGGGGTGATGTTGAGCAAACGAGAAGTTTTATTTATATAGATGATTGCATTATAGGCACAAAAAAAATATTTAATTCAGACTCAAATGAAGTTTATAATTTGGGAAGTGATGAACAAGTGTCTATAAACCAGATGATAGATATGATTGAGGAAATTAGCGAACATAAAGTAGATAGAAAATATCAATTAGACAAACCTAAAGGTGTAAGGGGAAGATCTAGTGATAATAAAAAAATTCTTAACGATTTTAGTTGGAAACCAAGCATAAAACTTTATGATGGATTGAAGCTCACTTATAGTTGGATTTACAATCAAATGATATCGGGAGAAAACTCTCAAAAATATACACGTGGTTATTAACTTATAATCAAATTAATGTTAAATTTGAAAGAAAAAATTCTAATAACATTTCCGTCTTTATTGATTTCTTTGATTCCGTTCTTTTTAATTACTGGTCCTTTTTTAAGTGATCTTAGTGTGATTTTGGTATGTATTTTTTTTCTCTTAAACATAACATTAAATAAAGAATATTCTTTTTTAAAAAATAAATTTTTTTTTATATTTATTATTTTTTTTTTATATTTATTTTTTAATAGTGTAATAAAGTTTTATGACATTAATAATATTAGATCATCTTTAGGATATATAAGATTTGGTATTTTTTCATTAGCGGTATGTTATTTCATTGAAAAAAAACTAAATTTATTAAAGTGGGTATTGCTAGTATTTTTATTCTGTTTTGTCTTATTAATTATAGATGGTTATCTCCAATATTTTTCTAAAATTAATATCTTTGGTGAACCTGTAGATATCAGAAGTATGAGGATAAGATTTTTACTTAATGATGATTATGTTCTAGGAAGTTATCTAAGCAGATTGTTTCCAATATTTTTTGGTTTATCATTACTATTTTTTAAAAATTCAAAAAATTATATGATTGGTATTTGTCTATTATTTATATTTATTGAAGTTCTTATTTTTCTAAGTGGAGAAAGAGTTGCATTCTTTTTTAATACACTTGCTGCGATATTCATTATTATTATGATTGAAAATTTTAAAAAATTAAGATTATTAACTTTGATTTCTTCTTTCATTATAATCTTTTTTATTTCAGCTTATGATAACACTGAAAAAAAAAGAATTTGGGATCAGACTATTGATCAAATTGGTCTAAAATCACAAGACTCAAAGTTAAATATTTTTTCTGTAGTTCATCAATCTCATTACACATCAGCATATAAAATGTATTTAGACAATAAAGTTTTTGGAATTGGAATAAGAAATTTTAGAAATTTTTGTAGTGAAGAAAGATATAAAACTCACGATCTTTCTTGTTCAACACATCCTCACAACACCTACGTTCAGCTTTTGTCAGAAACAGGTCTAATAGGTTTCTCCTTTGCATTTATATTATTTCTTTATTTTGTATATAAAATGTTTAATCATTTGAAGGGTACAATATTCAAAAAAAAATATTTTTTTAATGACTTTCAAGTCTGTTTGTTAGCAGCAATTTTAATAACGATTTGGCCTTTTGCTCCGAGTGGTAATTTTTTTAACAATTGGATTTCAATAATATATTACTTTCCAATTGGTTTTTTTCTTTGGAGTTTAAAAAAATTAAGAATTCAATAACGGTTTAAAATAATGTCGTAAGAACCAATTTTTTTATGATATAATTTATTCAACTTTATATGAGTACAAGGTGATTTATAATATTTGCATTCTTTGTTGTTTTTATAATAAAAAAATTCTTTTGATATATTGATTTGTCTAATATTTTCTTGGTCTTTAATATTTAGATATTTATCAATTGGAATTAAATTTCTTTCAGCTTGATATTTATACACTCTTTGTCCTTGTTTTAAGAGTATCCCAATTAAGCAAACAATAATTAATGTTTTCACAATCTTTAAAATTTTATTGGAGTTAATTTTATTTAAGCTTTGTAAAAACAAAATGCTTATAAATACTATCAAGTAAGAATAACCGTACCTGTAAAGAGGAAATTTTGTTATAAAATAGATTGTCCCTATAATTGAAAATAAATATAATATAAATTTCTTTTGTACTTCAAGCTTTGTCAAAACATCTTTTCCTCTGAAAAAAAATTTAAATAAAATAATAAAAATCAAGAAAGGGCTTAAGTTTTTTATAAAGACATACTGATGATCTTTTTGCCATGCCTTAATCCAATTAAATTTTTTATTAAAATCACTCTGATTTATATTTCCCTCTTTTCTTTCTGGCCATCCTTTTGCCCATGCTTCTGCTTTTATAGCTTCATTTCTAACATCTTGAATATTTACCCATTTTAAGCTTGCAATACATGTAATTTTAATTGGATAAATTGCGCATCCTGATACTAAAATATTTTTAATTAACCAAAGTGAGATTATAAGTATCGGTAAATTAAATATAGCTTTAGCAAGACTAATTTTTTTTTTAAAAAATATGTATCCAGGAAATATAAAAGTAAAAATTAAAAAAGATTTATTAAGAAAAGAAAATACACATAACAAAAGTATTTCTTTATAATCTTTTAATTTAAAATTTTTTAAATATATAAATTTTGAAACTAAATAGAATACTGTCAGATGAGACATAGCATCATTTCCAAATTCGCTATATCGATTAATTCTTAGACATATATAAATAAAAATTAAAAATGAAAATAATTTTCCATAAGAAATTTTACTACTTTTTTTAAAAAGAGATGATAAGTCGTTTAAAAAATATAAAAAAATTGTTATACAAAATAAAGCTGAAGGAATTAATAATCCATTTAGTCCTGAGAAAAAAGTGTAATTAAAAGACGATAAATATTGAAATATAGACACATGTCCAAATCTAAAATGCAAATTAGAGATACCTGGTATTATTTTATGTTCATTAATAATTTGACTGTAAGGTAAATGATATAAGTAAGCATCTGGTCTATTTTCTGTATCAAACGAAATTAATATTAATATAGATATAGAAATAATTAATATTTTTTTAATTTCTGATGAAGTAAATTTTTTTTTACTAAAAATTAAAAATAAAAATACTACTAAAATTTGAAAAACTGTATTTAATTCCTTACTTAATGGTAAAATAAAATTTAAACTAAGGGATAAGAAAGACGCTATAATTACTCCAAATATTAAATGATCATAAAAGTTATTCTTGTTTTCAGATAAAAAGAGTTTACCTAGAATATAATAAACACTTGTTGTAATAATACACGAAAATATAAATAAAAATAATTCTATGAAATTAAGCATAATCATTCCAATGTTCAATGAAAGAAAAACTATTATCAAATTATTACAAATTATAGAAGAACAAAAGTTTATAAAAAAGCAAATTATAATTGTTGATGATTCTTCATCAGATAACTCCCTGGATTTAGTTAAAAATTATAAATTTGAGAATGAGAACGTCATATTACAAAATAAAATTAATAAAGGCAAAGGTGCATCAATTAGGTTTGCTCAAAAGTATGTGAACGGAGATTATGTCATAATTCAAGATGCCGATTTAGAATATGATCCTAATGATTATCAGTTTCTTCTAGATAAAATTAAAGATGGTGGAAGCGAAGTTGTTTATGGGTCAAGGGTTTTAAATAAAAAAAGGTATAAAAATAATTTTATTTCTAATTATAGAATATTAGGAAATCATTTGCTCACTATGTTTTCTAACCTAATCAATAAACAAAAACTTACAGATGCTCATTCTTGTTATAAATTATTTTCAGCAGACTTGTTTAAAAATATTAAATTGGAACATAATGATTTTAGTTTCTGTCCAGAAATAACAACTAAAATTTCAAATTTAAAAAAAAATATAATTGAAGTACCGATATCATACAGAGGCAGAAGCATCGAAGAAGGAAAAAAAATTAGATTAAAAGATGCTTTCTATGCAATTTATACCTTAATAAAATTTAAATATTTTGTTAAATAACTTGCTCTTACACATCTAAAAGATTATTAAATTTAAACATTTGATTCTTAAATATTTGACATATTTTCAAAAAAGTAATATATGCACAATGCCTGGTGATTATTGCGAAAGGGTCATACCCGATCCCATTCCGAACTCGGAAGTCAAGCCTTTCTGCGCCAATGGTACTTTGTCTTAAGACATGGAAGAGTAGGACATTGCCAG